>OLHL01000947.1_pt1 | contig 11603 bp, 10 predicted proteins | sample 1609441 | NCBI WGS metagenome assembly OLHL01 (sample SAMN05416833, study PRJEB24817) | seawater metagenome | isolation source: Sea water | place: Canada:Atlantic | collected 2013-07 | reverse complement strand
TCTTGAGGCCAGTCAGTTCAAGTGCGGGTGTGCTCATGACGCGCCTCCTGCTGTGTTTGCTTCGTTCCAGGCGTCTTTCAACGCCGGTGCTGTGGCCTTGGCAATGCCCAAACCGATCAGCGCGACCGCGCCCGCCACCAGCCACGGCATCAGCGTGTGGCTGTCGAATGTGGTCCAGAAGACGGTCATTTCATTGTCACCCGTGGCCCCATGACGATAGTGGAACGTCATCTCGACCAGTGCCGCCAGCCCCATCAGACCGATTGCCGCCGGCAGCAGCGTCTTGAGATAGGGCATGACCAACGTCGATGCCTTGCCCAGCTTGAACACAGGCACATGCATCATCAGCAGACCTGCCAGACCACCGGGGAAGAACATCACCGTGGATAGGAACAGGACGCCCGCATAAAAGGCCCAAAGCTCTGTCGACAGGCTCAGAACGGTTTGCAGCAGGGTAAAGGCGATGGCCCCGATGATCGGGCCAAAGAAGAACCCGACGCCGCCAAGGAAGGTCACCAGCAGGATGATCCCTGACGAGGCGGTGTTCAGGTTTTCCTCGGTCAGGATTTCGTAGTTGATCGCGAAAAGCCCACCGGACACGCCTGCAAAGAAGCCAGAGGCGACAAAGCTGTAGAAGCGGACCCACCGCGAGGAATAGCCCAGAAACTCTGCCCGCTCGGGATTGTCGCGCACGGCGTTTGCCATGCGACCCACGGGGGTGCGGCTCCAGAGGTACATCAGCGCGGCAGAGATCACGACCCAGCCAGCGGTCAGGTAGTAGACCTCGATCTGTTGCAGGAATTCGACGCCAAAGAAGGGCTGCGCGTAGGTCCGGTCGCCGCTGATGCCTTCCTCGCCGCCAAAGAACGCGACGATAATGACGGAACAGGCCGCGATCAATTCGCCCACACCTAGCGAGATCATGGCGAATACCGTGCCCGCGTTACGGGTCGAAAACGCGCCGACGATCATCGCCAGACCCATGCCGAAAAGACCACCAAACACCGGCAGGATCACCAGGGGAATGGTCGAGAAGAAATCGGACATGTTCATGATGTGCATACAGGCAAAGCCGCCCACACCGGCATAGACCGCATGGCCAAAGGACAGCATACCCCCCTGCCCGAGCAGCATGTTATAGGCCAGCGCGAAAACGATCGTGATCGACATCTGGTTCATGATCGTCAGTGCCGAGTTATTGGTAAACACCATCGGCAGGATGGCCAGTACGACAGAGGCAATGACCCAGGGGGCCAATGTCAGCACCAGCGACCCTGACCGCATACGCTGCGCGGGTTTGGACGGGTCCGTGGTGATCTGCTCTTTCGGGCGGGCGCCTTTGGGAATGTCGGTTCTTGGATCTGAAACTGTCATGAGCTGCGCTTTCCGAAAAGACCTGCCGGGCGGAAGATGAGGATCAGCACCATCAGGATATAGGGCAAGATGTCGGCGATCTGCGGGCTGGTGAGGCTCCAGAAATCGCGGAATATGCTGTCATCCAGGCTCTCGGGTTTAGAGATGCCAAGGCCGGTCAGGATATTCTCCATCTCGATGTTGTAGGATTTGGCGAAAGTGGTGATCCAGCCGATCAATAGCGACGCGATCAGCGCCCCCCACAGCGACCCGAGGCCGCCGATCACGATGGTCACAAATACAATCGACCCCAGTACAAACGCCATCCCTGGGAAGGTCCCAAGCACCGGCCCAGCAATTACACCGGCCACACCGGCCAGGGCTGTGCCAACCCCGAACACGCCCATAAAGATCAGAGGCACATTGTGGCCCAAGGCTTCGACCGTGCGCGGATAGCTCAGTGCCGCCTGAATAATCATGCCGACGCGGGTTTTGGTCAGCACGTAAAGCAGCCCGATGAAGATGCTGATCGAGATGAAGATCATGAAAATTTTATAAGCGGGGATAGAGTTCCCCGAGATCGCAAACGCGGTAAAGTTCAACGCGTCAGGAATGGCGTAGGGCAGTTGGTTCTTGCCCCAGATAAATTGCACCAGTTCTTCGATCAACAGCGCCAGACCAAAGGTAAAGATCAGTTCGGGCACGTGTCCGTATTGGTGAACCCGGCGCAGGCCGTAGCGTTCAACCCCTGCCCCCATCACACCCACGACGAGCGGCGCGATCAGCAGCCCCATCCAGAAGCCGAGCGCAAGACTGATCTGGTAGGCGAAATAGGCACCAAGCATGTAAAAGCTGGCGTGAGCGAAGTTCAAAACACCCATCATCGAGAAAATTAGGGTCAGACCGGCGGAGAGCATGAACAACAGCAATCCAGTAACCAGCCCGTCGATGAGGTTGACGAGAATGAGGTCCATGAGGCCCCTCCAGTAGTGTGGTGGCAAGGTGCAAGAGGGGCCCGCCCGCCAGCGCAGGCGGACCCGAGAGAAATCGCCTTATTCGGGGCGCTTCATCTCGCAGGTTGTCGGGCTGTCCATCGACGCCATTTCGACGGTCGATTCAGTCACGACACCATACCCGGATTGGTCATAGTCAAAGTCCAAGTTGTCGTTTGTGTGGACGCCGACATGCATGTCCTGAATGATCTGGTGATCTTGCGGACGCATGAACAGTTTACCACCCCACATGCTGTCGTATTCCATACCTTCCAGTTTGCTGGCCACCGCGACCACATCCGTGGCGGAGCCCGCTTCGGTGATGGCCTGGGCCAGCATACCGATGGTGTTGAAGATACGGCTTTGGTCGATGTTGCCGTCTGGATACTTCTCAAGGAAGGCGTTGTAGGTGTCGCGCGCTTCTTCGGTGGCAATCGGGTTGATGCTACCTTGCGAAATCAGGCGGATCTTGTCTTTACCGCTTTCACCAAAGGCGGCCGTGATGCCGGAACCCGCAGCGTAATAGGTATAGATCGGCCCTTCGAACCCGTTGTCGATGATCGCCTTGCCGATGCCCAGCATGTCAGCGCCCCAGTTCCCCGTGATCACGGCATCCGCACCGGAGGATACAACCTTGCGCGCGTAGGGGGTAAAGTCTTTCACCTTGCCGATGGGGTGCAGTTCGTCACCGACGACCTCGATGCCGTCACCTTTCGCGTCCAGCATTTCGTTGGCGGCGGCAGACACAGCCTTACCAAAGGAATAGTCCTGCCCGATGATGTAGACTTTCTTGATGTCCTCGTCCTGAACGATCACATCGGTCAGCGCGTCCATCTTGATGTCAGAGTTGGCGTCGAAACGGAAATGCCAGAAGTTGCATTTGTCGTTGGTCAGCGCAGGGTCCACAGCGGCATAGTTCAGGAACAGAACACGGCTGTCGGGGTTGCGGCGGTTGTGCTTGTCGATGGCTTCGGTCAATGCGTTCGCAACGCCAGAGGAGTTCCCCTGAACGACGTAGCGCGCGCCTTGGTCAATCGCGACCTGAAGCTGAATAAGGGATTCTTTGGGGCTGACCTTGTTATCAAAAGGCAGCACTTCCATTTTTTGGCCGTCCAGCAGACCGCCTTTGTCGTTTACCATGTAATCAGCCGCGAATTCAAACTGATGCAGGCCGTTGGTGCCAGTGCTTGCGAATGGACCGGACAGTGGGTCAATGAACGCGATCTTGATGTTTTCGGCAAAGGCTGCGCTCGCGCCAATGACCAAAGAAAGCGCGGAAACCGCGCCGTACTTAGCGATATTTTTCATTTTAATCCTCCCAAGGACGGCCCGGCGCTTTTAATGCGTTTTTTGGATTGCCAGACCTTGGGAAGAGCCTTGCATAATGCGATTTATTGTCAAGCGCCTCTATTCATAAGTTGCGAGCCTGCACCGTTGGTTATGCCATATATTGCGTGAAGGTACGGGCGAAATCGCCTGCGTGAAATTTTGCCCGCTGCCGTTTTTTGACGCAGGGTCAGAAATAAGCTTTTGAAAATAAATGTATTAATGAATTGCACAAGATTGTGACGGCTGATCAGTTTTTACGCGGTGCCTGACAGATGTCCGCTGGACACTATTCAAAAAAAATTTGCGACGGCGGGTGCGATCCTGACAATTGTCATGGCACCGCAGATTTGCCAATTCCAGCCACTGGAACGAAGCTGCTGGCCGCGGTGGTTGAAATCTATACGACCGGCCAAGTTGATTCTCCCGCCCCGCGGGTCCACACCCTAAAACCGGATGCTGATGGCTTGCGCCGCTGCCGACAAAAGCTGTGCATACGTCGTTTCAAGCTGTCGCTTCTTCACGTGGAAAGCGGGGCCGCCCACATTCAGCCCGTAAACCTGCGATCCGTTGGGCGAAAACACTGGTACCGCGATGCCGTTCACATCGGGACGCCAATCGCCATAGCTTGAACAAAATCCCTTGTCTGCAAACTCTGTCATCGCGGCGGCATAGCTGTCGCGCGCGCGGGCTTCGAACTCGGGCCCTTCGGCTGCAGCATAGCGGAACGCGCGGTCGCGGCTTTCGTCGGACATGCCGGTCAGGATGGCGCGACCAATGGCGGAATCAAACAGCGGCAGCCGCGACCCGACGCGAATTTGCAACGCGACATCTTCGCGCGAGCGTTTGGTCGCGATATAGACAACGTCCAGCCGGTGGACCTCTCCGATCGCGATGGTGACGTAGGAATTGGGCCCGTCGCGCAGCTTTCGCATCTCTTCCTGCGCGCGGTCGCCGATCTCCATACTCGACAGCACGCCAAAGCCAAGCTGCAGCACCCCTGCGCCCAGCCGATAGGTGCCGGTGCGGGCGTCGGCGACAAGATAGTCCAGTTCCACCAGCGTATGGGTCAAGCGCGACACCGTCGCCTTGGGCAGCCCTGTCCGTTCGGAGAAATCCGTGTTGGTCAGGGCTGTTTCGTTTTCCCGAAAGCAGCGCAACACATCCAGCCCGCGGGCAAGCGCCGTGACAAAGTTTCTGTCCTTCGTCTCTGCCGGATCTGTCGCGAACTCGTTGGAGGCCATCTTACTTGCCTTCCAGCGCTTTTAGCCCGTTTTCCGCAAACACAGGGACATAGGCCCCGACCTTCATCGCCCGCTCGGGGTTGGAGGCATTGCCGTCCAGCGCGCGTTTCAATACGCCCTGAATGATCCCGGCCATGCGGAAGAAGCAAAAGGCGAGGTAGAAGCCAAAGTTGTCGATCCCGTCCAGCCCGCGGCGTTCGCAGTATTTGGCGATGAATTCCGCATCACTCGGCACGCCAAGCGCTGCGCGGTCCACACCGCCAAAGCCGCGCCCTTCGGTGCCCGCCGGCATTTGCCACTGCATGATAACGGCCGCAAGGTCAGCGTATGGGTGGCCAATGGTCGACAGTTCCCAGTCCAGAATGGCCAGACATTTGGTGCCGTCTTTCTCGAACATCATATTGTCGATGCGGTAGTCGCCATGCACCAGCGTGCGCTGCCCGTCATCCGCAGGGATGCTGGCGGTCAGCTTTTCGATCAGCTTGTTCATCGCGGGCAGGTCTTCGGTTTCGGACGCGCGGTATTGCTTGGTCCAGCGGGCGACCTGACGTTCATAATAGTTACCGGGGGGGCCGTAATCCGACAGACCCACCGCGTCGATGTCCACCTCGTGCAGGGCGGCAAGCACGCGGTTCATCTCGTCAATCACGCCAGCGCGGCCTGCCTTGTCCATGTCGGGCATGCGCGGGTCCATAAAGTTGCGCCCGTCGATATGATCCATGATATAGAACGCCGACCCGATCACGTCGTCGTCTTCGCACAGCAGGTGCATTTTCGACACGGGCACATCGGTATCCTGCAACGCCTTTTGCACGCGGAACTCACGATCAACCGCATGGGCGGATTTCAACAGAACCCCCGGCGGTTTGCGACGCAGCACATAGTTACGCGACGGGGTTTTCAGCAGGAACGTCGGGTTGGACTGACCGGCTTGGAACTTAGAGACCTCAAGCGGGCCTTCAAAGCCCTCAAGATGTTTTTCCAGATAGGCGCTGACCTTCGGAATATCGAGTGTCTGGGTGTCTGTGCTCATGGCTACCGTTCCTTAACTATAGGTCAGCATGCCAGCGGTCTGGGCTGACATCAGATGCGGGGTCGCGTTGAATTCATGCAAGAAAAACGCGGACTTGGTGAAGACGAATTTGGTAATTGATGTGTTCTTGATTTGCAGGTTCAAGGTCATCATCATTTTGTGCGGTGCCCCGAGGGATGCAGCTGTAAGCTGTCCGATCACGCCGCCCGAGCTCACGGCCAGCACACGCTCGGCCCCTTCGGCACAGGCGATCAGGCGGGCGGCTTCTACGCGGTTGGTAAAACTGCCCCAAGTTTCGGCTGGGCCTTCGATTTCGTCGGCCTGCCACTGAAAAACGGTCTCGCGCAGGGTACGAAAATGTACCTTGCGGTCGCCTTTTACCAGATCCGGAACGGCCCCTTTATAGCGCGCGTTCAGCAAGTCCTGGAAATCATATTCATTCAGCCCGGGGTGTGTATCGCCTGCCTCGAATCCCATCGAGGCAAGCGTTTCTTTCTGGCGGGTCAGGGTGCCGGTGATTGTCCGGTCCGGCACCCAGCCGGTATCGCGGAGCAACTGGCCGACGGCCTCGGATTGCCGGTGCCCGAGGTCCGACAACTTGTCATAGTTGTCAGCCCCGAAAGACGCCTGACCGTGGCGGATGACCAGTAGCTCTCCCATGATGGTTTACAGAACCTCAAAGAGGCCAGCAGCACCCATGCCGCCGCCAACACACATGGTGCAGACAACGTATTTGGCACCGCGACGCTTGCCTTCGATCAGCGCGTGGCCAACCATGCGCGCGCCGGACATGCCGTAGGGGTGACCGATAGAGATCGCGCCGCCGTCCACGTTCAACAGCTCGTCCGGGATGCCCAGTTTGTCGCGCGATGCGATCACCTGACAGGCAAAGGCTTCGTTCAGTTCCCACAGACCGATGTCTTCGATCTTGAGCCCGTGCGCTTCAAGCAGCTTTGGCACCGCATAGATCGGGCCGATACCCATCTCATCGGGCTCGCAGCCTGCGGCCATCACGCCAACGTAGCGACCCAGTGGCTGAAGACCGCGACGTTCGGCTTCTTTCGCTTCCATGACCACGGCGGCAGAGGCACCATCGGACAGCTGCGAGGCGTTGCCCGCGGTGATGAACTTGCCTTCGGGCAGGTGGATGCCGTCTTTGAACACGGGCTTCAGACCGGCAAGGCTTTCCGCCGTGGTGCCGGGGCGGTTGCCCTCATCTTTTTCCAAGGTGACTTCGTGCTTGGAAATCTCTTTGGTCTCTTTGTCCTGAACCATCATCGTGGTGGTCATTGCGACGATCTCGTCGTCAAAGCGGCCGGCCTGTTGCGCTTGGTGCGTCAGCTCTTGGCTGCGCGCCGCGTATTCGTCCTGCGCTTCGCGGCTCACGTTATAGCGCTCTGCCACGTTTTCGGCTGTTTCCAGCATGGTCATGTAGATTTCGGGCTTGTTCTGCTTGAGCCATGGGTCGGCGCTGACGCGCATCTCTGGCGTTTGCACGAGGGAGATGCTGTCGACACCGCCGCCGATGACAATGTCCATCCCGTCGGTGATCACCTGCTTGGCCGCGGTGGCGATTGCCATCATGCCGGATGCGCACTGACGGTCCAGCGACATGCCTGCAACGGTCACGGGCAGACCTGCGCGGATGGCGGCCTGACGCGCGATGTTGCCGGCCTGATGCCCCTGCTGCAGGGCGGAACCGATGACACAGTCAGAGATTTCCGACCCGTCAAGACCGGCGCGCTTCACGGCGTTCTCGATGGCGTGGGCGGCGAGCGCCTGTGGTGTGGTGGCGTTGAACGCACCGCGATAGGCTTTGCCGATCGGGGTACGGGCGGTGGATACGATTACTGCGTCACGCATGGTGATCTCCCTTTGAAATTTCGTCTGTTAGCCCCAATCCAGATCAAGACCTTGGGCCTTGGCTGAATTGAGAGCGTATTTCTTCGTTTGACTAAAGGCATCGGTCAGCTCTTGCTGGCCTGTCTCGTCGGTGATTTTGTCGAAAGCGGATGCGACACCTTCAGGGGTATTCTCGTCGCCGGTCAAGGTCACGCCTTCCGTTTCGTAAATACGGGTCTGGGCAAAGCCACCCGCCCCTGCCCCAAGGATCACACGGCTGGGGCCGTCCTCGCTGACGAGGTACAGCAGGCCGGGGGTGATCGTTTCGGGGGCCAGCAGGGCCTGGGCCTGTTCAGGCAGCAGATCGGCGGTCATCCGCGTGGCCGCTGTGGGGGCCAGCGTGTTGACGCGGATATTGTCACGCGCGCCTTCCAGATGCAGCACGTTCATCAGCCCCATCATCGCCGCTTTGGCCGCGCCATAGTTGGACTGGCCAAAGTTGCCATACAGCCCCGACGCCGAGGATGTCAGCACAATGCGCCCGTATTTTTGTTGGCGCATGATCGGCCAGCAGGCATGGGTCACATTCGCAGACCCGATCAGATGCACGTCGACGACCTTGCGGAAATCCGACATCTCCATTTTCGAGAACGTTTTGTCCCGTAAGATGCCTGCGTTGTTCACCACAATGTCGATGCGGCCCCAGGCGTCCATGACCTGCGCGACCATATCCTTGACACCGGCCTCGTCCGAGACATCACAGCCATGCGCCATCGCCTCGCCGCCTGCGTCGCGGATTTCCTGCGCGACGGCTTCGGCAGCCGCCGACGAAGACCCCTGCCCGTCGGTTGTCACGCCCAGATCATTGACCATAACCTTTGCACCGCGTGCCGCGAGGCCAAGCGCATGGCTGCGCCCTAGGCCCGTGCCCGCGCCGGTGACAATAGCGACGCGGTTGTCAAAACGAATATCCATCATTGCCCCTTAGTGCAGTGCTTGTTCAAAGATGTTCGGCCCGCTCATCACATTGATGCCGCCGCTAACGGGGACAATCGCGCCGGTGATATAGGCGCCGCCCTTGCCACAAAGGAACAACATGCAGCCCGCGATATCCGTATCGGTGCCGACGCGGCGCAGGGGGACGTCTTCGCCCACCTTGTTGCGCATATCCTCGTCGTGGGTCGCAAAGGCGGTCATCCGCGACACGAAGGGTCCGGGGGCCAATGCGTTCACAGTGATCGCGTCACCTGCCAGTTCCTTGGCGAGGATCTTGCTCAGGTGGATCACGGCGGCTTTCGAGGCAGAGTAGCTATAGGCACCATCGCCCATCTCGCGTTCGCCCATCACCGATCCGACGTTCACCACCCGCGCCGGATCGTCAATCGTCGCGTTTGCCTTGAGCAGCGGCAGCAGTTTTTGCGTCAGATCGAACAGACCGGCGACGTTCACGTCCATGACCTTGCCCCAGGCCTTGAACGGAAAGTCACCCAAAGGTGCGCCCCAAGTGATACCCGCGTTGTTCATCAAAATATCGAGGCTCTGGGTGCGTTCCTTCACGGCTGCAACCATCGCGTCGACACCTTCTTCGGTGCCTACATCGCCCGCGAACCCCTCGGCAGAGCCAGAGGCCCCGAGCGCATTCAGTTCTTTCGCCACGGCCTCGCAGGCCTCGCCCTTACGGCTGGCGATCAACACGCGGGCACCGGCACGCACCAGCGCCTCGGCGGCCATACGGCCAATCCCGGTCGCCCCGCCTGTGACCAGCGCGGTTTTACCCTCTAGGCCGAAAAGTGTTTGAATATCCATGCCTTAGAATCCTCTGTGCTTGGCGACCTGGGCAGCGTGATAGCCGTAGTCCCCGAGCCATTCGGCACCCACACGGGCGCGCTTCATGTAAAAACCGATGTCGAAAGCGTCCGTCATGCCGATCCCGCCATGCATCTGCACCCCTTCGATTACCGCCAGCTTGGCGGTCGATGTCGCACGGGCCTTGGCGAGCGACACGGCCATCGTCGCATTGTCGGGGTCTTCGTCCAGCTTGCGCCCTGCGTGCAACACGGCAGAGGCGGTGACTTCCGTCTCGCACCACAGATGGGCGGCGCGGTGTTGCAAGGCTTGGAAGGTGCCGATCAACGTGCCGAACTGCTTGCGTTCTTTCAGGTAGCCGACGGTCATGCCAAAGGCGCCCGCAGCAACGCCCGCCATCTCGGCGGCGAGGGCGGCCTGCCCTGCCTCGATCGCGGGTTTCAGCACGGTCATGGCGTCATCGACCTGACCCAACACATCGTCGCCCGTCGCTTCGACGTTATCAAAATCGATCCGCGCGGAATCGCGTGCATCGATCATGTTCTGCGCGTTGCGTGTGATGCCTGCGCGGTCCGCGGGAATGTCGAACAGGGTCAGCCCGTTGTCTGTCTTGGCCAGCACCAGCAAACGGTCCGCCAAAGCACCATCGACGACAAAGGTCTTCTTGCCCGTCAGGCGAAAACCATTGCCTTCCGCCGTGGCGGTCATTGCCGTCGCATCGGGGTTGAACTTGGAGGTTTCATCCACCGCCAACGCATAGGTCGCGTCGCCGCTGGCAATCTTGGCCAGCGCGGCCTCGGCGCGCGCATCGCTGACGTGGCGCAGGGCTGTCGCCGCGATCACTGCCGTCGAAAGGAACGGGCTGACGGCCAGCGTCTTGCCCATTTCCTGCGCCAGAATACCCGCAGCAGCATGGCCCATATCAACGCCACCCGCACTTTCAGGGACCAGCACACCGGCCCATCCCATCGCGGCCATCTCTTTCCACATCTTCGCGTCATGGGTCTGCCCGGCATCGCGCAAGTCACGGAACGCTTTAACGGGGGCGGATTTATCAAGAAAACCGCGCGCCGCGTCGGCCAGCATGGTTTCGTCTTCTGTTAATACTAGTTTTACCATGATCTTACCCCGGAAGCCCAAGCACGCGGCGGGAGATAATGCTCAGCATCACCTCGCTCGTGCCGCCTTCGATTGAATTGGCCTTAGTACGCAGCCAGTCCGCGGGACGGTTGCCCAAAGGCCCGTCCCATTCCAACGCATCGCTGCCACCCGCGGCCATCAGCAACTCGTGACGCTGCATGTTCAGCTCTGTGCCCATGTATTTCAGCATCGCCGAGGCATCCCCCGCGCCAGTGCCGGCCTCGGCTTGATCCTTGTAGCGTTCCAGCGTGAGGCCAATGGCAAGCGCGTCCACCTCGCAGCGCATCGCATCGGCGCGCAGCACGGTGTCCATCTCTTGCCCCTCGGCCAGAGATTCATTCAGCACCGCCCCTAGCGCACGACCGCCCGACAGGCCCTGCCCCCCGCCCGAGATCATCTCGCGCTCGTGGGTCAGCAGGTATTTCGCCACGTCCCAACCGCGGTTCTCTTCGCCGACGATCCGGTCCTTGGGCACCTTCACATTGGTAAAAAACGTCTCGCAGAAAACCGACGCGCCAGAGATCAGCTTGATCGGGCGGGTCTCGACGCCTGCGTCTTCCATGTCGATCAGCAGAAAGGAGATACCCTTGTGCTTGGGCGCGTCACGATCCGTACGGATCAGCGCGAAAATCCAGTCGGCTTTATCGGCGTAGGAGGTCCAGATCTTCTGACCGTTTACCAGCCAATGATCGCCCTTGTCCTCGCCTTTGGTTTGGACACTGGCCAGATCCGACCCGGCCCCCGGCTCGGAATAGCCCTGACACCAGCGGATTTCACCGCGGGCGATCGGGGGCAAATAATGCAGTTTCTGTTCATGCGTGCCAAAGTGCAGCAAGGCGGGCCCAAGCATCCAGATACCAAAGCTTT
>OLHL01000940.1_pt1 | contig 11693 bp, 9 predicted proteins | sample 1609441 | NCBI WGS metagenome assembly OLHL01 (sample SAMN05416833, study PRJEB24817) | seawater metagenome | isolation source: Sea water | place: Canada:Atlantic | collected 2013-07 | reverse complement strand
ACCATTAATACAATGGCGACCGTGCGCATGATGTCTAGGGTAACGTTGCGAGTGATGGGCATACTGACGTCGCTTAATGATGCTTGTGGGGCTTTTTATCGCGGGTAGACGAATGTGAATGTATGACTTTCCATCCATTACTCGTTCGTTTAAACAAGTACGTTTGGTAGCCCTTTTTGTCAAATGTTGAGCCAGTTTTTCTTACTTCACCAGACACATTTACGGTCGTAATGGCCCATGCCATATCATCATCAATCGTAATATCCATATCCAATATATCGATGGTGAGTCGTTTGAGTACTTCTTTTTCTGGCTCCACATGATTTTCGACGAGATCACTTAATCCTGTGTTTTGGCCGCCTGATTCAATATATCGAGCACCTTTGTGGTCGAGATAATGTTCATAAAAAGGCCGTCCTTGGCCCGACTCCCAACCGTTTTCAATAGCAATGATAATTTCTTCAATCGTCGCTTTGTCTTCATCTGCCTGTGATGCAAAGACGCCCAGCGTAGTTGTGCTTAACATCAGGACGAGTGAGATTCGCATAAGTAACGTCATTTAAAGTTTTCCTATAAATTTAAGTGTTAATGGGACCAATGGATATGACTTATTTTCCAATGACCATTGATAAGGTTAAGTACCAGTGTTTCATTTCCTTGCTTATCAATTTGTTTACCTTTGTATGTGCCAAGGGTGTGGCTTCTGGCAATTGAGACCGCCGTATCCCCATAAACGCGAACATGATGTTCAATTGTTGTGGTTTTGACAGCCGCAGAAAACCGCATATCAGCGTGTAAATGATGTTGTCGATATTCTTCAGCACTGCGTTCTATTCGCGATCCCTCTAAAATAATGACTTCGGATGTCAATGCACTCATGACGTCATCCGCTTGTCCATTAGATAATGCTTCGTGATAAGCGAGCACACTGCGACCCGCTGGAGTATCCAAACCACTGAATTGAGTTGCAGAGCGCTCTATTGATTGGGGTGGCTCATGGGCAAACGTACTAAATGAAAGCAGCGCAATAGATAAAACAGTCGTTAAAACGTAATTAATTTTCATATAAATCCAAAGTTAAGATTGAGGACCAAGAACAGTAGTCAAAACAGCGGTGATCAGAAAAATGCATAGTCCAATGAGCATTTCAATTTGGATCGAACGGCGCATGTCTATCGCTGCATTACTGTGCGTTAAAAGCTTGGGCGTTAATTTTAATTTATGCCATGCGGCAAGCAGCAGGATCGCATTGACAAAGCCCAGCTTTAACAGCAGGCTTTGTCCATAGATTTGATTGAATAAATTACCTACAGAACCAACTAGCTCCCATGCTAGCAGAGTGCCAGCAAGGAGCAGCAGGCTCACCAGTCCTATAGCAAGATGACCAAATTGCCGCATCAGACTGTATAGCGGTGTAGGCGATAGGTGTAGGCATGCTGCTGACAACGGCCAAAGAGCGCCCATCCAGCTTAGCGCGATGATAACATGCACAGCTAATGCATAACCATATGAACGTTCCAGTTGCACGGTATGCCCGGAAAGCATGAATACATATCCAATACTCCCCCACAGAATTATTGCACCAAGAAGAGTCACGATAAATTGAGGCGTTTTTTTGCGAGCGAGTTGCCAATAAAACAAACCACAAAAAGCAATGCCGACGATGAATATGCACAGCCGACTTATTGCAATAGTCCCTAAAGTAGATTGTGCAACCATACGTCGCATGACCGCATCAAACATGCCTGTGAAACCCGTTTGAGATAGTGACCCCACTTGGAAAAAGAAATCCAATGTAGTCGCGAAAACACCAACTAAAGCAAACATAGCCATATACTTAATAATATGAGCTTGCAGAAGCAGACGAGCTTGAGATTGTTTATCCAGACTAAATGGCACTAAAAGAAGGATAAGAAATCCGCCCAAAAGCGCCGACAGTCCTAGATAGACAGTAAGCTTGGTGGATAGGATCAATACTTCCCAAATTGCCATTTTAATCTTCCTCTTTAATGGTCTTTGTGTTGACTATGGGCTTTTTTGTCATCTTGCATGGACTTGCTTCCGTGAACCATGAAGTCAAATGAACCGTCCATTTTGTGCCCATCCTCGCCCAATAACATCCACTGTGCGCTATAATTACCAGGCGATAACGTCGGTAAGTCGTAATTAAAGAAAGTGCTAGACTCCATCGATGGAGAAAAATTAAAGTCGACAGGCTCGCCGTTTTGAGAATTTAACGTCAATTTGGCCAAACGAACTGGCTCAGTAAAGACAACGGACAATTGTGGAGGCGATGACATTAACATCGCATTGTTTTTTGGCATGGACGTTTTCAATGATGTGTGAGCATAACTGCTTGTGCTCAAGAAAAGAGCGCTCAATAAGAACGTTGACAATAGTGTTTTCATAAATAAACCTCGGTAGTTTTAAGTAGTAGTAAATGGTGAAAATGAATCGATTTGTATAGCATTTTCATTGACGGAGTATCGTAATAGTAATTGGGTTACATCGTTCATCATTGCCGGAGGACCGCAGAGGAAAAACAAACACCGATGGAGGCCACGGTGTGTAGACAAAAATGCGGTCAAAGGTATTTGCACGCGCCCCACCGGTCCACACCAAATTGAAGAGGCGTTTGAAACAATCGGTTGATAGGTAAAATTAGAATGCTGTGTTTCAACCGCTTTTAACCAGCAATGATTTGCCAATTCAACAGGGTGTTTGGCGCCATAAAAGAGGGTTATAGGCAGTGTCGAATGCAAGCCAAATATTAGTTCATCGATTAGAGCTTTTAGAGGTGCTATACCCGAGCCCCCACCGACCAACACAATTTCTCGTACACCAAGGTCATCAAGTAAGTTAAATCCCCCTCGAGGCGCAACTATATCAACCACCGTGCCGATGCTTAAATTACCAAGGTGAAAAGAACCGATGCCAGGTCTTTGGTTGTTAGATTGTGCCGGTTGCATTTTTATATTGAATGTAAGCACGCCACTACCATCATTTCGGTTTGCAACTGAATAATGCCTGACAGTGTTTGGATGGGAAAATGTAGCTGACTCAAAACGCAGCCAATAAGGCTGATAGCGTCTCGGTAAGTCTTTCGGAAACGCTAAAGATTGACCTTCTTTAATCGTGAATTGAACAAAACTGCCAGGCTTAAAATCCAGTGGAACACTGCCTTGATATTTAAATCTTAATTCTTTGATAAAGGGTGTAATGAATGTGTTTGAGAGCAACTCGCATGATACTGTTTTGGGGTTTGGAGACTCTACAAGCTGAACGTTGCCTTTCAAATCAGTGTTTTGCTGACAAGCTAAACGATACCCGGACAACAACCTGTCTTGAGATAAGCGGTATCGTTCTGCAACTGAAATGGCAGCCGATGGATCAAGGCGCACAATACATTGGCCGCATGTTCCCCCTCCCCCACATACTGACTCAATAGAAAGGGCATTGTGCTGTAAACAATCCAGAAGTGATTCATTGTCCTTAGCAACGACGTTTTGGAGGTAACCTTGCTGATCTCGCACCACTAAGTCTTGCTTTCTATACCACCACCCAATGAATACTTGCTTATTTTTAACGAGGCTAACCAGCCACATAATTCCTGAAATACACAACAGCACAGTCAGTAACGCGAGAGCCTTGATCCACCAGTGATTAAATGAGCCGGTGTTCTGATAATCCATAAAGTGCAATAGCATCAACAAGTTTGTCCATTCCCTTTTGCTATCGACGACGCCGGCTATTTCCCCTGTCGATGCTCGGACATAAATGTGTGTCGTTTCTCTGTCTGATAAACGTACATGCCAAATCGATTGTTGCTCTTTGGGTAGATGCTTTATCGGTGGATCAACACGGCGCAAATCTTGAATAGGCGAAGTTAACCGGAACTGATTGTTGACCAGATCACGGATATCGTTCGCTGTTAGTTCTATTTTGTTTCCCTTTACCGCGTCTATTAACTCATATTCTCTTTCATGGGCATGTCTAGCATAGTGCGTCAAAACCTTATAGGTCGGGTTTCCCAACAAGCTTAGCAGCTCAATAGAGAGCGCATTGGGTGAGCGTATAAGGACGTTCTCGACGGATAATAGGTTCTGCGTAGAAACATTTCCTGCAATAGCGTCACTTGAGGCTCTGGAGAGCGGTTTACTATGCTCAGCCTGTCCAAGTAAAAAACCCGTAGCGAGCCAAACCATAAATTGTGAAAACACAATTAACGCAAGGTATTTGTGAATGATCCGCCAGAACATTTCAGTAAGCTGCCTTTCGCGATGACGTAAAGGAATAAGGCAGCAATAGCAAGCCTGCTAATGCGGCCAACAGCCCTGTGATAGTCATGCTCACTAATAGTGTATTACTAACGTCTTCACCGTCTTGGTAATCCATAATATGGAGGCGCCATAACCAATCAAATACTTGCCAAGGGGCATGTCGAATATATTCAACCGTACCTGTGTCTTGACTGACGTAAAATGTTGGCGCAAGTGCGCCTTTAAAATCAACTCGCCATAATGGACGTCCTCGTTGCCCAACCGCACTATCCTCTTCGTTTTCACCCAGCAAGGTGACACTGTCGACCTCATACGACCGACTTGACCTGGACATTGCGATGGCGGTGGCTTGTTTGTCTGACAACGGTTGGATCACGTCTCCTGATAAGCCGCTGATCAGGTGCGTCTTACCGGTGAGGGTTAATCGGTAAACCGGCATCTCCCCCACACTGCCCAAAACGATTGACTTAGCATCAGGGTAGCGAGCAACTACCTCATCAAAGCCAACGTTTACCGTTGACAATGATAAAAGCGCGGGCGAGCTTTTGATGAAATGATCGCCATGAATATAGTGGATATCAAACCAGACCATGTAGAGTCCACTCACTGACCAGAGGAGCATCTGCACACCGACAATCAACAGTAGGTATCGGTGTAACCGACGAGCAAGGCGACGCATTACTACCAATTACTCATCGTTTTGAGCTGCTGTTTTCGCCATATTAAATAAATGGCTGGTAAAATAAGTAGCGTCAATAAAATCGCACTGACCATCCCGCCCACCATGGGCGCAGCGATACGACTCATCACTTCAGACCCCGTACCTGAGCCATAAAGTACCGGTAATAGTCCGAATATAATGGTTGCGGTCGTCATCATGACTGGCCGGACACGCAAACCCGCGCCATGCAATACGGCTTCGGTTAGCATTCCTACGGTGGGTTTGATACCGTCCATTTTGCATTTGTCGATTAACGCCTGGTACTCATGATTCAAGTACACCAGCATAATGACGCCAATCTCGACAGCGACTCCGGCCAATGCAATGAAGCCAACGCCCACTGCCACTGAAAAGTTAAACCCCTCTAAGTACATAAGCCAAATACTACCGACCATCGATAAAGGCAACGTTCCCATGATGATCGCTACTTCAATAAAATTGCGGAAGTTGAGGTATAACAAGATCACGATAATGGCTAAGGTCAATGGCACCACATAGGTTAATTTTTCTTTTGCCCGCAACATATATTCATATTGTCCCGACCACGTTATGGAGTATCCTGCAGGCAATACCAGCTCCTCACTGACGACCTGCTGCGCCGCGACGACATAAGAGCCAATGTCTACGCCATCAATATCCACATACACCCAGCCATTAAGGCGTGCATTTTCACTTTTAATGCCTGGGGGACCATCTTCAATATACACATCCGCGACATCAGCCAACGCAATGCGTTTGCCTTGTGGTGTGACAATAGGCAACAATGACAATAATTCAGGTGATGAGCGATATGATTGTGGATATCGAATATTCACTGGGTAGCGCTCTAATCCTTCGACGCTCTGTGTAACATTCATTCCTCCAATCGCACTAGAAACAACTTGTTGAACGTCTGCTATGTTAAGACCATAGCGAGCGGCCCGTTCACGTTGGATATCAACTTTGACATAACGCCCGCCGGCAACGCGCTCTGAATAGACGGATGCCGTGCCCTTAACATCTGAAAGTATCGTTTCAATTTGTTGACCAATCTTTTGAATTTCCATGAGATCTGGACCTCCAATCTTGATGCCCACGGGTGTCTTAATACCTGTGGCCAACATATCAATCCGCGTTTTAATCGGCATAACCCATGCGTTCGTTAACCCCGGCAAATTAACCACAGCATCAAATTCTTTGATCAGATCCTGGGTCGTCATGCCTTCACGCCATTGATCTTGAGGTTTTAATTGTATAAACGTTTCTATCATTGTTAATGGCGCAGGATCGGTTGCCGTTTCGGCTCGGCCGACCTTGCCAAACACCGTTTCGACCTCAGGAACGGTCTTGATCAGTTTATTGGTTTGTTGCAATAACTCGCGTGCTTTACCTATCGAAATACCGGCATAAGTCGTCGGCATATACATTAAGTCACCTTCATCAAGCGGCGGGATAAATTCGCTACCGATCTTATCAATTGGCCAAAGCCCAATTCCCAGTACAATAACGGCGACCAGCATGGTCAACTTGGGAAAACGTAATACCGTTTTCAGTGTTGGCATGTATAAAAACGTCAAGAACCGATTTACAGGATTCTTATGCTCCGCAAGTACTTTACCGCGCACAAAGTACCCCATCAAAACTGGCACCAAGGTGATCGCAAGCGCTGCGGAAGCGGCCATCGCATATGTTTTGGTGAATGCAAGCGGCGAGAACATCCTGCCCTCTTGCGCTTCTAGCGTAAACACTGGTACAAAACTAACGGTGATGATCAACAAACTGAAAAACAGCGCAGGTCCGACTTCAGACGCTGAATCTATGACGACCTGCCATCGATTTTCTTTCGTCAGGGGGGTTCGCTCCATATGCTTATGCATATTTTCGATCATGACAATGGCCCCATCGCTCATTGCACCAATAGCAATAGCGATCCCCCCCAAGGACATGATGTTCGCATTGATACCTTGCATATACATCACGATGATTGCCGTGATGATCCCGACAGGAATACTTATAATTGCGACCAGCGATGAACGTACATGAAATAAGAACGCGATACACACTAGGGCAACGACGATAAACTCTTCTACCAGTTTAGAGGCCAAGTTATCTACCGCCCGTTCAATCAAAGCTGAGCGATCGTAAACCGTGACGATTTCGACGCCATCCGGCAATCCTTTTTTAAGATCTTCGAGTTTAGCTTTGACTCCGTTAATGGTTGTTTGAGCATTTTCTCCAAATCGCATAACAACGATGCCGCCTACGGTTTCTCCTTCGCCATTCAGCTCAGCGATCCCCCTGCGCATTTGAGGACCTAATTGCACATCCGCGATATCCCTAACCAACAGCGGCGTACCATTTTCATTCACGCCTAGAGGGATCGTTTCGATATCTTGTTTGCTTGAAATATACCCTGTCGCCCTGACCATATATTCAGCCTCAGCCATTTCAATAACAGATGCGCCAACTTCTTGGTTGCCTCTTTTGATGGCCATTTGAATATGCGATAGCGGGATCCCATAAGCCCGCAGTTTTTCAGGATCAACTTTAACTTGATATTGCTTTACCATACCCCCTAACGCAGAAACCTCAGAGACACCGGGAACGGTTTGCAGTTCGTACTTGAGGAACCAATCCTGCAGACTACGTAGTTGTGATATGTCGTTTTTGCCTGTGCGGTCAACCAATGCATACAAGTAAACCCAACCCACACCCGTCGCATCTGGGCCTAATTGTGGCCGAGCATTTTCAGGCAAATTGGGAACAACTTGAGACAGGTATTCCAGTACGCGGCTTCGGGCCCAATAGAGATCCGTGCTGTCATCAAAAATGATGTAGACATATGAGTCGCCAAAGAAAGAAAAACCCCTGACTGTTTTAGCGCCTGGTACCGACAACATCGCTGTTGTAAGCGGATAAGTTACCTGATCTTCAACCACCTGAGGTGCTTGTCCAGGATAACTCGTTTTAATGATGACCTGGACATCAGATAGGTCGGGCAATGCATCAATTGGTGTATTCTTTAGCGTAAATAAACCACCGCCGATAATAATTAAGGTCATCAGTAATACGAAGAACCGGTTGGAAACTGACCATCGAATAATAGCAGCGATCATTCGTGTGCTCCTCCATGGTTGCTATGATCCATCGAAGCATCTTGGCTTTCAGACTGAATGCTCAGGATCCTAAAGTTGCCGTCAGTGATCTCAAACGTAAATGTAATGTCAGCACCGACCGTAAATTGGCTGATATCGATAGCGTCGCTCAAGGTAAAGTCAAGAGTTGCCGCAGGCCTATCCCACTTTGGGATCGCTTCACGTGAAATATTGACTACACGAGACTGCGTATTGATGGCATTAATGGTGCCTGTCACCATTGCGCTTTGCGCTGAACTTGGTTCTGCTGATTTTACATGGATGGTTGTTACCAGATAGTCGCTATCACCGGTTTTGGTGATTTCAATATGCAAATCCATACCAGCTTTCAACTGTGATAAATCGATAGTGTCAGCAACAAAGAAATCCATTGTCATCGCGGGCCAATCCCACGCTTCAATTGCTCCGTGGTCAAGATTTAGCATTTTGTGTGAGGGCATAACCGAATTAATCGTTGCTTCAGTCCATATAGTGCGTCCATTTATCGTCTGTGTATCAGCATTGTCGTCAATGATATGCACCGTCGTTACCACATACTGACCATCGTTTTCTTTACTAATTTCAATATGCGCCCCCATACCTTGCCGCAAACTCGTTAGGTCTACGTGGTTGGCGACAGTAAAATCCATTGTCATTTCTGGCCAATCCCATTCACTGATGGCGCCATGATTCACTGTTATCATGTTATGTGAGGCCATAACATCGGTGATGGTGGCTTCGGTAAAAACCGACGACGGGAGTGCATCAGGTGCTTCCATCCGTTTAAAATCTGAACTGATACTGCTTTCTGAATCGAGTAAAAAGTGTGCTGAGGTGACAATCTGATCCCCGTCTATGAGACCTGTTGTAATCTCAGTGTAGTCCTCTACCACTCGACCTACATCTACGGCAATGGACTTGAATTGCCCGTCACCGAACGCCAAGACAACACGATCTTGCGTGCCGGTTCTGATAACCGCTTCTGATGGCACAAGAACGTTGTCTGAGTCAAAGTCTGAATGTATTGTGATCTGGGCAAACATGTTCGGCTTAAGCGCGTAATCGGCATTTTTAAAGCGTAACCGAACCCGCAGCGTTCGAGTGCTCTGTTCAAGTGTGGGGTAGACGTAATCAACCTCACCCTCCCATGTTTTGCCGGGTAAAAAATCCAACGTCATTGTGACGGGAAGTCCAACAGTGACTTGCGCGGATTGCCGTTCAAAGATTTCAGCATCAACCCACACCTCATCCAACGCACCAATGGATAGGAGGGTATTGCCTGGCTTGATAAAGAATCCTTCGCGGATATTTAAATTGTCAACAAACCCGGTTTGCGGTGCCGAAAAAGTGATCGTTTGACGAACTTTTTTGCTCGACATTAAGGACTGAATCGCTTCATTTGGCATTTGCAACGCATCTAATCGCGACCGAGCAGCATTGATCAAATCGTCGCTCCCGCGGCGCATCGCGATCAGCAGCTCTTCTTGCGCATTAACCAATTCTGGGGAATAGAGCGAATACAATGGTTCGCCTTTTTTGACATACTCTCCCGAGGCTTTCACATGCAGTGTATCTACCCAACCTTCAACGCGTGGGTGGATATGTATCAAGGTGTCTTCATTGTATTGCACATAGCCAACCGTTCGAATAGGGACATGCAGCGAGCGGCGTTGAACCGATGCTGTTCTTACCCCTAAATTATTAACTACATTGGGTGATATGCTGATGGTTCCCGGACCTTCACTACCTATTGTGCTCTCCTCATAAACGGGGACGAGATCCATTCCCATCGGAGATTTACCCGGTTCATCACGGCGGTAATTGGGATCCATCGGTGCCACCCAATAGAGTGGCTGTAGTTCTGCGCTTTGCCCTGCTGCGGCAGATGGTGCATCAGAAGGAAGAAGGAATGTATATACTAAAGCAGTCATTGCACCGCCGATAACACATCCTAAAATAATGGCTTTTGTGTTATTCATTATTGTTCTCCGAATTGAGTCTTGGAAATACCTGCGGTGGTATTGAAGTAATAATTAAGTCGAATGTTTGTTCTGACGAGATCCACATCGATATCCAATGCATCAATACGCGCATTCAAATCCGCGATACGCGCGCGAGCAACTTCGGCGAAATCGCCGTCATCATTGGTGTAGGCATTCAAGGACGCATCTGCTTGTTCTTGCATTTGTGCTAATAACTCGTCGTTGTATAACGATTGCCTGTCAGTTAAACGTTCTCGCTCAGCGTATAACGACTGGATGGCAGACATCATTTCGCGCAGTGCGAGTAACTTGTCAGTCTTTATGGCTTCTGATTGATTTACGGCTGCAGAGACTTCTTTGTCTTGACGGTTTTCAGTAAAAATAGGTAAATCAAAACTAACACCGACTGACAAGAAATCAGCTCGACTTGCACCTGCCGGGGTATCATCGCGAAAAGCGTAACTGGCATTTACGCCCCATTGGGGTTTGTATTTTTCTTTAGCTAACTCAACCCCGGTTTGACTCGCTCTGATACGTTGATTAATGGATAAAATATAAGGGTGATCTGCGAGTAATTCCGCGAGCTGTTGTTGGTTTTTCCTTTTTACCATTAACAACGTGTTGTCAGTGATTTTTGCAATGGCAGGTAATGTATTAGGCAACTGCAACGCGCTAAATGCATCAAAGCCAAGTTGGCGTGCAGACTGCTGGTTTTTTAGGATCCATTCCAATAACTTACCTGTGGCGCGTTCTTCCAGTGCTTGTAGTTTTGTTAATCTGTCTTCTAACCGCGTCAATTCTAACTTTGCCCTAATGATGTCTTGCTGTCGCACGCGTCCAAGGGCGGTCGCATAATTCGCTTTGGCAATGTCACTGAGTTGCTCAAACAATGCCCTATCTTGATGGATTAGCTTAATACTCTGCTGCGCGCGATAAATTTCAAGCCAAATATCAGAGACCTGCACACGTGTGCGGGCGATGCGATCAGCACGCATTAATGGGTGCTCGGCGGCTTGCTCTCTTAATTGACGAGAACGAATATCTAACGAATCCCCTCTGGGGAACATCTGTGAAACCCCTGCCTTAAGTTGCGTCATGGGTTCTTGATCGAATGCGAATCCATCTGTTGGTAAGTTCGCTAAACCAATATTAACTACCGGGTCCGGCAAACTAGCGGCTGCCACGCTACTTGAAACAATGGCTTGCTCGCGATACTCACTGCCTACAAGCCAAGGGTCGTTGTTAATCGCGATTTCAACTGCCTGCTCCAATGTCAACAGGGACTTGGTTTGACTTTGGGCGAGCCCAGTATTCAAAAGCGTCATTAGTACAATGACATGAAATGAAAAGCGTCTCATTAGAATTGCTCCTCATAGGTATTAACTTCGGCATAAGTGGTTGCGCTGCCATCGTCATTGAGTTGCAGAATAAGATAAGGACGAAATTGATCACCGACTTCCATACCAGGTGAGCCAATTGGCATAGCCGGCACACTGAGTCCGATGGCGCCTTCAGGTATATTGTCTAAAAATTGCTGAATGAATTTTGCTGGAATGTGACCTTCAAAAACAAAACCGTCTGGGGACAATGCCGTATG
>OLHL01000938.1_pt1 | contig 11711 bp, 10 predicted proteins | sample 1609441 | NCBI WGS metagenome assembly OLHL01 (sample SAMN05416833, study PRJEB24817) | seawater metagenome | isolation source: Sea water | place: Canada:Atlantic | collected 2013-07 | reverse complement strand
TACACCTCTCTATTCGTCGGCAGCGTCAGATGTGTATAAGAGACAGGCATAATAGAATTTGCTGAAACAAACAATGCCAAAGACAGTGATCTATGGGATAACGCGTTGCTTAATGTCCGTGGCCGCAGCAATCTAAAGAAAAAAGCTGATGAAGCCCGAAAATTAGCGGTCGAACAACTTAAACAAGTACGCTACTTCTATAAACAAGCCCACTGGCTATTAAGTCGCTTTCCAGAAGGTGAGTTGCGCGATGTTGAGGGCTTAGTCAAATTAGTTGATATCAAAGATATCGAAACCGCCGACTGGAGCTTAACACCCGGAAGATATGTGGGTGTAGCACCTGAAGAAGTAAATGAGGATTTCGATTTCGAAGAAACGCTTCGTGATATTCATATTGAGCTGCAAGGACTTAATTCTGAAGCTGCAGATTTAGCAAGTAAGATTGCCCGAAACTTTGAGGAGTTGGGGGTATGATTCCTCTTGTTGAGGTAAACGTAGAGAGTCTTGGGAGAATTATAACCGGTAAAACCCCGAGTAAAAAGGTTGCCAACTATTTTGGTGGGAAGTTCCAGTTTGTAACCCCGTCAGATTTTGCATATAAGCATTATTTTTGTAGAAAAACTGAAACAACAGTGACTGAAGCTGCGCAAGAGAAGCATAAAAATCAATTTATCCCTGCAGGATCTATTATGTTTACCTGCATAGGAAGTACTATAGGCAAATGTGCCATAGCCTCAGAAGAATGCCTCACAAATCAACAGATAAATTCAGTGATTCCACATAACAAGTCAGAATCAAAGTTTATTTACTATCTACTTAACCACCACATGGGGGTTTTCAGAGGGATTGGATTGAGCGGTGGGGCTGCGATGCCTATTATCAATAAAACCGATTTTTCAAAAGTTATTTTAAAGGCGCCGAGTAAATCATTTTGGCCAGCGATCGGAATGTTACTTTCAGAGTACGACGACCTAATTGAAAACAACCGCCGCCGTATTCAATTACTCGAAGATTCCGCTCACCTGTTGTATAAGGAATGGTTTGTTCATTTGCGCTTCCCCGGACATGAGCAAGTGAAAATTACTGATGGTGTGCCAGAAGGGTGGTCAAAAGAACCTTTAGAAAACTTATTGGTTCTTCAGCGTGGGTTCGACTTACCAGTTTCCAAACGAGTTGACGGAAAGGTTCCCATTTATGCATCTACTGGGATTAATGGATTCCACAATGTTGCCAAAGTCAATGGTCCTGGGGTTGTGACAGGTAGATCCGGCTCACTAGGAACAGTTATGTATGTGGCCAGAGATTTTTGGCCGCTGAATACTGCGCTATGGGTGAAGCAATTTAAAAAGGCTTCCCCTATTTTTGCCACCTTCTTGCTTAGGGCCATGAAGCTAGAAGGTTACAATGGCGGAGCTGCTGTTCCTACCCTGAATAGAAATGATGTGCATAAAGTCGATGTTCTTTGCCCTGCTGAAAACTTAATGAATGAATTTGAACTCCAAGTGGAAAACATTTTTAAGCAAATCGACAAGCTAAAAGAGTTTAACGAAAAACTCGCTCAAGCCCGCGACGTGTTGCTACCTAAACTAATGAGCGGCGAGCTCACTGTATAAATCAAAGGATTGATAACATGAATAAAGAACAAGCCCAACAACTACTAAAAACCTCATTAGACAATTCGGCTGCCCAATTTCGAGATGGTCAATGGGAGGCAATAGATGCTTTGGTGAATCATCAACAAAAGCTGTTAGTGGTTCAACGCACAGGTTGGGGGAAAAGCTCGGTTTATTTTATTAGCACCAAGATTTTTCGTGATCGCGGCATGGGACCAACGATTATTGTGTCGCCCTTGCTTGCCTTAATGCGAAATCAAGTCGAATCGGCGGCGCGTTTAGGTATTGTGGCTGAAACCATGAATTCCGCTAATACCGCAGATTGGCAAGCGGTTACTCAACGGATTCTTAATAATCAAATCGACTGTTTACTTATTTCCCCTGAGCGCTTGGCAAACGACAAATTCATTGAAACCGTTTTGCAGCCCATTGCCGACCACATCGCGTTGATGGTTATTGATGAAGCACACTGTATCTCTGACTGGGGTCATGACTTCCGCCCCGACTATCGACGTATAGTGAACATACTGCGTCAGTTGCCAACTAATACACCGGTCTTAGGCACTACAGCAACAGCGAACAATCGCGTAGTCATTGATATTCAAACTCAGATTGGTGATATTCAAATTCACCGAGGACCACTGACTCGTGAAAGCCTTGCCCTGCAAACTTTGGTGTTACCCGATCAGGCATCTCGCTTGGCCTGGTTGGCACAAGTAATACCAACATTTACGGGCACAGGGATCGTTTATACTTTAACGGTGCGCGATGCAGAACAGGTTGCCAACTGGCTAACGAGTAATGGCATTGATGCTAAGGCTTATCATGGTAGTGTTGAGTCCGATGGTTTTGAAAATAGCAATACATATCGTCAACATTTAGAAGAGTTGTTGCTCAATAATCGGTTAAAGGTATTAGTAGCCACCACGGCCTTGGGCATGGGTTATGACAAGCCAGATTTAAGCTTTGTTATTCACTACCAAGCCCCAGCCTCTATCGTTGGTTATTATCAGCAGGTAGGCCGAGCAGGGCGTGGCATTGACCATGCTGTGGGCGTATTGATGTCGGGTGTTGAAGATCAGGATATTCACGAGTTTTTCCGGGAATCGGCGTTTCCTTCAGAAGCGCAGGTGAATGAAATTTTACACGTTCTTGAACAGAGTGATGGTTTGTCAGTCCGCAGTATTGAAGAACAAACCAATCTTCGTCATGGTCAGATTGAAAAAGCACTTAAACTGCTAAGCGTGGAAAATCCGGCTCCCGTAATCAAAAACAACAGCCTCTGGGTAAGAACGCCAGTGCACTATCAAATGGACCATGCACGCATTGCCCATCTAACTGGGCAGCGGGTTCAAGAATGGCAAGAAGTTCAGGCGTATCTTTTTGATAAAGGTTGCAAGATGACTTTCCTGCGCCGGGCGCTGGACGATCTTAATCCCACTCCTTGCGGTAAGTGTTTGTCATGCCTTAGTCGGCCTGTTGTTAACGCGCAGGTTGATAAATATTTAGCACACCGCGCAGGGATTTTTCTTAAACATGCTGAAGTGAAAATAAAGCCAAGAAGACAGATTGCCCCCACTAATGATGAAACTGCTCGGGCATTTCCGATTTATCAGTTCCCTCGCTTATTAAAAGAATTAGCTGCAGAGGAAGGTAGAGCTCTATCTAGGTGGTTGGATGCTGGGTGGGGAACAATTGTCGAAGACTGCAAAATCAACGATCACTTCAGTGATGAACTTGTTGATGCAGTAGTCGAAATGATTGAACAAAGATGGAATCCCGAACTTACTCCAAGTTGGGTCTGCTGCGTACCTTCCTTGCGACAAACTAGATTAGTTCCAGATTTTGCAAACCGTTTAGCAAATAAACTTGGAATTCCTTTTTTTGACCAAGTCAAGAAAGTTGAGCAAACAGAACCGCAAAGGAATCAAAGAAATAGCTATCATCAATGTACAAATCTTGACGGTGCATTTCAAATAATTGGTGAAATACCCAAGGGAGCGGTTTTACTTTTGGACGATGTAGTTAATAGTGGATGGACTTTTACCATCATTTCAGCCCTGTTAAAAAGAGCAGGGAGTGGGGTTGTTTATCCAGTGGCCTTAGCATCAACAGCGGTTAGTGATTAATTATGCTTACAAAAAATACACAAGCTATTTTACTTTTGACTAGTTATTTTTCTAAAGCGTCATTAGAAAAAGTAAAGCCTTTGACCACTGCTGAGTGGGCAAAGTTTGCGTATTGGCTTAGAGAACAGAACATATCGCCAGAGCGCTTGTTGTCGAGTGATGTGAGCCAAACTTTAAAAGGGTGGTATGACTCGAAGGTTACCAAGGAAAGGATAAAAGGGCTTTTGAGTAGGGGCCATAGTTTGGCCATAGCCGTAGAAAAGTGGACGAGGGCTGGAATTTGGATTTTAACGCGCTCTGATCCGGATTATCCCAAGAGATTTAAAAGTAGACTTAAGACGAGCTCACCACCAGTACTCTATGGTTGCGGAAATATCGAGCTATTGAACAAGGGAGGAGTTGCCGTAGTCGGCTCTAGAAATGCTTCTGAAGCCGATCTCTACTTTGCAGAGCAATTTGGAACTAAAGCTGCAAGTGAGGGGGTATGCACTATTTCAGGAGCTTCTAGAGGAGTTGATGAAGCTGCAATGCTTGGGGCCGTAAACTCTGGTGGTTCAGTTGTTGGTGTACTTTCAGAAGACTTATATCGAACTGCGATATCGAAAAAGTGGCGACAAGCATTGTTAGTTGGAAATGCAGTTCTGATATCTCCTTTCTATCCCGAAGCAGGTTTTAGTGCTGGTAATGCAATGGGCCGAAACAAGTATATTTATTGTTTAGCAGATTGTGCATTGGTTGTTCATTCAGGGAAGAAAGGCGGTACGATTGGGGGGGCTGAGGAAAACTTAAGAAATGATTGGGTCCCGTTATGGGTTAATCATACGGCAGATAGAGACGCTGCTAATGCTGATTTAGTTGCGAATGGTGGCCGTTGGCTAGAGGCCGATAGCCAAGCTTTTAAAATTGCTGACTTAATTAGAGAAATTCGTAGTAGCGTGAATCTTATTGTTGAAGAGCAGGTTGATCTTTTTTCAATGCCAGTGCAGTCCAAGTTTTTTTCTGAACCAGAATCAAAATCTGATAATGACACTTCTGGAGCAGCCCTGAATAACGTGGCTGTCGAAAGAAAAGTAGATATTGAACCACATCCAGAGCCGATTATTGAGACCGAAGAAACACCATTAGGCCCTGTAGATTTTTATCAATTGTTCACTAATGAACTTCAAAGATTGGCGAAAGAACCGGTTTCGTTGAATGAATTGATTGAAAGTTTGCATATCCATAAATCACAAATAACTGATTGGTTAAAACGTGCCGAAGAAGAACGATTAGTGAAGAAGCTAAGTCGACCAGTACGTTATCAAATCGAACACAAGAAATAAAAGGATTTTGCCATGGCAATGACAGAAGAAACACTGGTTCAAGAGGTAACAGCAGATTACTTATTGAATGAATTAAAGTGGGATGCCTCTGTCATGGGCATGTTTGAAAAGTTAGGCAAAGAAGGTGACTTTGGTCGTGAGTCTGAAAAAGATGTTGTTCTCACTCGTTATTTAGGTGAAAAGTTGATAGAGCTAAACCCAGGTTTGCCTGAGGTTGCCTACCAAGAGGCACTCCGCCTCGTTTGTGAAATGCCCGCTTCAACTAATATTGTCGCAGTTAATAAAGAAAAATATGCGCTACACAAAAATGGCGTGGAAGTCAGTTATCATAATGAAAAAGGCGAGCGAGTAAAAAAACGTCTACGTCTTTTCGATTTTGACAATTACGAAAACAATCACTTTCTATTAGTGCGTGAGTTTTGGATAAAGGGAGACATTTATCGACGCAGAGCAGACTTGGTCGGCTTTGTGAATGGTATTCCGTTGTTATTTATGGAAGTAAAAAATGTCCATAAGGATATAAGAGCCGCTTATGAACAAAACCTCGCCGATTACAAAGATACCGTTCCTCACCTTTTTTATCACAATGCTTTTGTCATTTTAGGTAATGGCATAGATGCGAAAATAGGCTCAATTTCCAGTAAGTTTGAGCACTTTAATGATTGGAAGCGATTGAAAGAAGAAGAGCCCGGTGTAGTGGAAATGGAGACCTTATTAAAAGGCACTTGTTCTAAAATCAACCTGATGGATATCTTCGAGAACTTCACTTTATTCGATCAAAGCTCAGAGAAAATGGTAAAAATCGTTGCCAGAAACCATCAGTTTTTAGGGGTGAGTAAAGCGATAACCGCCGTCGAAAATAGGCAGGAAAGATTAGGTAAATTAGGTGTTTTTTGGCACACGCAGGGTTCAGGGAAATCATATTCTATTGTGTTTTTTGCTCAAATGGTACATCGCAAGTTAGGCGGTAATTATACCTTTATTGTAATGACCGACCGCGAAGATTTAGATACACAAATTTATAAAACCTTTGCGGGTTGTGGCTTGGTCGACAATGATAAAGATCCTTGTAGAGCAGATAGTGGGAAAGATCTTAAAGCTCTAGTTGGACAACAAAAAGCATTTGTATTTACCTTGATCCAAAAATTTAATGAAAAGGTTGATCCAAATAATCCTTATTCTGAAAGAGATGACATTATAGTCATCACTGATGAAGCACACCGCACTCAGTACGGAACGCTATCGCTGAATATGCGTAATGCCCTACCCAATGCTAGTTTTATCGGGTTTACAGGGACACCTTTATTCAAAGGTGATGAAATCACCAAAAAAGTGTTTGGTGGTTATGTTTCTACTTATGACTTTCAACGTGCAGTAGAAGACAATGCAACGGTTCCATTATATTACGATGCCCGTGGTGATGAATTAACCTTTACCGATGACGAGGGTAATCAACATAATGTGGCGGATCCGAAAGGACTAAACGAAAAAATTGCTGAAAAAATAGCTGAGCTAGAAATTCAAGACGTTGATGTTCAGCAAAGATTAGAACGCGAACTAAAGCGTGATTATCATATAATTACAGCTAGTAGTCGTTTGGATCAAATAGCCAGAGACTTTGTTACCCACTATGCAAATGGCTGGGAAACAGGCAAAGCAATGTTTGTTTGCCTAGATAAAATTACATGCGTACGAATGCACAAGTTAATTGATTTTTATTGGCAAGAAGAAATTAAAGCAAAAGAGAAAGCGCTACTTCATGCCACCGATGAACAAGACTTAACTTGGCACGAACGACAACTTGCTTGGATGCGTGAAACACTTACAGCTGTAGTAGTAAGTGAAGAGCAGGGAGAAGTCGCAAAATTCGAAAAGTGGGGGCTTGATATTAAACCCCACAGGCAGTTAATCAAGACAGGGTTTCAATTAGAAGATGGCTCGCGCCTTGACATGGAAGAAGCGTTTAAGTCATCTGAACATCCATTTCGAGTCGCAATTGTCTGTGCCATGTGGTTGACAGGCTTTGATGTGCCTTCATTGGCAACACTATATCTTGATAAGCCGCTACAAGCTCATACGTTGATGCAGGCTATAGCGAGAGCCAATCGAGTCGCAGAAGGCAAGAGCAATGGATTAATTGTCGACTACTGTGGAATATTAAAAAATCTTCGTAAAGCCTTAGCAACCTTTGCAGGAACAGGTGATGAAGGCCATGGCGGAACAGATGAAGATACTGACCCTGCCAAACCAAATGAAGAGTTACTAGAGAAGCTGAACGAGTCAATTAGCTTTATCGTTGAATTTCTAAGAAAACATGACTTTGAGTTAAGTAGGGTAGTGACCGAAACTGGATTTTCAAAAAATGCGGCGATTTCCCAAGCTAAAGAAGTGATCAATCAAAACGACGAAACGCGCAAACGTTTTGAAGTGATGGCTCGTGAAGTGTTTAACAAATTCAAAGCCTGTATCAATGTACCCGGTGTAAATGGCTATCGAGATCTTCGGGACGCGATCAATGTCCTTTATAAAAGCTTACAAGAAGATAAAAAATCAGCTGATATTTCTGAAATAATGAAAGAGCTTTATGAAATTGTTAATGCAAATATTGATACTTCTCGTCAAGTACGTGAGATGAAGCCTGACAATGAGCGAATCTATGATATTAGTCAGATCGATTTTGAAAGGCTCCGACAAGAATTCGCCAAGTCTGAACGCAAAAATACTACAGTTCAATCACTAAAAAATGCAGTCGAGCAAAGGCTTGCCAAGCTGATGATGCAAAACCCACTTCGAACAGATTATCAGGAGCACTACGAGCGCTTAGTTAAGGAATATAATCAAGAAAAGGATCGAGTACTCATAGAAAAAACATTTGAAGCCTTATTGAAATTAAATGACGAATTGTCGCACGAAGAAAAGCGGGCAATTCGTGAAGGGTTAGATGAAGAGTCTTTAGTTTTATTTGATTTGCTTAATAAGCCAGATTTAAAGCCGAAAGAGATTGCCAAAATTAAAACAGTAGCAATGGAACTTTTAACGTTGCTTAAGGCAGAACGGTTACGAGTGGCAAATTGGCAACAAAAAGAGTCTTCTCGAGATGCAGTAAAACAGCAGATTTTTGATTTTTTATATGATGAAAAAACGGGGCTGCCTATTGAGCAGTATGAAGAAGATGAGATTTCAGATATTTCCGAAAAGGTCTTTTTACATATTTACCGAGCATATCCAGAATTGCCTTCGCCATACTATTAAGGTTATATGAATAAGCGGACGATACTATGAAGTGAGTTTTTTATATCAGGTTTTTACTAAATATGTCATTATCCGCGTCCAAAATTTGAACCGTTGCGCGGTTTAATATTATTTACCATAATTTAATAAGTTAGTGTTAATAGTGTTTCGAGATGCGAATAGACTCTGAAAAAATTGATCAATTAATTCAATTTGCCCTTTTAGTAGCTGGTGAAGAGGATCATTATACTGATAGAAGTCTCGGTCCGATTCATCTTCTTAAATATGTTTACCTAGCTGATTACTACTTTGCTATGCGTAATCAAGGCTCAACTTATACTGGTATAGATTGGAAATTTTTCAATTTCGGACCGTGGTCGCCTGAAGTCCATGATAGAGTTGAACCTGCTTTGAAAGCAATAATGGCAGAGAAGTTCACAGGTCAGAGTGATTATAATGACAACGACTATACACGCTGGTCATTGAACGATGAAAATCGTTTGAGAATTATCTCTACCAATATCCCGCCCGCTATACGAGTAAAACTAAAGAGAGATATTCATAAACATTTGAAAGATACAGACTCTTTGCTCGCCTATGTTTATAGTACCGAACCAATGATCAATGCGGCACCAAATGAGCATCTTGATTTTAGCTTGCTTGCAGAGACTGAGGGTTCCGTGAGCGATCAAGCACAAGCTAGAACTTTAAGTGCGAAAAAACAGAAGCAACGATTGGCTGCTATGGAAAAGCTAAAAATTAAAAGAAAAGAAAGTAATGCGATAAAACAGAAGCTCGTCGCACCAGTAACTTCTTCTAGATATGATGATGTTTTTGACAAGGGGCTTGATTGGCTTGAGCGGTTAGACGGGCCTTCAATCGAAGGTGACCAAATAAAGATAAAATTTGACCAAAGCATATGGAAATCGGAACTGAGAAGAAATGGCAAACTTTCCTGATGATAGTATCCAATTTATTGTCGAAGATGACGATGGTTGGTGGAATAAGAATACCGAAAATAAAGTTGTTAGAGGTTCTTTGATTTGGGCATTTGTGTACCAAATTGATCAATTACCTTACACATTTGTTCCAATTTCTCGAGCCAAGGCAAGAGAGCATGATACCGCTATAGTAGAAGTTACAGAATTAAAAATTGGTGAACATTTACAACGAGATCAACTACCAGTAGCTGGCATGGCAACTTATTCGGGCGAATGCTGGGTTGCGAATAAAGCTAAATTAAGACCTTGTATTGTATGGAGTCCGAATTGTACTAACGTTCCAAGAGACCTAATTAAAGGTAAACCGAAAGGTTCCACTGCTCCCACTTATTTAGTTGTACCATTCTATGGAGTCGATACCTCCAATGGTCGTCGCGCCGGCTACTCTGAAGAATTTGTAAAGCGTGTGCGGCACTGTGAGTACCCTCAGTTTCACTGGGATATAGTTCCAGACTCAAAAAGCTCTAAAGAATCAATTCTTAGACTGGACCATATGCAACCTATCGGTGCCCATGGTAAATCGTACAGACTGACAGAATATGTTCTTAGTGAGGCTGCGTTAGAAATACTAGATGATCAGTATACATGGCTCTCCAGAGGTGGACTTCCCGCAGAAAGCTTAATTTTAGATTACCAAGAGCTAATGCAGGCATTCTAGGCTTATTGTCAATTACCTTTATTAACAACTTTTTTGTAATGGTTTAAGTTTTGAGAATAGCAAACATACTCAAAAGTTAACAACTTAATTAAATTTACTGAAAATAAGTATCTAATAAAATCAATTAGTTAACATGTACTTTATTAACAACTTTATTGTTCACCAACACTTATTACCATAAACTTTTAAATCACGAGATTCACGATAGTGACCTGGGGAATGGGTTAAGGGCAGGTTTCACTTTATAGTGAAATCTGCCTTAATTTACGGCGCACCAAAGACGGAGTATGCATCCCCGACAACTCTATCCCTTTTTGTCGCATAGTTTCCCGAAAGGCGGTTTTAGACAAGTCAGTTTCATCAAGTAGTGCAAGCTCTATCTCGTTGAAAGCGAGGATATCTTTCAGCGCAAGTTCAAGGTCATTCTGAAGCTTTTCTCGCTTTGTGATGCGCTTAGCGGACCATACAAGGCTTACCCCTGTGGTAATGGCCGCTAAGACCATGCCACCAGCTTCGATTGTTGAGCTAAGTATCTGGCTATCCATATTCCCTCCTGTTTTGATAATCAATCTCTATTCAAAACGTGCCATAGAGATGTTATCAATCAACAAAGAGGGCTTGGATTAAAGTAGGTTTAAATCAACAAAGCTAGTCGTACCACGGTGGCTAACGATAATGTGGTCTTGAACGCCAATGTCTAACGTTCTAAGCGCAGACTGAATATTTTCGGTGACACATTCATCACTAGCTGAAACCTGTAATGATCCGCTTGGATGATTATGCGCGAGTATCACCGATTCAGCCCCACAATCTAATGCTTTTTTTGCTATTTCGCGCGGGTAGACTGACGCGTGACTTACGGTGCCAAAGAAAGTACCCATTAAAATATACTAAAGTATTACTTATGCTTATTTTTCAATATTTTGTCTATAGTATAGGTACTATTTAAATAGTATAAAAACCAGAAAGCACTGTTTTATGTTACATAGCCAAGGGGCTTGAGAATCTGAGTGTTCTCAAACTGCCGCCCTACTCACCGGAATTGAATCCAATTGAGCAGATATGGAGTTGGCAACGCTAACACCATATAGCAAATCGTTGCTTTGGTTCATACGACGACGTACCCAATGCGTGCACCACAGCTTAGAATGACTTTGTTAGTGACCTAAAAAGGTTCACCAAAATATGCAATGGATACTGGTTGAATGTGAGCAACACTTAAGGTGGAATAGTATCACTCCATGAGAAGAACGAAACCATCTTTAATTTATAGAAAAACAAAGAACATTAGAGTGTGCCAATTACTACTCGGTCATGCCAAAATAGAAAGCACCGTTCGCTATATCGGTATCGAATTAGACGATGCTTTAGAGATTTCTGAGAGTTTTGATATCTGATATATAGTAAAGGCCGTTAACGAGCGAATTGGGGACACACAGCTTACTAATTCAATGCGCAATAGGACACTTTCTTAAGAAAGCGGACATAGAGATTTAGACTGCTTAGCCCCTATCGTGCAAACAGACGTAATTAGGGTAAAAGCTCTTTTGCCTCACAGTCTAGAACTTTGGCAAGTTGATAAAGCATTTCAAGCGTAATGTTTGCCTCACCTCTCTCAATTCTTCCCATATAACTCCGGTCAAGTTTTGCATGCAAGGCTAAACTCTCTTGTGAGAATCCTTTTTCCTTTCGAACTGAGCGAATTTTTTCGCCAACCTTTACGGCAAGATTGTTCATAACTGGCCTTAATATAAAAA
>OLHL01000937.1_pt1 | contig 11719 bp, 10 predicted proteins | sample 1609441 | NCBI WGS metagenome assembly OLHL01 (sample SAMN05416833, study PRJEB24817) | seawater metagenome | isolation source: Sea water | place: Canada:Atlantic | collected 2013-07 | reverse complement strand
GAGATAGCGTAGCGTCTCGTGGGCTCGGAGATGTGTATAAGAGACAGGTTTTCTATTGTACTAATGCTTCTTCTTACTCATGTTTTTCATTCATTAGTGTGCAGAGGCCTCGCCTGCTCCCTTAGGATAGCGAATACTTTCAACCAACTCTTGGATTTCCTCTGGTGCTTCGTCTGTCACTTTGAAGACAATGAATGCCACTACAAAGTTAACTATCATACCCAGTGTACCAATACCTTCAGGTGAGATACCAAACAACCAGTTGTCGGGTATGTTCGCCTCAGGACTCACAAACTTGAAGTAGATAATGTACGTCGCAGTGAAGGCAATACCAGATAACATTCCCGCAACTGCACCTTTGTCATTCATACGCTTGCTAAAGATACCCATAATAATCGCAGGGAAGAAACTGGACGCTGCTAAGCCGAAGGCAAAAGCGACCACCTGCGCAACGAACCCGGGCGGATTAATACCAAAGTAACCGGCAATGACAATGGCGACACCTGCGGCCAATCGTGCATAAAATAGCTCTGCCTTATCCGTAATATTCGGCGCGAAGTTTCGTTTCAGTAAATCATGAGATACCGATGTGGAGATTACGAGCAACAAGCCAGCCGAGGTAGAAAGCGCAGCGGCAACACCACCAGCGGCCACCAAGGCAATAACCCAAGCCGGTAAATTCGCAATTTCAGGGTTCGCCAATACCATGATGTCACGGTCCACTGTCATTTCGTTGCGTTCATCGCCAGAATAGAACATGACGCCATCGCCATTCTTATCGTTAAATTCGATAAGTCCGGTTTGCTCCCAGTTCTTAATCCACGATGGTGCTTCTTCGTAACTTGTACCTGTAAGCTCAGGGCCGTTAATGGTTTCAATCATGTTAACGCGAGCGAAAGCAGCTAGAGACGGTGCAGTGGTGTAAACAATGGCGATAAACGCTAGTGCATAACCCGCTGATTTACGTGCATCGTGTACTTTAGGAACCGTGAAGAAGCGAACAATAACGTGTGGTAAACCGGCCGTACCTACCATCAGTGCAAAGGTAATGAAGAACACATCAATCGTACTTTTCGTGCCTGTGGTGTATTCATGGAACCCGAGGTCTGTGGATAAATTATCGAGCTTTTGCAGCAGATGCATGCCCGACCCATCGGCCAGCGTGGCACCAAATCCGGTTTGAGGAAGAATATGACCGGTTACCATTATAGAAATAAATACCGCAGGAACCACATAGGCAAATACCATCACACAAAACTGTGCAACTTGCGTGTAAGTAATGCCTTTCATACCACCGAGTACGGTATAGAAAAAGACAATAACCATACCAAGCACAACGCCGGTAACAATATCAACTTCTAAGAATCGACTGAATACAACGCCGACCCCTCGCATCTGCCCGGCCACATAGGTAAAACAGACAAAAATGGCACAAAATACCGCAACGGTTCGCGCTGTTTGTGAGTAGTAGCGGTCTCCAATAAAATCGGGTACAGTAAATTTTCCGAATTTGCGAAGATAAGGTGCTAAGCAAAGCGCGAGCAGAACGTAACCGCCGGTCCATCCCATAAGATAAACGGCACCGTCGTATCCCATAAAAGAGATAAGACCTGCCATGGAAATAAACGATGCAGCTGACATCCAATCGGCGGCAGTTGCCATGCCGTTTAGTACAGGTGGAACACCGCCGCCGGCGACGTAAAAATCGTTTGTCGATCCGGCTCTGGCCCAAATCGCAATGGCAATGTACAGCGCGAAAGTAGCGCCTACAATGATAAAGGTGAGTGTTTGAACATCCATCGTATTATTCCTCTTCTACGCCGTAACGTTTGTCCATTGCGCTCATTTTCGCCATATAGACAAAAATAAGAGCAACAAAAACTAAAATGGAACCTTGTTGTGCAAACCAGAAGCCCAGTTTGAAACCAAAGAATTGGATGTTGTTTAATGCATCGGCAAATAAAATGCCGGCACCAAAAGATACAGCGAACCAAACGACTAAAAGTTTAAAAAGGAGAGCTAGGTTCTCCTTCCAATATGCTTTTTGGTCATCATTATTTCTAAAAGACATTGTTCCGTCCCCACGTCAGGTTAATCGGTTGTTGTTTTTTTACATTTTCCTAACGCTTAACTTTTTTTACATTGTCGCTACTGATTTCACGTTGCGAGCAACATTAACCAAAAGCAGCGAAGCCAAGCCTATAGGAGGTTGGATATCACTTTAGACCTGCATGAAATATTTAAAAATGAGACCATGGTCGTAGGTAGACGAAGGTCTCAATAGGTATAATACGCATCGAGCTGTAAATTTTTAGTTAATGGAAAGGCTATGGTTTTTGGTTGGGTTACATTAGCAGTACTGTATCTGTTTTTACTTTTTTCTCTGGCAAGCTGGGGCGAAAAGAACTCGCCAACGGCGCGGGCGCTTACCTCACACCCAGCGATCTACTCTCTTGCATTGGCTATTTACTGCACCGCGTGGACGTTCTTCGGCATGGTGGGACAGGCAAGTAGAGATACCTGGATTTATCTGCCTATTATGCTCGGCCCCATTTTGGTGTATGTGGTGGGTTATAAGTTTATTTATAAGCTGACTTTGGTCAGTAAAAAGCAGCACATCACGACGATTTCTGACTTTATTGCTTCTCGTTACGGTAAGCGACAAACAGTAGCCTTGGTAGTCACACTTATCGCGTTACTTGCCACCATTCCCTATATCGCACTGCAACTAAAAGCCGTTGGCAACACATTTCAGCTACTGACCCAGCAACCTAAAAACGACATTATTATTATTGCGGCAACGGCATTTATCGCCGTTTTCGCCATCTATTTTGGTACCCGTCAAACGGATGTCACCGAATATAGAAGAGGCTTAATGCTAGCTATCGCCTTCGAATCGTCGGTTAAATTACTAGCACTCGTTTTAGTGGCATTTGTTGGTTATAGCGCGTGGAAAACCACACAAAGCGGGCCCTTTTTTGAAAGCTTTTTAAACGAAGCGGCCTTGTCTACCTTTAGCTCATTTACGTTTATTGCTCAAACCATAATGGCAGCTGCCGCCATCGTGTGTTTACCACGGCAGTTTCACGTAGCGATTATCGACAATTTAAGCTTGTCTCATTTGCGTACCGCCCGCTGGTTGTTTCCGCTTTATCTCATTATTATTTCAGCGGTTATCCCGGTTATCGCCATTGCCGGTAAAGCCATATTTGCAGGTACCAGTGTTGAGCCCGATTCGTACGTGTTATCACTGGCCATGTTTTCAGAGTCAGCCTTACTACAAGTCATCGTTTTTGTTGGCGGTTTGTCTGCTGCCACCGCGATGATTATTGTGGCAACGCTTACGCTCAGCACTATGCTAACAAACGACGTTATACTGCCGCGCATATTGGCACTGACCGAAGACACAGGCAAAAAACGGGATATTTCACGCCGCATTAGGCTAATACGGCGTGTGGTTATCGCCTTTATTTTGCTAATGGCCTTTTTATACCACCAGCAAATGACCAGTAGCCGCTCCCTGCACTCTATCGGTCTTATTGCTTTTTCATTGGTTATTCAGCTACTACCGGCCATTGTAGGCGGCTTGTATTGGAAGCGAGCCCATGCTCACGGTGTGTATGCCGGATTAATGATTGGCTTGGTTATTTGGGTATTGTGGCTAGTGCTGCCCATTGTGAGCGACCAAGTATCAAGGCTTGAACAAAACGAACTGATTAGCCAAGGAGCAATGATAAGTTTAGCCGCCAATGCGTTTATGTACGTGCTTTTTTCTTGGTTTGCGCCTCAACGACTTATCGATCGCATTCAGGCAGAAGCCTTCGTGTCGCCCACTATGCCTTCCAGCAACACCATAAAAACCCAAGTAGCAAACGTGAGAGTGTCAGACTTAACCACGCTACTGTCCACATTTATGGGTTCAGGCAGATGCGTACAGCTTGTTGATGAATACCAGATCCTTAATCACTGTCAGCTGAATGAGCAAGATACCCCAGATGAGTCGTTCTTATCATTCTGTGAACGAGCTTTAGGTGGGGTAATTGGTGCATCAAGCGCTAAAGTGCTTCTTGATAGCGCCTTGCGTGGCAAAAAAATGGACTTCACTGAGATCATCAACTTCTTCGATGACACCACCCAAGCCATGCAGTTTAATATGACCGCTCTACTTACCTCCCTTGAAAATATGGACCAAGGGATAAGTGTTGTCGACAAACACCTTCATTTAGTCGCGTGGAATAAGCGCTATTCAAACCTGTACCCCTACCCTGACGACTTACTTGCTGTTGGCGTGCCCATTGAACGTCTTATTCGCTATAACGCGGCTCAGGGTGAGTTTGGCACTTACAATGTTGAAGCCGAAGTAGAAAAGCGCTTGGAGCACTTGCGCTCGGGCATGCCCCATCGATTCACCCGTCAGCGAAAAGATGGCCGAGTGATAGAAATGGTGGGCAACCCGCTACCTGGTGGCGGCTTTGTAACCAGCTTCAATGATATTACCGGTCACGTAGAAATTCAGCAGGCACTTGAAGAGTCTAATATCGACCTTGAAGCCAGAATTAAAAAGCGTACTGAAGAGGTACATTCCATTAATGCCGAGCTTCGCCTTGAAATTGAAAAGCGCGCCGGCGCCGAAAAAGAGTTAATTCGAGCAAGAAAGGCGGCGGAAGATGCCAACGCAAGTAAGACGCGATTTTTAGCCCTTGCCAGCCATGATGTATTACAGCCACTCAATGCGGCCAAGCTATACGTAAGCGCATTGGAAGAACAAGACTTGTCAGAGCAAACACATACGATCATTCAAAAGCTCAGTCACAGTGTATCCTCAAGCGAGGCGCTTATTGGTACATTGCTAGATATTGCGCGCCTTGATCAAGGCGAGATGAAGCCTGATTTCGAGTCGGTTGACGTAAGCAACCTGCTTTCACCTCTTGTGGATGAGATGTCTATGCGAGCGAAAGAGAAAGGGCTGGAGCTTAAAGCAATCATTCGCCCATGTTGGGTGCGGGCTGATAAAACTTATCTATACCGGATTTTACAAAATTTACTGTCTAACGCGGTGAAGTATACCGAAAAAGGCAGAGTGTTATTTGTTGTTAAACCTGTGGGCAATTCCGTGACGTTTAATATCATGGATACCGGCATTGGTATTTCTAGCGACAAATTGGACACGATATTTGGCGACTTTTTCCGTGCTAATGAAAGCAAAGAGCACGGTCTTGGATTAGGGCTTGGTGTCGTACGGCGACTTAGCTTACAGCTTAACAGCGAAATTAAAGTCACTTCTCGCCTAGGCAGAGGCAGTAGCTTTCAATTCACACTGGAAAAAGTAGCGGAAAAACGTTCCTCTGCCCAAGTCGCGAAGCCAAGAAACACCACATTTAGTGGTATGAAAGTGCTATGTGTAGACGATCAGCGGGAAAACTTAGATGCGTTGAGTACCTTACTTGAAAAATGGGGCGTTAGCGTAACCCTTGCCAACAATTGGGACGATGCACTATCTCTTGCAGTATCGGTGAAGCCACAAATTCTCTTAATGGATTATCAGCTAAGTTTTGAGGAAGAGAAAAACGGCTTGGCGCTTATCGAACTTATTCGAACAACGCTGAATGTGGTTGTACCCGCGGCACTGATTACAGCGACCCCTGATGAAAACTTGGTGGTTCAATGCAAGGAGCAGGGAGTCAACTTTTTAGCTAAACCGCTAAAACCAGCAAAGCTGCGGGCCTTACTGCAAAGCATGACCCGCTATATTCGAGAAGCCAAAAATGTAGAGCGCGATTAGATGCGTTGAGAGAATTTGCTATCGCTCTTCATTTGCTTGATTTGAATCGTCTACTTGCTTAGGAGTAAGCGTGTCGGTCTTGGCCACCACCTTTCCTATGCTATTCCACTTTACCTTAGGGTTTAGCATAACAGGGCGAGTAAGAATAAGGTTGTTTGGGTACATAATGGTTTCGCGCTCTGTTGTCACCAATCGAGTACTAAATGGACCAATATCAGCTATAAAGCCTTCAACAAAATTATCGCCATCGATAATGCGTAGGTAGTTGCCTCTGCGATAAGACACATTCGTCAGCAAAATAAAGTAGGCGGTAATATTACTGATTAGCGACCAACTCGCGAATAAGGCAACACCGGTTACCGTAATAATGGACGTGGAAAGTACAAGCAGCCCTGAAAAATCGATACCCCAAGCAAGTAATAGTAAACACAAAGAAACAGTAGCCACCAGCACACGCGCAGCAAATAGCCCTTTTAATGCGCTATGAGATTTTAACTTTGACTTGGCAATATCACTTTCAATTTTTGGCAGCAGCTTTCTAGACATCACCAGATAAACCAGCAAAACCAAACTGCTAAACACGATATTCGATTGGTACTCAGTTGCCCACCGCAGCACCCCATTGAACAGTTCCATCATTAACCCGTCGTTTTCCACAAAAACCCTCATATCAGTGTCAATATTCGTTACTAAGTTTATGGCAAATATACCGCCATTTTCGACATGCTATCGTTATTGGACTACTCTTTCATAAAATAAAAACAATCGCCACCATAAGAAAATTTCGTAAGACTCCTGTTACAGACTCAATTAGTATGCGCGCCTAAATAGCTTGCGCATTTACGTATCACATGTAACGGTGTGGTTAATTCGTGAGCAAACTCACTTTATCGTTATCAAGGTTGATATATCAATGCGTATTGCAATACTCTCGAGAAACCCAAAACTTTACTCTACTTCACGCCTTGTTGAGGCAGGCAAAGCAAAAGGCCATGAAGTGGATGTTATTGATACTATGCATTGCTATATGGATATCACCAGTGCCCGCCCTTCGGTAAGATACAAGGGAAGAAAACTTCCCTATTACGATGCCGTGATCCCCCGTATAGGTGCGTCGGTGAGTTTTTACGGCACATCAGTAGTTCGCCAATTTGAAATGATGGGCACATACAGTGTTAATGAATCTGTCGCTATTAGCCGCTCCAGAGACAAGCTTCGCTCTTTGCAACTGCTCTCTCGTAAAGGCATTGGTATGCCAAGAACAGGCTTTGCTCATCACCCAGATAAAATAGACGACGTGATAAAAACCGTTGGTGGCGCTCCTGTGGTGATAAAATTACTGGAAGGCACCCAAGGCATTGGCGTGGTGCTGGCAGATACACACAATGCGGCTGAATCTATTATCGAAGCCTTTATGGGGTTAAACGCCAGCATACTGGTGCAAGAATTCATCAAAGAGGCGGGTGGCAGTGACATTCGCTGTTTGGTAGTGGGCGGCAAAGTGGTAGCAGCAATGAAGCGTCAAGCGGCCGAAGGTGAGTTTCGTTCTAACTTACATCGCGGCGGCCAAGCAAGCTTAGTACGATTGAGCCCTGCAGAGCGCAAAACCGCCATAGACGCGGCTAAAACCATGGGACTAAATTGCTGTGGCGTGGACATTTTACGCTCTAACAATGGCCCGGTTGTCATGGAAGTTAACTCATCACCTGGCTTAGAGGGTATAGAGAAAGCGACCAACAAAGATGTCGCAGCGATGATTATCTCATTTATTGAAAAAAGCGCTGAGCCCCACAAAACAAAGACACGTGGTAAGGGCTAACCAGCGCCAGCTGTCATAATAATTTAAGGCTGCAACGCCATCTGTGAAGGAAAACCTGAGTGGTAAATGATGTTTTGACGATTGGGGGACACGATATAGCCCCAGGAGAAACCAAAAAAATAGACCTTGAAATGCCACCGCTCTATACAGCGACGAATATGAGCATTCCCGTTTATGTAAAACGAGGCAAACGCCCCGGTCCAATTATGTTTGTTAGTGCAGCGATTCACGGTGACGAACTTAACGGTATAGAAATTGTAGGCCGCTTAATTCGTTCAAAAGCCATTGAAAAACTGCGCGGCACCCTTATCGCAGTGCCGATGGTCAATGTATACGGTGTACTGAATCAATCCCGCTATTTACCCGACAGACGAGATTTAAATCGCAGCTTTCCAGGCAGTAAAAAGGGCTCTTTAGCAGGCAGATTGGCGAACCTGTTTTTTAACGAGGTGGTGAGTAAGTGCGACGTAGGAATAGACCTACACACTGGCGCTATTCACCGAAGCAATCTTCCGCAAATTCGTGCAAATTTAGACGATACGGACGTGCTGGAAATGGCGAAAGCCTTTGGCGTTCCGGTGTTGCTGAATGCTGAAATTCGCGAAGGTTCATTACGCGAGGCGGCTAGTACCAGTGGCGTAAAGATTTTACTGTATGAAGCCGGACAAGCACTTCGCTATGATGAGTTTTCTATAAGAGCCGGTGTAAAAGGGATTATTAATACCATGCGGCACTTAGGCATGCTGAATAAAAGTCGCAGTAAGGGTCATAGTATTAATCGATTCATCGCACAGCAAAGCGGCTGGGTAAGAGCTTCTGAGAGTGGATTTGTTACTCATTTGGCACAGCTTGGTGACCATGTTGAAAAGGGTGATAAATTAGCGGCCATTGCCGACCCATTTGGTAACTTTGTTGGCAGTATTATCAGTCCAGCCGAAGGCATTGTAATTGGAAAGCAAAATATACCGCTTACCCAAGAGGGTGAAGCTATATACCACATTGCCTATTTCTCAAAGCCTAACGAAGTAGCAGAGCATGTTGAGCTTTACCAAGACAATCTGCTGCCTAGTGAAGAACCTCTTATAGAGTAAAAATAATGAACAATAAAAAACTTATTGGTGTGGTCGAATTATGTGATTTACCCCAGTTAGCCATTACAGAACTTAACGTGAGAGTAGACACTGGGGCAGCGACATCGTCTTTACATGTGGATAATATTGAAGAGCTAACCAAAGGCGATGAGCTATGGATTAGCTTCGACATTCACCCAGATATTTACAATGTAGATACGGTAGTACGGCGAGAAGCGAGAGTTTTTGGCAAAAAAAAGGTGAAAAGCTCTACCGCTACGCGAGAAAAGCGCTATGTTATATTAACGGATATTGTTATGGACGGTTTTCAATGGAATATACAGCTTACACTGACAGATCGCTCGGAAATGACATATTCTATGTTACTAGGTCGAGAGGGAATGGCTGGACACTTTATTGTAGACCCTGAATACGACTTCCTTCTCACTGGAAAAGACTAGAGCGCACTCCCCTTTTTACTAGCAGTTACTGTATAGCAAAGGCCAGCGCGCTGTTATTAAAGGAAAGATCGCAATGGACATGTGGCGGCAAGGTAGGGCTTTGCTTTTTTCATCTTTACAAACGCGTATAGTCTTTGCGCTGCTTGCCTGTGCCCTTTTTACCTTCATACCTCACGCATACGCCAATCAAGATAGCAACTCTGCAAGCGCTGCCCACACTAAAATACGACTACCCAATGTGCACCCGGGTAGAGATGCAGTTTACGCCCACGCAAAACAGTTACTCACCGAAGCGCTCCTTGTAACGCAAGCAGACTACGGCACTTTCGAATTCGTAGTGAGTAGCCAAGAAAGTCCTCAGCGCCGACAGCTGAGAAGTTTAGAACACGATCTTTTAGATATTACGTGGAGTGTTACCTCGTCAGACAGAGAAGCCTATTTTTTGCCTATCCGTATTCCTATTATGGCTGGACTCTTCGGCAAGCGCGTGCTGTTAATTAATGCTGAAGACACCCGCTTCTCAAAAGATATGGATATTACAGACCTTAAAGAGTTCAGGGCGGTGCTTGGCTATGACTGGCCCGATACCACTATTTTCAGAAAGGCGGGTATTCCAGTACTTGAAACCACCTATCGCGCGTCGTTTAAAATGGTGTCTGAAGGGTTTGCTGATATGTTTCCTCGAAGCGTGATGGAAGTGTTAGAGGAAATGGAGCACAAAGACTTGAGTAAAGGGCTTGTTGTTGAGGACAATATTGTTATTTCATACCCTAGCCCGATTTTTTTCTTTGTGGGTAGTAATAACCAGCAGCTTGCAACACGAATAACCGAAGGCTTATTACAGCTGTTAAAAAACCATCGATTCCAACAATTGTTAAAAGAGCATAAGGGCTTTCAACAAAGCCTTGCACTTGTAAAGGGGCGAACCGTTATAAGCATCGACAATCCGCTTTTAAGTAAGGAGAGTCAAAAGGCGATTGAAAACTTTCTCCCGCTTTTTGCACCCGCTGAACTGTTGTTAAATGGCTCAACCACAGATGGCACTGTTGTAGATGGCACTGTTGTAGACGGGACTGCGGCAGACAGCGCTATTGTCGAGGACTCGGTTTTGGACAACTCGACGGCAGAGAGCTCAGTTGAGGACAGCTCGACTTTAGAGAGCTCGGTGATAGAAGACCGGAGTTAAAAGGCCTTAGCGTGATGAACCACCATATCGCACCTATATCAACGTGAGGGTGGCTCTAATTCTAGCTGTGAAGCAATGAGTACCGCTTGCGTGCGATTGTTAATTCCCAGCTTTTTGAATAGGGCTGTAACGTGGGCTTTCACCGTCGCTTCAGCAATATCTAAGTTGTAGCCAATCTGTTTATTTAACAAACCATCTCGCATGTAACACAGCACTTTATACTGAGAGGGTGTCAGTGAAGCCACCTTATCTGCAAGCTCTGAAAATGCCTCGTCCACTTCATCGACGCTTTCACTAAGCCCTTCAGGCAGCCAGATATCACCATCGAGAATGGCTTCAACAGCATTACCAATGTCTTGTGCACTGGCAGTTTTAGGTATAAAGCCAGAGGCACCAACACCAATAATTTTAGATATTAACGCAGTATCTTCTGTGCCCGATACTACGGCAACGGGAATGTCTGGATACAGTTTGCGAATATGAAGAAGCCCGAACAGATCGTTACTGCCGGGCATATGTAAATCAAGTAAAAGCAGGTCCACATCCTCTTTGTTGAGCATATCAACCGTAGACATTAAGTCTCCTGCCTCCTTGAGTGTTAAGGACGGCAGCGACAAGGATAGAGCGCCTCTTAATGCATCGCGATACAGCGGATGATCATCTGCGATTAAAAGCGTTATCATTGTCGTTTTCCTTGCTTATTTATTGAGTCGTTCCTCTATGAGTGTATCAACAACGGATGGATCCGCCAACGTTGATGTATCACCCAATTGCTCATGCTCGTTTGCCGCTATTTTGCGCAATATACGACGCATAATTTTACCAGAACGTGTTTTCGGCAGCCCCGTTGACCACTGAATAATATCGGGTGTGGCTATGGGGCTCAGTTCTTGGCGTACCCAGCCTTTCAGCTCTTTGGTAAGGGCATCATTAACCTCTACGCCTTCAATAGGACTCACGTAAACGTAGATCCCTTGGCCTTTAATATCGTGAGGATATCCAACAACCGCAGCCTCGGCCACTTTGCTGTGCGCTACCAATGCGCTCTCGATTTCTGCAGTACCTAAGCGGTGGCCTGAAACGTTGAGTACGTCGTCTACACGGCCTGTGATCCAATAGCAGCCATCTTCATCGCGACGCGCGCCATCACCGGTAAAGTACACACCTTCATACGCACTAAAATAGGTATTAATAAAACGTTGATGGTCGCCATAAACAGTGCGAGCCTGACTCGGCCAACTGTCTTTAATGACGAGGTTACCTTCGGCGGCACCTTCAAGTTCTTTGCCATCAGCATCAAATAGCGCTGGCGCTACGCCGAAGAAAGGGCGAGTTGCCGAACCAGGCTTAAGCCTGTCTCTTATACACATCTCCGAGCCCACGAGACGCTACGCTATCTCG
>OLHL01000930.1_pt1 | contig 11778 bp, 14 predicted proteins | sample 1609441 | NCBI WGS metagenome assembly OLHL01 (sample SAMN05416833, study PRJEB24817) | seawater metagenome | isolation source: Sea water | place: Canada:Atlantic | collected 2013-07 | reverse complement strand
TCGTCGGCAGCGTCAGATGTGTATAAGAGACAGAATTCAGGTTATGCCGACAGGCATGGCCGTCCTGGGAAAAGGCGGAAACCTCATAGCGCTGAAACCCCTTGCTGGCCAGCAGGGCAAAGCCGGCCTCTTCGGTATCGGCCATGCTGTCGGCTGCGGGCTGGTCGGGGGGGGAGCGGTAGAAGACGGTGTTCGGCTCGATGGTGAGCTCGTACCAGCTCAAATGTGTCGGCTGCAGCGCAATGGCCTGTTGCAGGTCATCCAGGGCCTGGGCCCGGCTCTGGCCGGGCAGGGCATGCATGATATCCAGGTTGAAGGTGGTGAAGCCGGCCTCCCGGGCCTGGCGGGCGGCATCAATGGCGGTACTGGCATCATGGATGCGGCCCAGGGCTTGAAGATGCGCATTGTTAAAGCTCTGCACCCCGATAGACAGCCGGTTGATGCCAGCCTCCCGAAAGCTGGCAAAGCGGCCCGCTTCCACCGTGCCAGGATTGGCTTCCAGGGTGATTTCAGCCTGATCGCTCAGGCATAGCCGTTGCCGGATACCCTGAAACAGTTGTTGATAAAAATCCCCGGACAACAGACTCGGCGTGCCGCCGCCAATAAACACGGTTTCCACCGGCCGATCCCCGATCAATGGCAGATCCTGATCCAGATCCGCCAGCAATGCCTGCAGATAAGCCGCCTCTGGCAATTCTCCCCGCTCATGGGAATTGAAATCGCAATAGGGGCATTTGCGCACACACCAGGGCGTGTGGATGTAGAGGGAGAGTGGCGGATTTTTGAGGGGCATGAGGGCAGTGAACAGTTAAAAGTGAACAGTGAACAGCTAAAATTCACTTGGTTCGGGTATGGTAGCAAACTGCCGGGGTGGAGGTGTGTGTCTTTTGACCTTCGCTGTTAACTATTCACTATTAACTGTTCACTGATTTATGCATATCTGGGTAGATGCCGACGCGTGTCCGCGGCCGGTGAAAGAGGTGTTGTTTCGGGCGGCTCAGCGGGTGCAGGTTCCGTGCACTCTGGTGGCCAACCAACCGGTGGCAGTGCCGCGCTCTGCGTTGATCCGTGCCATTCAGGTGGGGCAAGGCTTTGACGTGGCCGATAACGAGATTGTGCGCCGCTGCGAGCCGGGGGATCTGGTGGTGACCCAGGATATCCCGCTGGCGGCAGAGGTGGTCGCCAAGGGGGCAGAGGCGGTAACGCCTCACGGGCATTGGTTGGACAAGGATACCGTGCGCGAGCGGTTGAACATGCGTGATTTCATGGAAGAGATGCGCTCGGCCGGTATGCAGACCGGCGGCCCCAGCAGTTATTCGGGTCAGGACAAGGCGAGATTCGCCAATGCCCTGGATCGCTGGCTGGCTCGTGTTCAGAAATAGCTGATCAGGCCGATCTGGCCCCAGCTGAGGTCATCACCGCCGTCCCGGCGTACGTCTTCCCCGGCCCAGCTATGTTGCCAGCCCGCATGCAGTTCCAGTGCCGGCAGTACGTCCCAGAGTAAATGAGCGCCCACCTCCCTGTGATTCGGACCGTTGTAATCCTAACTGGCATAGCCGTCATCGTAGGTCTGGGTGATATGGAGTTTACCGGTCCAATCGGGGGCCAGTTCTCTCCGGGCGTGCAGTGTCAGAGCATAGAAAGCGCCAGAGGCCTGTTTGCTCCAGGTGCCATCCAGAGACACGGATAGCCAGGGCTGAAGCGGCGCGGTAAAACCGGCGCCGGTTTCCACATCATCCGCACCCTGCGGGTGAAACTGCAGGTAGGTGACGTTGAGGTAGGGACTCCAGTGCTCCACGTAGGGGGCGTATTCCACGAAGAGATTGTTTTCCCGGTAATCGCTGCCATTGGCCCAGGCCTGCCAGACTCCGGCGGTGATGGTCTGGCGGGTCAGGTCAAGGGCAGCGGAGACCAGAGGGTTGCTGTCCAAGTTGTCTCGCCCTTCGGTCACATAGCGGCTTTGCCACTGAGACTGGAAGCTGCCCTCCAGACCACTGCCTTGGGCCAGTGAGGCCAGTGACGCCAGGACACTGGCGGCGGCAAGTTGTTGTGTTCGCATAATGGCATCCCTGCTGCACGTAAAGTCCATGCTAACAGGCCGGGACGATACACGGGTGAAGGTGGCTGCGGAGGGAGGAAGACTACTGCAGGGCCTGGATCAGCTGGGCCATGGCCTTGCCCCGGTGGCTGAGTGCGTTTTTCTCTTGCGCGGGCAGCTGGGCGGCGGTGCAGTGCTTTTCTTTAACAAAGAAATGCGGGTCATAGCCGAAGCCCTGATCTCCCTGGGGTTCCAGTACGATTTCTCCGTCCCAGGTGCCCTGGCAGATCAGCGGCGTGGGGTCGTCCGGGTGGCGCATCAATACCAGCACCGCCTGATAGCGGGCGGTGCGGGGCGCGTCCGGCAGATCGCCGAGCATGTCGATCAGCAGCGCGTTGTTCTTGGCGTCGCTGGCGTCGGCGCCGGAGAAGCGCGCCGAGTAGATGCCCGGCGCGCCGTTCAGCGCGTCCACTTCCAGGCCGGAATCGTCGGCGATCGCCGGCAGGCCGGTGTGGGCCGCCGCGTTGCGCGCCTTGAGAATGGCGTTTTCAACGAACGTCAGGCCGGTTTCTTCCGCTTCCGGCACCTGGAAGTCGCTTTGCGGCACCACCTTCAGCGCCAGCGGTTCCAGAATGGCGCGCATCTCATCCAGCTTTTTCTGGTTGCCGGAGGCGAGTACGAGAGTATCCATGGTCGAGATCCTGGTGATCCGAGAGAGTGATTAGAGCGTCACCCGGTAAATGGCGATTTCCCCGAACAGGTTGGGCCAGGCCCGGGTCAGCCGGCCGCTGCGGTGATGGCGATTGACCACCTGCCGCTCGATGATGCGGATGTTCCGCTCACGGCAATGGGCTTCGAAATCCTTCACCGTGCACAGGTGAATGTTGGGCGTGTCGTACCACTCATAGGGCAGCGCCGAGGACACCGGCATGCGGCCCTTGAAGCCCAGATAGGAGCGCACCCGCCAGTGCCCGAAGTTGGGGAAGGTGATGATCGCTTCGCGGCCCACCCGCAACATCTCGTCGAGAATGCTGTCCGGGCGCAGTACCGCCTGCAGCGCCTGGGTCATCACCACATAGTCGAAGCGGTCGCTCTGGAAGTTGCCCAGGCCCTTGTCCAGGTCCTGTTCGATCACATTGACGCCTTTGGCGAAGCAGGCGGCGATGTTGTCCTGGTCGATTTCCAGGCCGTAGCCGTTCACCTGCCGGTCGTCCTGCAGATGGGCGAGCAGATCGCCGTCGCCGCAGCCCAGGTCGAGCACCCGGGCGCCCTTGGGGATCCAGCGGCTGATCAAGGCCAGATCATCACGCATTGGAAGTGGCCTCCGCGACACGGCCCATATAGGCGCCGAACAGTTTGCGGTACTCGGGTATCGGCAGCAGGAAGGCATCGTGGCCTTTAGGCGTGTCGATCTCCGCGTAGCTCACATTGCGGCCCACCTGCACCAGGGCGTTGACGATTTCCCGGCTGCGTTCCGGCGAGAAGCGCCAGTCGGAGTTGAACGACATCACCAGGAAGTTGCAACGGGTGTCGGCGAGGGCGTCCTCCAGGGTGCCGTCGCACTCCCGCGCCGGGTCGAAGTAATCCAGCGCCTTGGTCATCAGCAGGTAGGTGTTGGCGTCGAAATTGCGCGAAAAAGTCTCGCCCTGGTGGCGCAGATAGGATTCCACCTGGAATTCCACATCGAACCCGAAATGAAACCGCCCGGAGCGCAGGTCACGGCCGAACTTCATGCGCATGGCGTCGTCGCTGAGGTAGGTGATATGCCCCACCATGCGCGCCAGGATCAGCCCCTGCCGCGGGTAGGTGTCGTGCAGATAGTAACGCCCACCGTGGAAATTCGGGTCGGTGAGGATCGATTGCCGGGCCACCTCGTTGAAGGCGATGTTCTGCGCCGACAGCTTCGGCGCCGCCGCGATCACCACCGCGTTGGCCAGCCGGTCGGGGAAATCCATCGACCACTGCAGGGCCTGCATGCCGCCCAGGCTGCCGCCCACCACCGCCGCCCAGCGCTGGATGCCCAGGGCGTCCGCCAGCTGAGCCTGGCTTTTCACCCAGTCCTTGACCGTCATCATCGGGAAGTCGGGCCCCCACAGCTGGCCGGTTTCCGGGTTTTGGGAGCCGGGCCCGCTAGAGCCGTGGCAGCCGCCCAGGTTGTTCGGGCAGACCACGAAGAAACGCTCCGTATCGATCGGCTTGCCGGGCCCGATGCAGCTGTCCCACCAGCCCGGGCGCGGGTCATCGGCGCTGTGATAGCCGGCGGCGTGGTGGTGGCCGGACAGCGCATGGCAGATCAGCACCGCGTTGGAGGCGTCCGCGTTGAGGGTGCCGTAGGTCTCATAGACCAGATCGTAAGACGGCAGCACCCGTCCGCACTCCAGCTCCAGGGGCTGGTCCACGTGCAGGGTTTGCGGTTGTACCAGGCCTACGGAGTCCTGGGGAATCGTTTCGGGCATTTCGGGCAACCATCCAAAGGTGGGGCAAAGTCTATCGACCGCCCCCTGGCCGTGCAACGCGAGCGAGCGGCCAGCTTTTGCAGTTTTTTATCGGCGCCGGGCAGGCGCGCCGGCGCACACTGTTTAGCATGGGTCCGGCTCGCTTCAAACGCAGCGCGGCTAAAGGAGAGCATCATGAGTAAGCAATTGGACGGCAAACGGGTGGCGATCCTCGCCACCGACGGCTTCGAGGAATCCGAACTGGCGGTACCGCAGTCCACCCTGCGCAGCTACGGCGTCGAGGTGCACGTGATAGCGCCCAGCAAGGACGGCATTCGCGCCTGGGCGGAAACCGACTGGGGCGACACCTATGAGGTGGACAAGGCCCTGGACCAGGCCCAGCCCGAGGACTACCACGCACTGGTACTGCCCGGGGGCCTGTTCAACCCGGATGAGCTACGCCTCAATGAACAGGCGCTGGACTTCGTGCGCGCCTTCTTCAAGGCCGGCAAACCGGTGGCGGCGATCTGCCATGCGCCCTGGATTCTGATCAACGCCGGCGTGGTGGAGGGTCGCACCCTGACGTCCGTGCCCTCGGTGGCACAGGACCTGCGCAACGCCGGTGCCACCTGGGAAGACCAGGAAGCGGTGGTCGACAACGGTCTGGTCACCAGCCGCACGCCCAAGGACCTGGACGCCTTCTGCAAACGCTTGATGGAAGAACTGGCGGAAGGCCGCCACCAGAAGCAGCACGCCTGAGGCGTGGCGGGCCGCCCCCGGGCGGCTCCGTTCCTTCCCTGGCCTACAGCAGCGGGCTGAACGCGCTTTCGTCGCCCTGGCGTTCCGCGTCCAGGCTGTGATCCAGCAGGCGGTGCACTTTTTTGCGCTGCTCCTCCCGGTCCACATCGACGATAATCAGATAATGCCCCTTTCGAATGTCGTCCAGATACGGCTTGAGATGGTAATTGGCGTGGGAGATCCCACGGATACCTCCGGCCCAGGCCCCGTGTGAACCGAAGAACAACACGCTCACCATCACGCCCCAGAAGCCGATTTCCAGCCCCCAGGGGTCGATACCGCTCAACGCCCAGCCCACCAGCAGGCCGATCACCGCGCCCACCATGGCCCCGTAAAAGCCGGTGGTCATGATGTTGGTGTCTTCCCATGGCGTGGTCGCATGGATACCCTCGCGGCTCAGCTCGCCGTTGTCACGGGCCATCACGTGCACCCGGTTGCTGCCGAGGTCCGACTGTTCGACGTTTTTCAGGGCTGTTTTCACCTGATCCATGCTGTTTACGAGGTAATACACTCTGAACATGGTGATGCGCTCCTTATCGCCGGATCACTTATCCTTTGGAAAACACATGGTGCCCGGGGGAGCGTAAACAAGGGGTAGAGAAAGAGGGAAGGGAGACGATGAGTCGTCGTGAACCACTGGACCGGCTGTACGCGCTGGTCGCCAATGAAGAAGACGCGCGCACCTGCCGCGACATCAGCGAAGAAGCCTGCCGGGAAGTGCCCGGCAACTTCTTCAAGATCATCCTCGCCAATGTGCTGACCAAGATCGGTGACCTGCTGATCAACCCCAAGACCGTGCTCGCCTGGCTGATCGGCGCCGTGGGGGCGCCCGGGGCGCTGGCCGGCCTGCTGGTACCGATCCGCGAGTCCGGCTCGCTGATCCCGCAGCTGGCGATCGGCGCCTGGATGCGCCGCCATCCGGTGCGCAAGGGCTTCTGGGTGTTCGGCTCGGTGCTGCAGGGCGCCTGCGTGCTGGCCATGGCGGCGGCGGTCTGGTGGCTGCAGGGCCTGGCCGCCGGACTCGCCATTGTCGGCCTGTTGGTGGTGTTCAGCCTGGGGCGCGGCTTTTGCTCGGTGGCGATGAAGGACGTGCAGGGCAAGTGCATCCCCAAGGCCCGCCGGGGCCGCCTCACCGGGTTGGCGTCCACCCTGTCCGGCGTGGCGACGCTGGCGGTGGGGGTCTCCCTGTTCGGCGGCGACAGCGAGCCTGGCATGCTCTTCTACACGGTACTGCTGCTCGCCGCCGGTCTCGCCTGGTGGCTGGCGGCGACGGTGTTCTCCAGGGTGGACGAGTTCCACGGCGAGACCGCCGGCGGCGGCCACGCCCTGCGCCAGGCGTTCGAGAGCCTCGGCTTGTTGGTCAGCGACGCCCCCTTCCGCGACTTCGTGATCGCCCGGGCGCTGCTGATGGCGTCCGCCCTGGGGTCGCCGTTTCTGGTGGTGCTGGCCCAGAACCGGGCCGACGGCGCCGCCCTGCTGGGCGGCTTCCTGGTGGCGTCCAGCCTGGCCAGCACGGTCAGCGCCAGCGTCTGGGGCTATATGGCGGACGCCTCCAGCCGCCAGGTGATGATCCGCGGCGGCGCTCTGGCGGCGCTGGTGTGCCTGGGCGTGGCGGCGGTGGCCCTGGCCGACCCCGCCTGGAACGGGCTCACCTGGTTCTATCCGGTGGCGTTCTTCGTGCTCAGCATCGCCCATTCCGGCGTCCGCATCGGCCGCAAGACCTATCTGGTGGACATGGCCGGCGGCACCAAGCGCACCGACTACACCGCCGTCAGCAACACCGTGATCGGCGTGCTGCTGCTGGTGTTGGGCGGCGTCAGCGCGGCGGTTTCCCTGCTGGGCGCCCAGTGGGCGCTGTTGCTGCTGGGCGCCATGGGGGTGCTGGGAACGCTGTGGTCCTGGAAGCTGCGAGAGGTGGAATAAGCGCGCAGGCCGCCCTTACAGCCAGAGATGCACCGCCGCCGCACCGGCGGCCAGCATGCCGGCCAGGCTGAACAGCGCCAGAGCGCCGTCATGGGCGGCCAGCGCCAGGGCATAGAAGGCGATGATCAGCGCCGGCACCGCCGCCGCGAAGGGCACCAGTTCCAGCGGTATCATCGCCGCCGCCAACACCAGGCACAGCGCCGCGCCCAGGCGGTTGAACGGCCACACCGTGAGCGCCCGCAACCGTGGCTTGAGCAGCCGGTCGATACGCTCCGTCCAGGGGCGCACCCGGGCCACCGCCGCCCGGAATTTCTCCCGCTCGAAGGACGCCTGGCGCAGCCGCCCGGGCACCCAGGGGGTGCGTTTGCCGAGCACCAGCTGGCCGGCCACCAGCATGATCAGCAGCGCGCTCAGCGTGGGCACCCCGGGGATGGCGCCGGTGGGCAGCAGCACCATCAGCGTCGGCGCCAGCAGCAAGGGTCCGAAGCCCCGCCCCTGCATGGTCTCCACCACGGACACCAGCGACAGCTCGCTGCCGTCCGGCTCGTCCGCCAGCTTAACGAGAATGTCTGTCAGCCCCAGGGCCGGTTCTTGCGCGGGCACGGGTTCTCCTGATCCTTGTGGAAATGGGTGACGTTCCGAGTCCCGCTTAGCCTGTCGCAAACCGGCCGGGTCCGGCTATCAAACCGGCGTGAAGATTTACCTTTTATAACGATTTTGGGTAAAGTCAGTAGGCTTTATTCAATAATAACGGGACAAATGGAGATATCCCTTTGAAACAAATCAAACGACAACTTCTGTTGCTTGCCACCACCGCTCCTCTGATGCTCACCCCCATCGCGGCACAGGCCGCGGCCGCCGACGGCAGCGGCGGCGTGTTTGGCCTTGGCGTCTCCCGGGACCAGAGCAATATCGATGAATTCATTGAAAAGGAAGGCGGACCGCCGATGGGATCGGCCGACGCCGCCTGGGGCGCGGATCTGTACCTGGGCTATGCCTTCAATCGCTATGTGACGCTGCGTTTCGGCCAGCGCTTCCTGGGCGGCGGCGAGGCGGATTCCAGCAGTGGCGCCACCACGGTGAAGGTGGACGGTGACGGTATTTATTTCGCCGCGGACCTGATGTGGCCGGTCACCGACGGCTTCGCCATTGGCGGCACGTTCGGCAACCAGAGCATCGATGCCGATATAGAAGTGGATCAGGGGCGTTTCAGCACCACCGTCAGCGAAGACGCCCGTGACTTTTATTATGGCCTGCGGGCGCGCTGGGCCATGGGAGAAACCGCTTCCTTCATCGCCTCGTACAACCTTTATAGTTTCGAGGTGGACGACGCCAGTGAGGACATCGAGTTCGATAGCCTCGGACTCGGCTTCGAGTGGCGCTTCTAAGCGCCCTCTTGCCCGGGTTTTTCAAACAGTAAGTCCCAAACGCCGTGGCCCAGACCGGCGCCACGGCGCTCGAATTTGGTTTCCGGGCGCCAGCCCGGGCGCTCCGCGAAACCGCCCTCGCCCGCCGTATTCACGAAGCCGGCTGCGTCGTTCATCACCGCCATCATGTGCTCGGCGTAATCCTGCCAGTCCGTCGCCATATGCAGCACGCCGCCGGGGCGCAGCTTGGCGTTCACCAGTGCCACCCAGTCCGGCTGCACGATGCGCCGTTTGTGGTGCTTTTTCTTGTGCCAGGGGTCGGGGAAATAGAGCTGCAACCGGTCCAGGGAGCCGTCAGGGATGCACAGCTTGAGGATGTCCACGGCGTCGTCGCAGTAGGTGCGCAGGTTGCTCAGGCCGCGCTCCTGGATTTCCAGCAGCAGGGCGCCGACACCGGGCCGGTGCACCTCGATGCCGATAAAGTCCTTATCCGGCTCCGCCTCGGCCATGCTGGCCAGGGACTGGCCCATGCCGTAGCCGATTTCCAGCACCCGGGGCGCGTCGCGGCCGAACTCCGCCCGCGCATCCAGCACGCCCTGGGCCCGTTCCAGACCATAGCGGGGCCACAGTGTGTCCAGCGCCTTGCGCTGGCCATGGGTGAGCCGGCCTTCGCGCAGCACGAAGCTGCGTACCCGGCGCATCACCTTGCCGGTTTCCGGGTCTTTGTCCTGGTGTAGAAAATCGAGCATGGCTATTAGGGTCCGAAACAACGTCTCTGGTATCCCGCCGGGTGGCTGACGCCACCCTTTCGCGGGCAGGCCCGCTCCCACGGAGCGCGCTAAATGAGCCCTTCGCCGGGCGACGAGGGGTTGGCGTACACCCGCTTGGGCATGCGCCCGGCCAGGAAGCCTTCGCGGCCCGCTTCAATGGCTTTTTTCATGGCGCCGGCCATCAGCACCGGCTTGTTGGCGTGGGCCACGGCGGAATTCAGCAGCACGCCGTCGCAGCCCAGCTCCATGGCCAGGGTGGCGTCGCTGGGGGTGCCCACGCCGGCGTCGACGATGATCGGCACCTTGGCCTGCTCCATGATCAGCAGCAGGCTGTGCGGGTTGAGAATGCCCAGCCCGGAGCCGATCAGCGAGCCCAGCGGCATCACCGCCACGCAGCCCATGTCTTCCAACTCCTTGGCGACGATCGGGTCGTCGTTGGTGTAGACCATCACCTGGAAGCCGTCGTCCACCAGCTCCCGGGCCGCCTTCACGGTACCGGCGATGTTCGGGTAGAGGGTCTTCTGGTCGCCCAGCACCTCCAGCTTCACCAGGCTGTGGCCGTCGAGCAGCTCGCGGGCCAGCTTGCAGGTGCGCACCGCGTCCTCGGCGTTAAAGCAGCCGGCGGTGTTGGGCAGGATGGTGTAGCGCTCCGGGCTGACGAAATCCAGCAGGTTGGGCTCGTCCGGGTTCTGGCCCAGATTGGTCCGCCGCAGGGCCACGGTGACGATCTCCGCGCCGCTGGCCTCGATGGCGTCACGGGTTTCCTCGAAATCCTTGTACTTGCCGGTGCCGATCAGCAGCCGGGAGGCGTAGGTCTTGCCGGCGATGGTGAGTAGGTCTTCGCTCATGGTCGATTCCGTGTTGGGAGGTTCTGCATTCTGGTGAGCCGTGCCCGCCATCCCTGGCGCGACGCCGTGCCTGTCGGGTCGCCCGGCCCGGACATCCGTGTCCGGTCGTAAATCGCGCTGCGAAGCTTGCTTCGGTCGCGATTTACCCCCCTCCGATCGCATGGACGACTTCAACGGTGTCGCCCTCTCGCAGGGTATGGGTGTCGTGTTCGCTCTTCGGCACGATCTCCCGGTTCACCTCCACGGCGAGCCGCCGGCCGGTGAGGTTCAGCTCCGCCACCAGATCGGTCACCGTGGTGCCGTTGAAGGTGTGGGGGTCGCCGTTAACGATCAGATTCATAGCGCTTTCACCAGGGACCAAGTCAGCCACAGCCAGCCGATGATCAGTGCCAGGCCGCCCAGCGGGGTCACCGCGCCGAGCCATTTCTGGCCGCTCAGCACCAGCACGTAAAGACTGCCGCTGAACACCAGCATGCCGGCGAACAGAATCCAGCCGGCGGCGACCAGCCCGGACGCGCCGAACTGCTTGGCCAGCAGCCCGGTGAGCAGTAACGCCAGCGCGTGGTAGAAGTGGTACTGGCTGGCGGTGCCCCAGATTTCCAGCATCGGGCCGTCCACCCGGGCCTTCAGCCCGTGGGCGCCGAACGCGCCGAGCAGCACGGCCAGGGCGCCGTTGAGCGCGCCCAGAATCAGCAGCAGTTTCATAATCGGCAGTGTGTAATGAGTGTGGGCGGCAGTATAAAAGATGTGGAGCCAAAAGGGGGCGTCCACAACCCCGGCCCGCCCATAAAAAAGCCCCGCCGAAAGGCGGGGCCGAAGAATACAGAACAGGACTGAAACGGCGGCACCGAAAGTGGCCGGTGCCGCCGGGTTGGCTTACTTGAAGATTTCGCCTTTCTCGGCTTTTTCCACCAGCGATTTGGGCGGCGTGAACCGCTCGCCGTAGGTATCGGCCAGTTCCTGGGCACGGGCCACGAAGCCGCGCAGGCCGCCGTCGTACTGGTTCATGTACTGAACCACGCCGCCGGTCCAGGCCGGGAAGCCGATGCCGAAGATGGAACCGATGTTGGTGTCGCCCACCGATTCGATCACGCCTTCGTCGAAGCACTTCACGGTTTCGATGGCTTCGGCGAACAGCATGCGCTCCTGCATGTCCTGGAACGGAATCGCTTCTTTTTCTCCGAACTGTTCTTTCAGGCCCGGCCAGAGGTGCGCCTTGCCGTTTTCCGGATACTCGTAGAAGCCCTTGCCGTCCAGCTTGCCGGGGCGGTCCAGTTCGCGAACCATCTTCTCCATCACCGCCAGGGCGGGATGGGCCTGGTTGGCGCCTTCGCCTTTGCTGGCCGCTTCCTTGTACTCATCGGCGATCTTCAACGACAGCTTCATGTTGATTTCGTCGATCAGCTTGAGCGCGCCCACCGGGTAGCCGGCCTGGGTGGCGGCCTGCTCGACGGAGTTGGCGTTCTGGCCTTCACCGACCATGGCGATGGCTTCGTTGATGAAGGTGCCGATCACGCGGCTGGTGAAGAAACCGCGGGAATCGTTGACCACGATCGGCGTCTTCTTGATCTGCAGGGTGTAGTCGAACACCTTGGCGAG
>OLHL01000925.1_pt1 | contig 11814 bp, 10 predicted proteins | sample 1609441 | NCBI WGS metagenome assembly OLHL01 (sample SAMN05416833, study PRJEB24817) | seawater metagenome | isolation source: Sea water | place: Canada:Atlantic | collected 2013-07 | reverse complement strand
GAGATAGCGTAGCGTCTCGTGGGCTCGGAGATGTGTATAAGAGACAGTGCCAATGTTATTAACGCTTGGCTTTAAGTTTGGTGACCAAGATATTTTTCATCGTCATGTCAATTCAAATGGTAAAGGGCCGGTATTATTTAGCTTGGCTAATATGTTTAAGCCTGGAATTTTCGATATTGATAGTCTTGAAACGTTCAACACGCAGGGTGTTTCTTTGTTTATGATCCTGCCCATTGAGGGCGACCCTCATCAAGTGTTCAATATGATGCACAACGCTGCACGTAAGTTGGCGGATGAGTTCGGTGCTCAAGTGCTTGATGGACGTCGTAGTGTGCTAACTAAACAAGGTTTACAGCAATACATGGAAAAAATACGTGAGTTTGAACGCAAACGTATGATTACCCGCCAGTAGTCAATTCCTATAAATTAGCATAAAGGGCCTGACTTTTTAGCGGCCCTTTTTTGTTTTCTCATGCTACCATTAGGACAATTATTTGGCGTTAAGTACAGTCACTCAATTAGCATTGAGTGAGCGTGCTGCTTTTTGTTTTAGTTAGCAGAGTGAAACCGCCATTTCTTTTAAAAAATTACACGCAAGTATCATAATGTCAGACACGTTAGAACAAGCAAAAGCCCGCGCCGAATCACTTCGTGGGCAGATAAATGAATACAACTATCAATACTATGTGCTCGATGCCCCAACAGTGCCCGATGCGCAATATGATAGAGATATGCAGGAACTCATTAGCATCGAAAAGCAATTCCCTGAATTGCAGAGTGTAAGTTCGCCAAGTCAAAAAGTGGGGGGCTCTGCGCTTTCTGCTTTTGAGCAAGTTACCCATGAAGTGCCTATGTTATCACTTGATAACGCGTTTGATGATGTGTCGCTATTGGCGTTTGAAAAACGTATTTACGATCGCCTGAAAGACAATAAAGAACTCGGTTTTAGTTGCGAACCAAAGCTTGATGGATTGGCGGTTAGTATTCTTTATGAAAATGGCGAAATGGTACGTGCAGCGACTCGGGGTGATGGCCAAGTTGGCGAGAACATTACTACCAATGTTCGCACCATTGCTAACGTTCCTCTTAAATTACGCGGCGAAAACTACCCATCTCGATTGGAAGTTCGCGGCGAAGTATTTATGCCTAAAAAGGGCTTTGAAGCGCTTAATGATTATCAGCGTGCTAACGACGGTAAAGTTTTTGCTAATCCGCGTAATGCTGCCGCTGGAAGCCTTAGACAGCTTGATTCAAAAGTAACAGCGAAACGCCCGTTAATGTTTTACGCCTATTCTTTGGGTGTGGTTACGCCTGAGGATTTTGAGCTGCCACATCATCATAGTGCGCGATTAGCGCAATTAGGTGAGTGGGGCATACCCTTATGCCCTGATATCGACACCGCAGAGGGAGGCAAAGGCTGCTTAGCGTATTATCAGCGAATATTGACCCTTCGTGACGACTTACCTTACGATATTGATGGCGTAGTGTTTAAAGTTGATGATATTAGCGTACAACAAACATTAGGCTTTGTGGCACGCGCGCCGCGCTGGGCCATTGCACAGAAGTTCCCTGCTCAAGAAGAAATAACCAAACTGTTAGATGTTGAGTTTCAAGTAGGACGTACCGGTGCAATAACGCCAGTGGCAAGATTAGAGCCCGTGTTTGTTGGCGGTGTTACAGTGTCAAACGCCACGCTACATAATCAAGATGAAATTGACCGACTAGGAGTGAAAGTAGGCGACTACGTTATTATTCGACGTGCAGGCGATGTTATTCCCCAAGTGGTATCTGTTGTACAAGCCAAAAGAGACGACAATGTTAAAGACATTGTATTTCCTACAGACTGCCCAGTTTGTGGCTCTAATGTAGAAAAACTGGAAGACGAAGCGGTTGCTCGTTGTACCGGTGGCCTTATCTGTGCGGCGCAGCGCAAGCAAGCGTTAAAGCATTTTGCCTCTCGAAAAGCATTTGATATCGACGGTTTAGGCGATAAGTTGGTCGATCAACTCGTTGATGCCGATTTAGTGCATAGCCCTGCAGATTTCTTTAATCTTAAGTTAGGCGATGTTGTGGGCCTTGAACGCATGGCCGAAAAGTCTGCGGCCAAATTGTTGCTCTCACTTGAGGCGTCGAAAGCCACCACGCTAGCTAAGTTTTTATATGCGTTAGGTATTAGAGAAGTCGGTGAGGCCACAGCAGCGAATCTTGCTATGCACTTTGAAACCCTTGAGGCAATTCGCAACGCCAGCGAAGACGAACTCATTGAAGTGCAAGATGTAGGTGGTATTGTTGCGGCGCATTTGCATAACTTCTTCAACGAACCTCACAACACCGATGTTATCGATGCCTTACTAGAGGCGGGTATTAATTGGCCTGCAATTGAGAAAAAACCACAAAGTGCGTTACCTCTTGATGGAAAAACCTGTGTAGTCACAGGAACATTAAGCGAAATGGGCCGCTCTGATGTAAAGGCGAAACTGCAATTGTTAGGGGCTAAAGTGGCAGGCTCGGTATCGAAAAATACCTCGTTTTTGGTCGCTGGTGAAAAAGCGGGCTCTAAGTTAACTAAAGCACAAGAGCTAAATGTTGAAGTGTGGGATGAAGCTAAGTTACTCGCCTTTTTAGCAGAGCATGACTAGCACGTTATAATTAGCACTGCTTGAGCGTTCAGTATTAACAGAACGCAAAGCATACAGATTAAAAAAAGGCGCCTTAAGAGCGCCTTTTTCGTGTTTGTTTATGTAATTGGTCAACGGGGTATCGGCAAGATACGCGCGCTACTGGGCTTGCAATTTTGCTTTTGCACGCGCCAATCTTCTGCGTTCCCAAGCCTTTTTAACCTGAAAGCGCCAAATCCAGTTTAGGGTGAAGTAACCCACGGCACTGGCAATGATGGAACAAATTGCGCAACCAACCAAAAATGCAGGGCCAATAGTGCTGATGCTTTCCACCACCCATTGCCAACTGAATTGGAATTCAAAGTGTTCCGGCTTGGTCCCAAGTACAGTAGAACCAATTTTATAAGCAGCATAAAATATGGGCGGTATGGTGAAAGGATTGGTAACCCATACCGTGGCTACCGATAGCGGTAAATTCGCACGAAAAGGAATGGCGACGCCCGCAGAAAGCCACATTTGAAAGGGCACAGGCCAAAACGCAAAAAACAGCCCGATACAAAATCCGCCTGCCGCTGAACGTCTGTTTAAATGCCATAAATTAGGTTCGTGCAAAACGCTGCCAAACACGCGCAGAATTTTGTTGTTCTTTACAGCCTGCGGTTCAGGCAGGAAACGTCTAATAAATTTCTTAGGCATAACACTCGTTCGTTAACTATCAACATATGGGCTACATTCAGCCATCTATATTTATTGCTACGTAAAACAATGGTAAATCGTATCACAATTTGGTGTGGCAGTTTTTGTGTTAGCGCAACAACCGCTGTTTTATGGCCCGAGTTGCCATCGCTAAACCTAGTGATGACGCTTGCCATAGGTGGTGGTGTACTGCTGTTCCTATCAAAGTGCAATTTTTACCTTTATTCAATAAGCGGCGGTAAACAAACGTCTTGGATGAAGTTTGTACTTATTGCAGTAAGTGGCGCATTAATAGGTGCTACATGGATGGCGAGTTTAGGGTATTGGCACCTATCTTGGCAACTACCACAGAGCAAAATTCAACAAGATGTCACAATTAATGCGACGGTTGACCGGGGAGGCTGTCTAAGTGGTCAAAAAAGCGTCGTGAGTAGTCAAGAAAATAGAGTAAATACACAAAATTTGGAAAATATCGACAGTGTAGCAAACGCAGGGTATGAAAAAGATGAACCGCGATTTATGTCGTATGTCGTCAACGTCAACGGCATAGACGATATAGCATTGAAGTTCACTCGAAAAATGGCATTGAGCCATCGCCTGACGGGTACCTGTTTACACAACGGAGACAAATTCACTGCCACAGCAAAATTAAAACCGGCCTACGGCACGCTGAATCCAGTAGGCTTCAATCGACAACAATACCTTGCCAGCCAAGAAATTGTGGCTACGGGTTATATCAAACATTTACACAGTGAAGCCGTGGTTCACAACCATAGTGTTCGTCGTAACATATCCGTTTTTTTATCTACGCTGCCACTTGATCAAATGCGTTGGTTTCAGGCGTTATTGATTGGTGAGCGTAGTCTGTTAACCAAAGACGACTGGCACACGATTGGGCAAACCGGTACCGCGCACATTTTCAGTATATCGGGAATGCACTTATCCATTATCGTCATAACGGTATTTTATGTATGTAGCGCGTTTATTTTTGTTGCCAGTAGCATATTAAAAAGGAAGTACGCTTTCATAAACCTAAGGCGCTACGTATTAATGACTTTGGTTTGTAGTACGGCGCTGTATGTGATGTTAAGCGGGATGGCATTGCCAGTAGTCAGAGCTTTTGTTTTATTGGTGGTGGGTATTGGCTTTGCGGTATTTAATAGTGTGTTACGGCCATTTCACATGGGCGTTTTCATGTTGTTTACTTGTATTGTGTTGTTTCCCTTGTCGTTGCTGCAAGCCAGTTTTTATTTAAGCATAGGCGCGGTGATAAGTATTTGGCTGCTGAATTGGCGATTTCGATTCCAGGCAATGCCGTGGTACAAAGCTTTATTTTGCATTCAATTAGGGGTAAGCGTTGTGATGGCGCCTATCACGCTATTGTGGTTTGGTATGGCTAGCACTATTGGCATTATCGCTAATCTTTTTGTATTGCCTATTATTACGCTTGTTCTTCCTGTTGCACTGCTTGCGGTAATGGCGGGGTATTATATTCCTACAAGCTTAGACTTTGCTATTTGGGTGCTACTTAAAATAGATAAGGTATTAGGCTGGCTTTTAACCTGTTTAAGCGACGCGGCATCTTGGCCAATAAGTGCAATTCACTTCTATCCCACCACGGGTTCAATGCTGTGCCTGCTTATCGCCATGTTATTAGCCATTTTACCCAGGTGGCGATATAAATGGGCCTGTGTATCATTGCTAATACTGCCAGTTACCCTCACTTTTATTCATTTTTCTCCAACTCGATGGTTTGTTAATGTGTTTGATGCTGGCCAGGGAACTGCTATCGCGTTAACCAAAGGGGAACATGCCATCATTGTTGATACAGGGCCTATGTATAACGGTGAAGCGCCATTAGCGAGTCAGGTTATACCTGCATTTCTGAAGCAAAATAACAGCCAACACGTAGATATGGTTATTCACAGTCATGGTGATACTGATCATGCAGGAGGAAAAGCCGCGTTGAGTGCCTGGTTAGACACCAAAGGTATTAAACCCGCATGGATAAGCCCGATAGACGGATGTGAGCGAGGAAGGGTAATTAACTGGCAAGGGTTAACGCTTACCTTTCTATGGCCTGAAAAAGGGAATCTAGAAGACAGTAATGCTATGTCTTGCGTGATTAAAATTGATGATGGATACCACAGTGTTCTCATTCCTGGTGATATTGAACGAGCCAGTGAGTACGCCATACTACATGCAGAAAAAAAGCGAATGGCAGCGGGGATTGAAGCGAGAACAAACGGTACTCAAGATAATAAAAGCAACGTTGAAAAAACAGCTGTGCGTGCGGATGTGTTAATTGCACCTCATCATGGCAGTAAAACTTCATCTACCGACATATGGATTCAACGCGTCTCTCCTGATGTGGTTCTTTATACCCAAGGATATGAAAATAGATGGAAATTTCCAAGCCAATCCGTCTTTTCTCGCTATCAGAAATATGGCGTTCGCCAATTTACCACCAGCGAATTTGGTTTCATTCGACTTGAGTTCACAGAAGGTGGCTATATAGTTAGGTCAGAACGAAAAGACGCCCAAAACCGTTGGTATTTGCCAAGTTACACGCCTAGGCACCTTGTTGCCTCAGAATCTGAAGTGAAGAAAGAGGAAAATTTTTAATCAAAGCATGGGGTTGATTAGGGAAATGACTCAAGTACTAGTACAATAGCGAGGGTGAAAGTAATGAATAACGAACAGGTTAAAACACTTTGATGCAACAAACCGATCCGTCGGCCTTCCAGGTTAAACGCTTTTTACGCTATCTGCGTGAATTTAAATTCCCTTTCTTCGTTGCCGTTATTGGCATGGTGGGCTACTCCGCAGTAGATACTTTCGTATTTGCACAATTGCAGCCCATGATTGATGAGTCGCTAGGGAAAAATGATCAGGCGTACTTACGATTAGCTGCGTATGCGATAGTCCCGTTGTTTTTATTAAGGGGTCTATTTAACTTTCTTGGTACCTACACACTAACGTGGATTGGTTCGCAGGTCGTCATGCGCATGCGACAACAGTTGTTCGATAAATACATCCATTTGCCGGTGTCTTTCCACGATACCCAAGCGGTGGGCGCGTTAATTAGTAAAGTGACCTACGACACAGAACAAGTTGCCAATGCTTCTGGTAAAGCCTTGTTAACCTTGGTACGGGAAGGGGCGCTTGTTATTGGATTACTCGCGGTCATGTTCTATTACTCATGGCAGTTATCTCTTATTTTCTTGTTAATTGGTCCCTTGGTTGCCGTTATTGTCTCATTCGTGAGTAAGCGCTTTAGAGTGGTGAGTCGAAACATTCAACAAGCGATGGGCAATTTAACATCTGCGGTAGAGCAGGCGGTAAAAGGCCATAAAGTGGTCATTATGTTTGGTGGGCAAACCATCGAACAAAAACGCTTCGAGCAGAAAAATAATAATAACCGCCAACAAACCATGAAGCTTGCGGTTACCCAGATTTTAAGTGTGTCATCTATTCAGGTTATTGCATCTGTGGCGTTAGCTGTAGTGCTCTATATTGCCAGCACGCCTGGCATGGTTGAAAAGCTCTCTGCGGGTGTATTTATTAACGTGGTGTTTTGTATGGTGATGCTACTAAAACCTTTAAAACAACTGACGACGATTAATAATGAGTTTCAAAAAGGCATGACTGCCTGCGTAAGCGTGTTTGAAATTCTAGATAGAGAAAACGAAGCTGATTCAGGCGACATAAAACTAGAGCGTGCAGTCGGTAAAATTGAATTCGATGATGTGACCTTTACTTACCCTGGAAAGCATTCGCCTGCGTTAACGAACGTGTCGTTTACCGCAGAACCTGGCCACTCTGTTGCTTTGGTAGGGCGTTCTGGAAGCGGAAAGTCGACCATTTCGTCGCTGCTTACCCGATTCTATTCACCACAAAGAGGGCAAGTCAGGTTGGATGACAATCCTTTAGACAGTATCGATTTAAAATCACTACGGGCGCAGTTTGCGGTAGTGTCGCAAAACGTAACATTATTTAACGATTCTATTGCCAATAACATTGCTTATGGTGCAAAAGAAACCGTGTCGCAGGCCAAAATTGAGCAAGCCTGCAAAATGGCTCACGTCGATGAGTTTTTGGGTAATTTACCTGAAGGTATCGATACTGTTATTGGTGAAAATGGCCTTATGTTGTCTGGCGGACAGCGTCAGCGTATCGCTATTGCTCGCGCTATTTTAGCCGATGCGCCGATTCTGATTTTAGACGAAGCGACCTCGGCGCTAGATACGGAATCGGAAAGACTTATTCAAGATGCACTAGAAACATTACAAAAACGATGCACCAGTATTGTGGTAGCCCACAGGTTATCGACGATTGAAAATGCCGACACTATCATGGTGGTTGAGCAAGGTCGCATTATTGAAAGTGGTAAGCATCAGGAGTTACTAGAAAAAGGCGGGCATTATGCTCAGCTTCACGCGTTGCAGTTTGGTGATAACTAAGTGAGTCGTATGGTGAAGCGCTGGTACGCTGGTCACCCGCTAGTGTGGCTGTTATCGCCACTTGCGATACTTTTCTGGCTGTTATCAGCTTTTCGAAGGTTTTTATTCTCTACCGGTCTGAAAAAGGTGTATCGAGGCCGTGCTAAAGTTATTGTCGTAGGCAATATTTCGGTTGGCGGTAACGGTAAAACACCTGTGGTACTTGCACTTGCGCAGTATTATCGCGAAAAAGGTGTTCGAGTTGGTATTTTAAGTAGAGGGTATGGGGGGAAGTCTAGCTATTATCCTCGTCAAGTCACCGCTAATGATGATGCCAGTGAAGTAGGGGATGAACCTCGACTACTGGCCATTCGAAGTCAAGTACCCGTGGTGATTGACCCTATACGTAGGCGGGGCGCAGATTATCTTTCAAGTGATCTTAATTGCGACCTTATTATCTGTGATGATGGCCTTCAACATTATGCGTTAGCAAGAGATGTTGAAGTGGTGGTAATGGACGAACGTTTAACCGGCAGTGGCTTTTTAATACCAATGGGGCCGCTTAGGGAAGGTCACTGGCGGCTGGCAACAGTAGATGCCATTGTGCATAACCGTGCTGACAATACGTTACCAGACCTTACAGCAGGCCAGACACCTCAGTATCTTATGAAGTTGGTAGCCGGTGAATTGTGCTCTGTTACAAACCCCACCGAGCAGGCTGAACTGACTAGCTTGCGCAGTAAAAATATTACTGCCATGGCAGGTATTGGTGCGCCTGAACGTTTTTTCTCGCAGTTAAAGAGTATGGGGTTAAACTTGTCCAGCACATTACCGTTTCCCGATCATCATCAATTTACTGCAGATGATATCCCATCGGGCGTTGTGCTAATGACCGAAAAAGATGCAGTGAAGTTAAGTGATATCGCTCACAGCGATTGTTGGTATCTGCCCGTTTCAGCAAGTATCGATAAGAAGTTTTTCACACAAATAGATAACAAGCTGGTTAATGCTGGCTTAACAATGACGCCTTAGCAAGCAAGGAAATACAATGGCATTTGATAACAAATTATTAGAAGTACTGGCATGCCCAGTGTGCAAAGGCAAGTTGGTGCTTAATGATGAAAAAGACAAGCTAATTTGCCGCTTTGACCGTTTAGCTTACGATATTAAAGACGGTATTCCGGTGCTTATCGAAAGTAAAGCAACGGTAATGACACTCGATGAAGTAGACGCAACGCGATAGGTGTGTGATGGCATTTACAGTAGTTATTCCCGCACGATATGGCTCTAGCCGCTTTCCAGGTAAACCTCTGGCTGATATTAACGGCAAGCCCATGATTCAGCATGTGGTAGAACGTGCCACTGAAGCGGGTGCTGAGCGAATCATTGTCGCCACTGACGACATGCGCATTGCCGATGTTGCTAATGAATTTTCTCATGTATGTATGACCGCCGATACACATCAGTCTGGCACCGAACGTATTGCCGAGGTAATTGAGAAAGAAAATATTGCCGCTGATAGCATTGTGGTTAATGTACAAGGTGATGAACCTTTCATTCCGGCGGCAAATATTAAGCAAGTGGCGAGTAATTTATCGAATGCACCTCAATGTGTGATGGCTACCTTGTCTACGCCTATTTTAGAAAGCGACGATGTATTTAACCCTAATATGGTTAAAGTACAGGTAAATGCACATAAAGAAGCGATGTATTTTTCTCGTTCCGCTATCCCGTTTGAACGTGATCGTATGATGGAAAACCGTCAAAGTGCTGATCCTAAATTGTATTTTCGACATATAGGCATTTATGCGTACCGTGCACAATACGTGCAGCAGTATGTTAGTTATCAGCCCAGTGCCCTTGAGCAAATTGAATCTCTCGAGCAGCTTAGGGCATTGTGGTATGGCGACAAAATCCATTGCGACGTAGCAGATGCTAAACCACCCGTTGGCATAGACACGCCTGAGGATCTTGCGCGTTTGCTGGCATCGTTAGGGTAAGCCGCGCTTTTTATTCGCTTTTTTAGCGGCTCAAAAAAACGAGTAATCATCAAAAAAAGCCAAAAGATATTCCGGTATTCAAATGCAAAAATGATTAGCCTGCTGAAAGGCTAATTAAGCGTTGCCAATAAATGGTTAACGCAGGGTTTTCATTGTGAATGCATGCCATCGACTTTTTTCGGCATAGCACTGGTATTTGTATTTGTATTTATATTTGTAGCGTGCAGCATATAAATAGGGAGCGTTAAAATGAACGTAGTCATTACAGGGGGCAACCGCGGTATTGGTCTAGCCCTGGTTAAGCAATATAAAGCGAAAGGCGCGACGGTGTACGCCACCTGTCGCAATAGTTGTGATGAGCTTAATTCATCTGGCGTTAAAGTGATCACGGGTGTTGATGTATCGCAGCCAGATACGCTGGCTGATAGTTTAGCGGAGCTAGCAGACGTTAAGATTGATTTGCTCATTAATAACGCAGGTGTGTTAGGCAAAGAAACCTTAGATGACTGGGAACCTCATACCATAGATTATCAGTTTAGAGTGAATGCGATGGGGCCTCTGCTTGTCACACAAACTCTTCTTCCATCAATGGCCGACAACAGTAAGATAGCCATGATCACCAGCAGAATGGGCTCTATGACCGATAACACCTCTGGCGGATATTATGGCTATAGAATGTCGAAAGCGGCGTTAAATGCTGCTGGTGTGTCACTAGCGAACGATCTCAAGCCACAAGGAATAGCGGTAGGTTTATTTCACCCAGGGTTTGTGCAAACTGAAATGGTGAATGGAAGCGGTGATATTGATGCAGATACCTCTGCTGAAAGATTGGTCGCTCGCATCGACGAAATGACCCTTGATAGCGCAGGGCGTTTTATACATTCAAATGCTGATGAACTGCCTTGGTAAGTGCGCTATAACTTCTGTCTGATGTGCATTCGGCATACTATTAACTAAAAAAAACCGGTAGCTCCTTAGGAACTACCGGTTTTTTGTTTATTATATTGTCATTATTTTGAACGACTTGTTGAAAACCTAGTGGCCATTTCTATGATTAATCTTGGCTTTCATCTTCGTCTTGATCTTCAGACAGTACCGCCCACACATCGTGTTCGTTAGCATGAATGACTTCGGCCCACACCCGTTGACCAGGTTTCACGTCATAGACGCCATTGAGGTGAACTAACCCATCAACTTCAGGTGCATCGGCATAAGTTCGCCCTACAGCGCCTTCGCTGTCTACGCTGTCGATAACCACTTGGTATTCATTACCAATGCGCGCTTGTAAACGCTGTGCACTAATTTCACCCTGAACTTCCATGAAGCGCGCTAAACGTTCTTGTTTAACGTCTTCAGGTACTGGATCAGGTAAGTCGTTGGCACGAGCTCCTTCAACAGGTGAGTAAGCAAATGCGCCCACACGGTCTAGCTGTGCCTCACGAATAAAGTCGAGTAACTCTTCAAACTCTTCTTCAGTTTCACCCGGAAAACCTACGATAAAGGTCGAGCGGATAACCAATGAAGGGCAGGCTTCACGCCATTTCTTAACGCGCTCAAGCGTACGATCTGCACTACCAGGGCGTTTCATTAAGCGTAAAATACGTTTGTTGGCATGCTGAAACGGGATATCAAGGTAAGGTAGAATTTTACCTTCATTCATCAGTGGAATAAGGTCGTCAACGTGCGGGTAGGGGTACACGTAATGTAGACGCACCCAAATGCCCATCTCACCCAGTTTTTCACACAATTGCTGCATGTGTGTTTTAACGGGCATACCATCCCAGAAGCCTGTTCTGTGCTTCACATCAACGCCGTACGCACTGGTGTCTTGTGAAATAACCAATAGCTCTTTAACACCCGCCGCTTTTAAGCGCTTCGCTTCATCAAGCACACTGCCCACCGGACGGCTTACTAGGTCGCCACGCATGGAAGGAATGATGCAGAAGGTACACCTATGGTTACAACCTTCTGATATTTTTAAATACGCGTAATGACGAGGCGTAAGTTTAACACCTGTCTCTTATACACATCTCCGAGCCCACGAGACGCTACGCTATC
>OLHL01000920.1_pt1 | contig 11893 bp, 7 predicted proteins | sample 1609441 | NCBI WGS metagenome assembly OLHL01 (sample SAMN05416833, study PRJEB24817) | seawater metagenome | isolation source: Sea water | place: Canada:Atlantic | collected 2013-07 | reverse complement strand
TTAGGCGCTAGGTGGTACTTTTGCCACGCCTCATAGAACATTGAAATTGTTCTGTGATTAAACAGATCAAAATAATCTTTCAGTGCTGAACTTTTTTTACGCAATTCAGACAGAACAATTTCACTTAGGTAGTGAGGCATTACCCCTTGGCTACCAGTCAACCCCATCATCGCGACTTCTACCTGCCATTGCAGTACCGAGTTATCTTCCGTGTCGTAATTAGAAATACGTTTTTGTGAAATCTTTGTGACGTCAGTACCGTTAAACGCCAAGCTTGGGCGCGAGGTAAAGTGCATCGCCTCTTGGTCAGGACGCGCAAGTGCACCCACGCTATCGGTCGCGAATTCATCCTTATCTGGATGCATGCAAGCCGCACGCTCAAGCAGCCGCACTGCCTGAAAGAAATCAAAACGGTGCGGTTCAGTCTGGAGCTGTTCGACTAGATTAAGGCTTTTTCGCCGGCGCGAGGTGGCCATCTCTTGAACTCTCCGTCTTTGCCGCTGAGCTGAATGGCCAAGCGTGTAAATGAGTTAATCGATCCATATAAGCCAAAGAAACGCTCTAGTACGCTAGCGAACATAAGCGGGCTGGTACCTGCCAACATAATAGGATCAAGTGTTAATTCAATTTGTGTCCCGCGACACAAGGATACTAAGCCTTCAATTTGTATCGGGGCTGTAATTGGATGTGTATGTATCGCCACAATAGAGTCAATCATATTGCGTGTGCTAGCCGAATCACGAAAATCGTATAATCGTAGAATTTCTTTTAACGCTTCAGCCGAACCGCCACCATTGCTTAACGACAAATGATTCAAATTCAAGTGTGAGATCAAGCGCCAATAGCCGCGTTCACGTAATGGAGGGCGTATGGTAGCGCCGGGATTCACCACACAGGAAATTCGCTCCGTAGGGTACTCGTTGTCGACCACTTCCATGTACGGCTGCCCCTGCCCAGAAGGCAACTTTTTCGGCTGATTCCGATTCGTACACAAAAGCTGTAAATCTAAGGTTTGATCACTCACTTCATGCGGATTAAAGTTTAAATCCACAAGTCGAATGTTCATTTCGGAGGCGAGTTCATTACGGTGTTCGCCTTCGAATATTTCACGTCGGCTGGTCAGCCAAAACGCTGATTTTTGCTTCTGGTTCTGACTATGATCAATGCCATAAAACGGGCGATACGGTGTGTACTTGCCATCGCTGTCTGTCGCGCCAGCTTTAATCACACTATAAATTTCTAAAGCATCACGACGACGAGAATCTGGAATGATTGGATATTCAGATTCAGTATGAGTCAACGGAATCGGGTCTGCCGTTTGCTCAAAAATATTCACCACAGGCGTACAGCCTAAAGCGAACATATTCACATTCACTTGGTGTTCGAGTTCGGTATCGCTTTCTCGTAAGTAGAGATAAATATTTAACGTGTCGGTGTAGCTGTCATTGATACCCATATCTAACTGAGTGAAGTCGATAAACTGGAACTTCTCTTGAAACGAAAAAAATTCAGTCAGTAAGCGATAGCCCATAAAGGATGAGTCTGGGTACGGTAAAAGCCCCTCATCAATATCGAACCCCACTTGCTTTAATGCATCCGCATTAATGATAGTCGGGCGTATGTCAGCATCATCGTTCGCAATCACAACTCTAAAACATTTGGTGAGCATTAAGTCGTATAACGGGTGAACGTGCTGGGCTTGCCCCTTAAGAAACAAGCGAATCTTGGTGAGATCCATCTCGGCAATACAAATATCTGCACTTAAGCTTTTAAAAGATAACTTAAGCACCGCACTCGCGCCTTGAATATCAAAACTGCCCGGCGCAATAAAAGGTTTCGGCATGAGTTGAGCGGAATCAAGCCGTATTGGTAATAGCTCAACCGGATATTTTGTAGTGAAGCGGCACTCTTCATTCTGTGTGCTATCAGTTACTAGCTCTGTACCCGCAGGGATCGTGACAGGGGCATCAAGATCTTCTAATGGCGAGAACTGCGTAATGGCCATAGAGGGGATTGGGCGAAGGTAATGCGGGTATAAGGTCTCCAGCATTGCGTCTGTTAGCTCAGGAAAATCATCACTGAGTTTTTGCTGAATACGGGCGTTTAAAAATGCAAAACCAGACAGCAGTCGAGCCACTAAGGGATCATCTACAGAATCGCTACCCAGCTGCAAGTTTTCTGCAGCCGATGGGTGCTGTTTAGCAAATTCTGAAGCAGATTGCTTAATGAAAGCTAATTCTTTTTCATAATGATAAAGCAGTCTGTCGCTCATCTAAAATATCTCCGACACATTGACCGTCTGATTAATTGGGTTGAGCATTGATTCAAATATAATCAGCTCCTGCACTGGGTTCATGTGCAGTGTTGCCTCAACGCGAAAACGAATGGTTGGGTCTTCGTTATCGAGTGTCGGGTCGGTCTTAACTTTAACGGTTCGAATTCGTGGTTCGAATTTTAGAATCGTCTTCTCAATTTTTTTGCAAAAATCGTTACGGTTATCAAATGAGCTCATATTGATGGTTGATAAATCAGGCAATCCATAATTTAGAACTGAGTCATCAAGGTTGCGATATTCAATAGGCGGCGATGAAACGCAATAACGAGTATTAAATAAACTTTCAAGATCACGACGAATGCTTTCACGTAAACAACGTTGAATACGATGACTTTGACGAAAGTCACTGCCCTGATTTTGCTCAAGCAAACGATCTAACATCGGAGCAAAAATGCGTTTGTCGGCACGTCCATTCATATTACGCCTTACCTGTGTCGACTTGATTGAGTGACGTTGTTAGCCTCAGCTCAGAGACGAGATGATCAACGGTATAGTGTGTTTTCAAATGCACAATACTTGAATAGTGTCCGGGTTTTCCAGGCTCTTCGACCACTCTTACACGAGCTTCTCGTAACGGATAACGCGCCATCATTTCCCAGGACAAATCATCTCGCCCCGTCGTGTACTGATCGAGCCAATCTTGTAGAAATCTCTCACAAGCGTCTGCGGTTATGTACGAGCCAACTTTGTCACGAATAATAACTTTTATGTATTGCGCAAAACGTGATCCACATAAAATTTGTTGCAACATAGAGCTAATGCGCGCATTAGCATTAGCAGACTTACTGCCATAATTTTTTGAAATCTGTAACGACGGACAATTATTAATCACAGCATACGGCGTTTGAAAACAATGACACAATGCAATCAAACCTAAGTCGCTTAATTCGCGTTCTAATTGATCAGTGACTGTCACTGAAGTCGACATTTTCACCATGGCTTTAGAGCTGTCGGTGCTGTAACTCGGTGTTGGGAATTGAGTCACCAAACCACCACCATAGTGGTCACGCGGCACCCCACGTATATGGCTAAACCAGCCGACTTCAGCAAACTCTCGAATCAAAACCGTACCGAGAGCAAAACAAGCATTACCCCAAAGGTATTTGTTGTTTGCTTTACCTGCGGTTTCTTCAATGAACTTCATACCTGTAGATGACTGATAATCACGCTCGTACGGCTCTCTCATTAAGATATGAGGCAAGGTCAATGCGAGAAAGCGGCTGTCTTCATGCTCTCGTAACGACCGCCATCGAATGTATTCATCAGATCGAAATACATTATCTAAATTGATGGGCAAACCCAGCGTATCGTAGCTGTCTAAACCAAATAGCTGGGGTGCAGCGCTGCATACGAAGGGGCAAAAAGCGGCAGCCGCAACTCGGCTAATGCCTTGCAAAGTAAACACGTCATCGTATCTGTGCCCTTCGTACGGGCGGTGCGATACATAATAATCGCCCAACAAAACCCCAAAGGGCTCGCCACCCGGCGTTCCAAATTCTTCGTTATAAATAAGATGGAACAGACCGCTTTGATCAAAATCTGGGGCGCGCTCCATATCTTTCGATAAATCCTTCCAACTTAAATCCAATAAACGTATTTTCACATTATCGGATGCCATACCAGCATCGACCAAGAACCATAGCCCGCGCCATGAACTTTCTAGTTCTTGAAAACGATCATTGTGTAAAACGGCGTTTATCTGTTCAGAAATTAGTTCATCTATATCCGCAATCTGCTGGTTTAACCAACGCTTAACCTGCGTACGACTATTTACTTTCGTGGTGGAAAAATGATTAAGCCAAATCGAAAATGCCGTGGCATCGTCGTTTTCGTAGAGGAAAGAATAAATATCGGATAAAGAGGAGGCGAGAGAGTCCGTTGAATCTGACAGTAAAGGATTCTTATGCACTCGATCAATGCCTGAAGAATCTGTCAGCACGTTACGTCCCTTAAAATAAATAACAAATAAAAAGGGACGCGCGGTTGCGCATCCCTTTTACCAACGCTTACTTAGGCTGCGGAATGTTCGCAACCATACGCAATGACGTGGTCAACTCTTCCATTTGTAACCAAGGCTTAAGATAAGCAACAGCGCTGTAAGCACCTGGCTGACCAGGAATTTCCTTCACTTCAACACGAGCTTCAGCCAGTGGGTACTTAGCTTTCATCTCTGCCGAAGCATCCGGATTACCGTTGGTGTACTGAGAAATCCACTGGTTTAACCAGCGCTCGCAGTTATCCGCCTGCATAAATGAGCCAACTTTATCGCGGGCCATTACTTTTAGGTAATGAGCAATACGTGAAGTAGCCATCAAGTAAGGTAAACGCGCAGAAATTGAGGCGTTAGCCGTTGCATCTGGATCGTCATAAACCTTTTGCTTTTGCGCAGACTGAGCACCAAAGAATACTGAGTAATCTGTATTTTTGTAGTGACACAATGGCAAGAAGCCTTGGTTTGAAAGCTCTGCTTCACGACGGTCAGTAATACCTACTTCGGTAGGGCATTTCTGATCGGTGTCGCCATCATCGCTCTTAAATACGTGTGAAGGTAAACCATCAACACGGCCACCTTCAGCACCACGAATGGCGGTACACCAAGAGTTCTCAGCGAAGGCACGAGTCAGGGTCGTTCCCATCACGTAGGCAGCATTCATCCAGCAGTAATCGTCATGCTCTGCGGATTTAGACATACCCGACTCATCTTGATCGAACTCTTCAAAATTGAAGCTTTCAACCGGCTTAGAAGCGGCACCGTAAGGCATACGAGATAATACACGTGGCATTACTAGAGTAACGAAACGGGAATCTTCGCTCTCACGGAAGCTGCGCCATTTGATGTATTCCTGAGATTCAAAAATAGCACCTAAATCACGCGGCTTAGACAACTCAGTGAAATCGTCAAAACCGAACATGCCGGCACCCGCTGCAGAAATAAACGGACAGAAACCTGCCGCCGCAACGTTGGACATATTCGCTAATAGATCAACGTCTTCAGGGTGGCTAGTGAATTCAAAGTCACCGACCATACAGCCGTAAGGTTCGCCACCGGCAGTACCAAATTCTTCTTCGTATAGTTTCTTGAAGATTTGGCTCTGATCAAATTCAACCGCTTTATCTAAATCACGGAACAATTCACGCTTAGAGATATTAAGCATGCGAATTTTCAGAGTAGAGCTCGTTTCAGAGTTCATCACAAGGTGGTTAAGACCACGCCATGAACCTTCAAGCTTCTGGAATTTCTCATCATGCAAAATAGCCGTTAACTGACGAGACATCGCCTGATCAATGGCGTCCACCGCTTGCTTGATGGTATTGGTGAGGTTGCGATCCCACGAAACCGTACCTTTTAAAACTTGCTCAGTTAAGTTGGCAAGAAGGTCTTGAGTTTCTTCACGCTCGGTTTGCTTGGTTGAGCTAATTGCTTGCTCAAGTAAGCTTACCGATTGCGCTTCGGCTTCTGCGCCGCCAGAGGTTTCTAATTCAGTGCTCATTTATTCGCCTCCGTCTTTGTCTTTATCAAGACCCAATTCCTGAGAAATTTCAGTAATGTTGTCTGTGTTTTTTAGAATTTCTTCGAGAACGTTTTCAAGGTCTTCTGAACGATCAGCCTTGCTCAATAAGTCACGCAGTTTGTTACGTGCATCAAGCAATTTTTTGAGAGGCTCAACCTGAGATACGATAGCTTCAGGAGAGAAGTCGTCCATCTTTTTGAAATCAAGATCAACGGCAACATTGCTACCATCTGCAGCCAGAGTGTTTTCAACCTGAAGATTCAATTTAGGGTTAACTTTACCCATGGCTTCATTGAAGTTATCACGATCAATCTGGACAAATTTACGATCTTTAAGCGCCTTACGGTTCTCTGCATTATCGCCAGAATAATCACCCATCACACCAGTTACAAATGGCAGCTCTTTCTTGACTTCAGCACCATTGGTTTCAACATCATATGTGATATGTACACGCGGCTTGCGCACACGCTTCAATTTGTTATGAATACTTTCGGACATAAACAACTCCTTTTTTGTATAGGTAACGGGCGTATTCCGTTATTCAATTCAATTAGCTATTACCAAGAGGTATCTTTCTTGGGTTCAGGCTCAGCCGTTGCTTCAGGCGTAGCATCTGCTGTTGCCGATACTGCAGCCGTCGCGACTGGCGGCGGAGCGACATAAGCATGGGTATCGCTACCGTCTAATGTCGCACCTGTAAACTGTGAAAATAAACTGCGGGCTGTGCTGTCTGGGATAAGCTCCATCATCAATTCAGAGACAGTCATGCGTCCCCAAGAAACTAATCGCTCCAGACCTGGAGCTATCGGTGTGTGCGGCTCATACTGACGAAAGTACTTAGCCACTTCTTCTAAGCGCTTGAGTGCATCTTCACGACTAACAATAGGCCCAGCAGCAGCTTGCTTCATATGAATCACATTCCCTGAAGTTACACCTTCACTCACACCGTCTTCTGCGCTTTCTGCTTCTGCAGTAGCCGCTTCATCCGCCGCGGCAGCTTCTTCTGCTGCTTGTACTTTTTCTTTATATAAAAAACGTGTGGTACGAACTATTTCATCCAATAACTCAGAAATTTTCGAGCTAGGAGGCGCATCAGCAGCGCACTGTTCGCGTAATTTTGCACTGGTATCTTTAAACGTTGCCGAGCACTCTTCAAGTGTGGCAATAAAATTTTGGCAGGTCGTGAGATCCGTTTGCGTCACGGTATTGTTAATAGTTTCTAAGCTGTATCCCAGCGATTCAACTCGCTCCGCTTTGCGGTCTTCGTCTTCGATCCGATCGGCGTCTCTCGCTTGCTGATATTGCCAGAACGTAAATGCACCAAAGCCCACGTCGTTGGTAATTTCAACATTACGCAGTGGCGTTAAAAGTGTGCCGTCACCGCCATCACCATTTAAACCGGTAAGGCATGACACTAAAGTTTCTATGCCGTCTTCATCAGGACGCGGAAATAAGCCATCCCAGTGATCTTTGACGAGATGATTAATGAGCAACAAACCGTCCCTAAGACCCGATGCGCCATTTAAGCGAATTAGACCCTCCAGGTACCAAGAAGCCACTTCTAAATCTTTAGATGAACTAGATAAAATACGGGAAGCGACATCACACACCGTCACCCATGGCGTGATGAGATCGGCTTCTTCGCCACCAAATACCGCTGAGCGTTCAGTCGCGCGGGCATTATTTCGGGCATCTTTAATGGTGTAATAATCAGACGTAGGGGAGCGATCTTCACGAATATCAACGCCTTGCGGCGTATCGTCGTTGATAGGAGCTACCAAATTATCAATATCAATAACATGACCAAAAGACATTGACTCGAATCCCTTCTAAATTATGGTTTAGCGTGGAGCAATTATGGCGAATATAGTACACACCTTAATTACGATTTAATAGCTATTGGCGCAACCCGGTAGCTCAGACGTAGAAAAAGTAAAGTCTCTACCTACCCTATTCTGCCCAATAGCCATTTAGCATGGAGGCGTATTGATTTACGGAAGGTAATCCATCCGCCACCAATATTGCCGCCGGGGAATTGGCTGTCACACAAGCAGACCACACACTGTAACTTGCCGCGCTCATAAAATGATTCTGCAGCAATCCAGCGTAACGAGCCGCATCATTCTCGCCACCTGAAGCCAAACGCCCCTGCTCAAGAACAGCCACACCCGATGGTACCTCCGGACTTATCATGGCTACCTGCCCTTCCAGCAGGCTCGTTAGCTGGTCTGCATCTAGCTGCTCTTGCAAAGTAGATAAAGCCGCGGCCTCTAGCGCTTCGAACACCGCCGCATTACACGTCATATATTCGAATAAATTAGCTGTACTCGATACACTAAGTGCAATCGTAAGAGGGAAATAACGACCCACACTATCAACACTCGGTACCAAAATCCCTACCCAAGCAGACTCATTCACAGCGCCACTCTGTAAGGCAAATCTCCAGATAGGGCTGGTCAGATAATTATCCAACCAAGCGTCTCCCTGAAGCCCTCGCGAGCCAGCCACTGAAAGCTGCAACCACTCATCCCATACAGAAATAAAACTGCTTGGTAAATGACGGCTAATAAAGTCGCCATGAGCAGGTAACTTTCCAAAAAAACCAATCGTACTCATAACCCGGCTCTCGCTTTAATATCTGCCTACAACGATTGTGAGCAGCTGAAGTTTCTCAGTAACCCACGATCAAACATATTAATACTGCCTTGCGCTGTTAAACGATAAACCGCCTTATGCCCTTTTTCGGTAAAAGTCGCGGTGTATTCACGAGCGCTGCCCGCCTGAACAGGGTTAGCATCATCAAGCATTCTCATGAACGACCAGTCACCGTCGTACTGTTTACTGGATACCGTCTCATTGAGATCTTCGAAGACAATGCGTGAGCGATTATTTTCCGCGCCACTCCAAACAATTTCTTTTTGAATACGCGGGCCATGCGAGTAACTAATGCGCGCTTCACCAACCTCAAGAATAAATAACCGAATACTTGAATCCAACTTCTGTGGCTCGACCCTGAATTCTGCTCCCGCACTTTCTCCGCTGGCATAAAATGCTTTACGAATGTTGTCTGCTCGACGGAACTGAGCCAGCGAGTTGCCACTTAACCCTAAAGAAACACCGTCGTAACCCTTCGCCTTCCAACGGCGAATATCAACAAACGGGGCAATAAATTCATCGACAAAACTTTGTTGAATACCACCGGGTTTGAAGAATTCATCGAAGCCAACAATGGTCGCTTCAGAACGACTGTCCACTGACATTGGGTAGCGACCATGTAAATTATCACGATAATTATCGTAAACCTGATAACGCCACACCGTATCTACGTGTGTCTTTGCTTTACCACCAATAATTGACCACGTTGAACTCGCTAGATGATTCAACCAACCCTTGGCCTGATCCGGCGCAGTCGCCGCCATATTTTTCAACTGCTGAATTGCATCTGCACTGTTTGTAGTGAACTTAGCCTTGGCCACCTCAAATGCCGCCGCATTTGAATCAGGTGCACCATTAATTTGGCCGAAGTATTCACTCAGTTGCTGAATCCCTTCAAGGTAGGTCTGCAATTTAGATGGCATCCCATTTTCGCTTTTAACCAAGCGCTGAATATCCTGAAACCGCTGGTCTACGCTTGTAGGCTCGTAAATAGCGCCTAATGCTTTTTGTGCAAGTCCGGCGGCGGTACCTGTTTTAGGATCAATCGCAATTTGAGGTGTCAGCTCTGTATTTTTAGCCACCAACTCACTCACCTGAATTAGCGGTGATGATATTGGGTCTGATAGTTGACGAAGCATGGTTACGGCCTGAGTGCCGTTCTTGATCGGGGCTAGAGTAAAGCGCTGATAAAATGCCTGCCAGCGCTTGGCGTACTCGTTTAAATAGAGCTTTTCGACGTCTTTACTCAGCTTTTCGAGATCCGCCTCTGTAAAGTCTTCACCATTCAAGCTATCACCATAAATCCAGCGATCTTCTGCAATACGAGTCATCATTTCAGAGTTAGGCCCGTATTCAGCATTATCAAACCCCGCCTTGGTAAACAAGAATGGCATTTTGAATAATGGATCAGTTTCACGAAGCCCAAAGGCTTGCTGCGTATCGCCACCAATTTCACGGTAGAGGTCAACTAATTGAGCATTATTTCCCGTGCTTTGTAGCTGAACAAAAAGACGTTGCGCCACTGGAATACGCTGCAACTGCTGACGAGCACGATCAACCACCCGAGGGCTTGCTGTAACGTCACTGATCAACCCTTGAGTAAATAAGTTATCTAGGTGCTTCAACAACTGCTGTTGTTTAGCCGCCTCCCCTGGAAGGGTGTCTTGCCAACGCGTTTTAGCGTACGAGCGTATTTGTGCGTAATCGCGATGTTGCTCATCAAACAACATGAGATACACCTTAAAAATGGGCAGAAGTTCGCCATCGGTGTATGTCAGAGTATTTAAGTGCTGCTCAAGCATACGCTTAAATGCTGGGAAGAAGAGTTCATTTAATTGGTCGTAATACAGTGCATCTGCTGCACTATCGACACGACTATCATACAACCCCAAATTACTTAAAATGGGATGTTCATCCTGATCATAAACAAGACTCGACTTGTGCAGTGGCTCCATCGCAGCCAGCGTACTTTCAATATCACTGCTGTTTACATCCAGTTTGGCTTCTTCTTGTTTGAACTCAAAAAATAAAGCATCCACTTCATTCATAAAGGACTTATTCTTGGTTAGCCCACCAGCCCACAAGGCGGTACTTCCAAGAAATACGAGTGAGAAAGCGGCCAACGCACCACGGCGCATCCACAACAATAAGTTTTCAACTTTTCGGTTCACCCCGACCAGTTCTGACTCTGGAAAAATCACATCATTGAATAAACGGGTAATAAAGAAGCTCTTACCACTATTGTGCTGAGGTCGTCCGGCATTACGCTCGAGACCAAAGTTATTACTCACCTGCGCCATCATGCGGTCAATTGGGCTGCCTTCCTGAGTCGCGCTGGTGAAATACACACCGCGCAGCATAGGCACAGAGCCATAACGATTTGGAGAAAATGTTTGTGTCACAAAATCATCCAGCACAGCGGTCAGGCTTTCAAAGTGTGCAGGAAAACTCTGAATCATGGAGCGTTTTTCAATATTACGCTCTTGATGTACACGAGCTAACAGAATGTCGTTTAAGCGTGTGACTAGCTGCAAGTATTCATTTTTAAAACTGGCGATGTCTGCACCAGCTTCTTTGCTTTCTTCGGCAGGAAAGCTCACCCCCCAAACCTGCTCCCTCTCGGCTTGAGATAAATTGGCAAAAAACTCTGCAAAGCCTGCAACAAGATCACATTTCGTGAACGTCAAATACACTGGGAAACGCACACCCAACTCTTCCTGAAGTTCGTTAATGCGAGTACGAATAGTTTTTGCTTGTTGGCTACGTTGTTCAGCGGTTTGCACCATCAAATCTTGCAGGCTGATAGCAATCAAAGCGCCATTAATTGGGCGGCGGCGACGATATTTTTTTAGCAATGCGAGAAAAGCATTCCACGCGTTGTTATCAACAACACGATGACTATCCTGAGTGGTATAGCGGCCTGCGGTATCAATTAATACAGCATCATTCGTAAACCACCAATCACAATTCCGAGTACCACCAACCCCTCCTAATGCTTGCTTGCCATGCGTTTCCGCCAAAGGAAAGTTCAAGCCAGAATTCACTAATGCGGTCGTTTTACCTGCACCAGGTGGACCGATAATGATGTACCACGGCAGCTGATAAAGGCTGCGATTACCTGAACGAGACTTAAATCGAGTTTTCTTCAAAGTCATCAGCGCTTCACGGAAACGCTGCGACATAGCACTTAATTCTTCTTGGCTGCGCTCATCATCTGGATTTGGCGCTTCTTCCTGAGACTCTTCAATACTGCCAATGAGCTCTTTATTTTGACGACGCTCAACCAACCACTGGCTTAGATTCCACGTCAGCCAAATCAGCCAGAAGAGACCGATAATAATAAATCGCGTGGTGGTACTTAGGGTGACATTGTCGCTACCGAATTTAATAA
>OLHL01000917.1_pt1 | contig 11921 bp, 12 predicted proteins | sample 1609441 | NCBI WGS metagenome assembly OLHL01 (sample SAMN05416833, study PRJEB24817) | seawater metagenome | isolation source: Sea water | place: Canada:Atlantic | collected 2013-07 | reverse complement strand
GGTAGTAGGGCGTCGCTTCGAGCGAGATCAGTTCCTTCCTTGGTTTAGGCATATGGCCACCTGATGCTTATTTCGTATTTTAGGCTATCACAATTGACCTTGTGAAAAAATCAGGCATTCTTCTTAGTGTGACTGTCCGGGGTTTTGTTGTTACACTAACGTAAAAGAAGTGGTTGAAGAAATTCTTCGGGATTTAAAAGGAATAGAGTTTAAAGAAAATAAACTTAAGTATTTTAAAATAAACTCTGGAAATAAAACACGGGAAGTTGTGGAATTGTAAAAGTGGAATTTATATGGAAGCATAAAATCAAACTAATACTTCTGGTAAGTGTATCGGTGTATGCTTTTTATATGCACCAGTACTTAAACTCTACAACACCGGCTGAAGAGTTGAGAGAATTTTATGAGTTTGACCTACTGTATTATCGAGTAACCGGTGAAACAAAGCGTCTTAAAGTCCCAGCAGGTTATATTTCTCCAGCTATCACCTATCAAAAAAGAAAAGAGCATGTGAGGTTAGGCCTCAAACTTCTGACATTGGGGTTTAATCCATTTAAAGACAGAACGCCTGACTCTACAACTAGAGAAAGATCCGCTCTCACAGTGTTTAATTTCGACACTATTTACCCGGAAATGGTACCTAAGTCTTTCGATAATGTGCATAGGTTTATTAATAAATCACCTAATAGAAAAAATCGACTAAATATTTCTCTCTGGTCGAGTGCGAATGCCGATGAGTTTCCCGGTATTAATATTCGTAGAAAATTTGACGAACTGATGCATGTTGCTATTAATAGGCAGTTAGGTATGAGTATTAATAGCCTGATCAATAAATACGGCAACCATTTTAGAAAAACAGAAAAAACCTGTGGTCATGACTGTGTCGAGTATTGGTTTATGAAAAACAATGATGCGCCGATAAAAATTGAGTGGACTGAGGTGCCAAGTCGGTATCGTATTTATACGCGTACTATCAATAATTTAACATTGAATACCTTCGTTGAGATCGGTGAAAAAAAAGGTAATTTTGCACAAATGAAGTTCTATTACAAGCCTTTAAATTCACGTGTTCATGTAAATTTTAACAAACAGAATATAAATGAAATCTATGTCATAGAAGATAAAGTGCAGGAATTATTGGCCAGCTTTATCATAACGGAGTAATTAATTATGTCGAACCAAATAAATAGGACAGTCTGATTAAGAAAAACACTGTTGATTTTTCGCGTCGAATTGCACCGCTAGAGTTTTTCATGGAGTGCTAATTTTAGTAAGACTAAACAAGACAGTCTAGATAAGAAAATCAAACAAGACAGTCTAGATAAGAAATTCACTTCGTCTTTTTCGCAATTAACTTCACCGTTAAGGTTTTCCATAGGGGAGTTGAAATAAACAAGACAGTCAGTATATGGTATATGAATTTTTCTCTGAATAAATAGGGCAGTCTGATTAAGAAGTCCGGGGTTTAGTTGGGGTTTTGGTCAGAGTGTCTACTTTTTATGGGGAACACCAGCATGGCAAGGAGGATCACGTGTCTAAGAAATATGGTCTCGAATCGTCTATGAATCTATCCAGAAGCGATAAAATATCATTGGAGTTGAGTAAGTTGAAGTACTTCAAGGTGGAACATCCACGAGGAGGTCAGTACAACGACGGCTCTACTTTGGTGGCTGAAATTAAGCATTCGTACAATGATGACTTAATTCTTCTACTAACGGAGTTAGGTGTTAATACAAACTTGCTGGACGTAGAGCCGCCTCCGCACGAAAAATATCCTGCACCTATCTATGATCAAATAGAAATTATTAGTGAATCAAAATGGCTTCAGCGAATTGGTTATTGCAAAATCAACGGAGAATGGTTCTATATTTCTTATAGTAAAGAAGGGCTACGAATCGTTGCTAATGGTGGTGGTTACGAGGTCGAGATGTATGACGTCATTAGAGCAAAAAATATAGAGAAAAATATGAAAAGTGATTTTTTCGATTCCCGCATCGATATTGATAACGCATAAAACAATTAAAAAGAATAAATAGGACAGTCTGATTAAAAAAAAACCCTCTGTGTCAGAGTAGTTGTCGCCTTTTTCAATCTTTAGACAGAGCGGCAGTGAGACCCCATGACACATCATTCAGTAGAGCAAACAGAAGTAATAGTTAACCGCTTTTCACAATGTGGTTTATCTATACGTGAATTCTCAGAACTAAAAGGCATTGCCAAATCATCCCTGTATAGTTGGACTAAGAAATTCAATAAAATAAACACTAATAAACAAGACAGTCTAGATAATAAAATTACTTCGTCTTTTTCGCATTGGTATAACAATAGACAGTCAGTCGAGGAAAAGCTGATAGGCCATCACATATGGAACTCGTGTTAGTTTGATACTGGCCATTAGAGTGAACTTCGAATTACTTTATATGATTTTGTGGAAGCTGTGCTTGACCTAAAACAGCAACAATCAATATGAAGTCGCCTTCTTTGGTAAAGTAAGCGGTATGTTTGCCAATAGGGCAGTAAATGCCGTCCGGGTATATCTCATTGCAACTTCTACCTAAATCGGGGTTATCAGCTAACATCTGAAACCCTGAAAGTAGTGTTTCTTTGTAGTTGCGCCACTGTAATTCAGAATGATTTTTTACGGTGTAGTCTTTTATTTTTCGTAAGTGAGACTGGGCTAGGTTACTTAGCTTATATGTGCTCTTTGGCATGAGGTCATTACAGTGAGTTCAAGAAACTTGCACCATCAACTGCTGTGCCCTTGTTTAGATCTTCTTTAGCAGAATTGAAGCAGTGTTTGAGGTATTCGATTTTCATTGCTTCAAGTTCTTCAAAGTCTCTGATAGACATAACAACCACGGCATCTTTGCTATTTTTGCTTATTTTCACGGGCTCACGTTGAGCGTTTAGAAGTAACTCTCCAAAATTTCGTTTGGCGTCATTCGCTGTTAGTGTGTGCATAGGCAAGTTCTCGACTGAGTGTACAGTTAGATTATAGTACATCGCACCAAATGTTCAATTTAATTAAATCGTGCGATTTGAATAAAAATCGAACTAACCAACGGATTAAGGGGGTTTAGCAACGCACGGAACTGTTACCGCGCGTTGTATTAATTGATTAGGCTATATGTAGGTATAGGTAGGTAGTATTAAGCCGGAACCTACCACATCAAATCATCAGGAATCTGATACGCCGCATATGGGTCGTCGTCATCCATTTCTGCGCCTGTTTGGTCTGCAATCACAATAAAGTGGTTGTCGTTGCGTTCACGAATTTTATCGACCACAGGCACTGGTACTACGGCGTAGCTGCCACGATGCGCAATGATGGCCAGTTGGCCACGCGATAGACGATCCCATACCGCTTGATCAACGTATTGAGATTTCACTTTTTTGCCATCAACAAACTGGTATTTGATGTCGCCGTATTGGGCTTCGATCAAGTTGGTGTCTACCAGTTGCTGAATTTGTGCGGCGATGGCTTTTTTGTGTGCTTCGGCGTCGCGTTGTTTGTTTAGCTCACGGTCTTTTGCGGCTTTTTCTTTGCGTGCGGCTTCGGCTTTTTCGCGTTTTGCATCGGTGTCGTTTTCTTGTCCGGTGCGCTTGAGATGCTCTTGTTTCTTCATCTCTTTGTTGTTTTTCTTGGCCTTGTTTTTATCGGCTAGGCCCATCGCTAATAACTGATCTTGGAGTGATTTTGCCATGTCTATTCCTTTAATCTGGGTTATTAATGAGCGGCTGGCGGCCAGATGCCTGTTGGCATGAGGTCGGTCAGTTCGTTAATGGTCGCGTCGCGTTCTGCGTCGGTGTTGGCGACGACGGTGACGTGGCCGAGCTTACGCGCTGGGCGTGCTTCTTTACCATAAGAGTGGCGATGCGCGTTGGCGATGGTTTCCGCTGCGATGGCAGGGGTTTCGTCGCTGATGACATTGAGCATGGCAACGGAGGCGTATTTAGATTTGGTTGAACCCAGTTCGCGCCCTGTAATGGCGAGCATGTGATTACGGAACTGGCTGGCTCCTGTGCCTTCAATCGACCAGTGACCTGAGTTATGTACTCGTGGGGCGACTTCGTTTGCGACTAGGCCGTTTTCTGTTTCAAACAGCTCAAGCGTGATGGTGCCAACGTAATCAAGGCTATCCGCTAATTGGCGAATGTAGCGTTCTGCTTGCTCTGCTTTGGCGCTGGATAAACCCGGTGCTGGGTAGAGGCTGTAACGCAAAATGCCTTCGTGGTGTACGTTTTCGGTCATTGGGAATACCACGATGTTGCCTTGGGAATCTCGGCTGGCAATCACTGAGGTTTCACGCAAGAAGGGCACAAAGGCTTCGGCGATGAGTTCGCGATTACCAATGGTGTTCCAACAAGCTTCGGCATCGCCTGGCGAGCGCATGACGAATTGACCTTTGCCGTCGTAGCCTTCGGTGGTGGTTTTCATGACGATGGGCAAGCCAAGTGTTTTCACGGCGGCGTGGACGTCATCGAGTGAGTTCACGGCACAGAAGTCAGCGGTATCAATACCCGCAGCACGCAGTGCGTTTTTTTCGAGTAGGCGATTCTGAAAGGTTTTTAAGGCATTAAGGCCAGGGCGCAGTTTGTCGGCATGGGGTTCTAGCAATTCGACAATGTGCGCGGGGATGTTTTCTGTTTCGTAAGAAACCACATCCACTGAAGCTATAAACTGTGCCAGCTCGGCGTCGTCATGGGCACGTAAGTCGTACAGCGAAATCTCAATGTCGGTTAGGTCTGTGATGCTGCTTTCGAGCATTTGTCCTAACTGGCCGTTACCTAAAATACCTACTTTCATCATTTTACCTGTGCGGTCATCGTCTTCACTTAGCGGTGTTGATCGTGCTGAGTGTTAGTCTTCAATTCGTGGATCGGGTTGCGACAAGATGGTGTTCTTCTGCGTCTCGCGGAATTCATCCACGCGTTTCAGCAGAGCGTCGTCGCTGGTTGCCAAAATTTGTGCAGCTAGCAGTCCTGCATTTTTGGCTCCGGCATCGCCAATGGCCAATGTGCCTACAGCAACGCCACCTGGCATTTGAGCAATAGATAACAGTGAGTCAATGCCATTCAGTGCGCGTGATTTTACCGGCACGCCCAATACAGGCAAAGACGTTTGTGACGCCGCCATACCCGGCAAGTGTGCAGCACCGCCAGCTCCGGCAATGATCACTTTAAGACCACGGGATTGGGCCGTCTTGGCGTAGTCAAACAACAAGTCTGGTGTACGGTGAGCGGAAACAACTTTTACTTCGTACTCAACACCAAGCTGGTCGAGCATGTCAGCGGCGTGTTTCATGGTTGGCCAGTCGCTTTTGGAGCCCATGATAATTCCGACAGGTACGGTCATGTCAGTGTCCTTCATTCGGGAGTCTGATGCCGGATCTCGCGCTAAGCCAGTTTCCGGGAAAGCGGCGAATTCTATCACAAGGGCAGGCGGTTCACAGAGGGGAAGGGTGTTTAGTGTGTGTGATTCGCCCTAGAAGGCGGTGTTCGTAGAGAGTTTTTCAATGGTTGGCGGTAATCTGTGTGATATTTGGAACAATCAAACAAGAGAGTGGCTCTCTTGCCTGATTGACTAAGCAATCAATTTGCCTAGAGGTTGGCTAGTTTGCGGTCTGAGTTCATGAAGTAATGCGAACGACGCTAGTACTAATTGGTTAGTACTAGCGATCGGTGTTACAGACTCACGTCACCGGCGTCGATTTTGGCTTCGATGTCTTTGGTCAGAGGCTCATAAATCGCATCTTTGCCGACGAGTGCCCATACAGGTTCATCACCCACTTTATCGAGGTGGTAGGCCTCTTCTTTTAGCTCAACCTTGCGGTATTTAAATGTGCCGGTCACTTCTTGTTGTTCACGAACACGCAAGAAAAGCGGGATTTCGTAAGTTGGCATTTTTTCACGCACATGGCGAGTAACGTCAGCCCAATCCATGTCTTCTAGCGCAATAGAAGGCGTGATGGTTGCCATGCCTGCGCGGCCATCAGTGTGTGGAATTTCAACGCCATAGACCACCGCATGTTCAATGCAGTCCAATTCCATGAGTATGGATTCCACCTCTGTGGTGGCGACGTTTTCACCTTTCCAGCGGAAGGTATCACCCAAGCGGTCAGCAAAGGAGACGTGACGCCAGCCTTGGTTGTTCACTAAGTCGCCTGTGTTAAACCAGCAGTCGCCTTTTTTGAACACGTCGCGCATGAGCTTGCTGTTGCTGGCGTCTTTGTCTGTGTAACCTTCAAACGGTTGTTTTTCGGTGACTTCGGTAATCAGTAAGCCGCTGCTGCCAGCCTTGGCCGGTAACATAAAACCATCGCTGCCACGTATGGCGTCGTCTTCTTCAATGTCGTATTGAACGATATTGTAAGAGAGGGGGCAAAACCCGGCGGTTTTATCGAGATTAAATGCGTTGGTAAATACCAAGTTGCATTCAGACGCTCCATAAAATTCATTGATGTGTTCGATGTTAAAACGCTCTTTGAACTCCATCCAAATATCCGAGCGCAAACCATTACCCACACACACGCGAATATTATGATTTTTGTCGGTGTCTTTTTCTGGGGCGTTCAGGAGGTAACGACACAGCTCACCAATGTAGCAAAACGCGGTTGCTTCATGATGACGAATTTCGTCCCAAAAGCGCGATACCGAGAATTTACGAGCAATCGCAATGCACGACCCTGAGCCAAGTACCGCAGCCATAGATACTGTGAGAGCATTGTTGTGGTACAGCGGCAAACTCACATAGAGAATGTCGTTTTTATTCATATTCATGGACGCCAAGCCCATGCCCGCTAACGATTTAAACCAGCGATAATGGCTCATGACCGAGGCTTTAGGTAAGCCTGTGGTGCCAGAGGTGAAGATGTAATAACACGGTTGATGCATCTTCACTGATTTGGTTGATTCTGGGTTGTGATCAGGTTGATCAGCAATCACAGTAAGGAAATTAGTGTAATGATCCGGGCAGGCGACTTCTCCTGTATCACGTAGATAGTGAAGTGCTTTACCTAACTCGTCGTCTAATTCGTTCTCGACGGTGGACATATTGTCGAGCATTTCTTCGCCAGCGATAATTAACTTTGGTTTAACCAAGGTTAAGCTGTGAAGCAGAACGTCACCACGTTGGCTGGTGTTGATCATGGAAGAAATAGCGCCAAGTTTGACGATAGCTAACACGGCTATCATGGTCTCTGGGCGGTTTTCTAAAACTACAGCCACGACATCGCCGGTGCCAACGCCTTTTGAGGCAAGATAGTGCGCGTATTGATTGGCTTTACGATTGACCTGATCGTAGGTGTAGGTCACGTCTTCGTAGCGGATCGCGACATGCTCTGGTCGGTTGCGTGCGTGTTTCTCCAGCAGCAAACCGATGGATTTGTTCTTATGAGGTTTACTGGTCGCTAGTTCGTAGACCCCTTGCAATTTAATGTGCAAACTTCCTGCTTGCCTTGCCAATTGAGTCAGAATATTCGGAAGTGAAACCAGTTTTGCGTTAGTTTGCGTCATACGTTTTAGGGTCTCTTACCTTAGTAGGAAGTGCCTGAATTCAGTGTGTACATACACAAAAGCAGGGGCTAGCCCCTGCTTTTGTAAGACAGGATACTTTATTTAAGTTCTGCCGACGACTTACCCAGCAAACGACGAGCAACAATGAGCTGCTGAATTTGTTGGGTGCCTTCGAAGATATCAAGAATCTTAGAGTCGCGAGCCCACTTCTCTAGCATCTCTTCTTCGCTGTAACCTAAGCTACCAAGCATCTCCACACAGCCGAGTGTGATTTCGCTGGCGGTGCGTCCGGCTTTAGCTTTCGACATTGAAGCTTCTTTCGAGTTCGGCATACCGTTGTCTGCCATCCATGCCGCTTTTAGTGTGAGCAAACGTGCCGCTTCCCATTCCGCTTCATAGCGGTATAGCTTGGCTTCCATCTGGGTCGATAGTTTTACCGGGGTACGGTAATCGGCCTTCAGTTTGAGCCTGCTCATGATTTCGCGGGTACGATCAAGTGATGCTTTGGCAACACCAATCGCCATAGCGGCAACAACCGGGCGCGTGTTATCAAAGGTTTGCATCACACCAGCAAAGCCTTTTTCGACGTTTACTTCCGGGTCACCTAACAGGTTGCTCGCTGGAATACGGCAGTCAGTGAAAGTAATTGCGGCTGTATCGGAGGCTTTAATACCGAGCTTCTTCTCTAGACGAACAACGTCCATGCCCGGCGTGCCTTTTTCAACGATAAACGATTTGATGGCAGCGCGGCCTAATGAGCGGTCAACGCTCGCCCAAACCACAACACAATCTGCACGTTCACCGGAGGTGACGTAGATCTTTTCACCATTGATAACGTACTCATCGCCATCACGGATCGCGGTGGTGCGTACTGCTGCAGAGTCAGAACCAAAACCCGGTTCGGTAATGGCCATGGCAGCCCATTTTTTACCAAAACGCTCAAACTGTTCGTCATCGGCGACTGCGGCAATCGCGGCGTTACCAAGGCCTTGGCGTGGCAGTGTTAAGGATAAGCCAACGTCGCCCCAGCATAACTCGGCTAAAGACAATACCGTCGACATGTTGGTGCCGTTTTGAATGCCTTCTTTCTTAGGGCCATTGTCTTGCTTTAGCTTGCCTGCACCTGCGCCTTCACCCGTGGTGCCATCGTTCATGCCGTCCATGATGGCAGCGAGCATATCTAGCTCAACTGGGTAGGCGTGCTCGGCACGGTCGTATTTTTGCGAAATAGGGCGGAATACGTTCGCCGCTACTTGGTGCGCCTGATTAACAAGGGCGCGGAATTTTTTTGGATTTTCTAAATTAATCATCTTTCCGATTCCTTATAGGTGCATGCCGCCGTTAACACAGGCAAGAATACGTAGATCGCGGTACCAGCGTTCTGCCGGGTGTTCTTTGGTGAAGCCATGGCCGCCCAACAATTGAACAGCGTTAGTTCCAATTTCCATTGCCTTTTCTGCACAGAGCAAATGCGCTAAGAATGCTTCGCGGTGGAATGGTTTACCGGCTTCGGCTAACGCCGCTGCACGCCATGTCATCATGCGCATGGATTCTAGTTCGATACCAATGTTCGCCACCATAAAGGCGACCGCCTGACGGTGTGAAATAGGCTCGCCAAAGGCTTCGCGTTCGTTCACGTAAGGAATTAAATAATCCAACGCCGCTTCACAAGCCCCAATGGCCAGTGAGCACCAATGCAATTGGCCAAGATCGATAAAGGCTTCGTAGTTGAAGCTGTCATCACCGAGCATGGCGTCTTTACCGATCAGTACTTTGTCTAGGCTAAGCGTGCCGGTCGCGGTGGCACGAATGCCCATAGCCGGTGCCGCTTTCCAGTCAATACCCGGTGCGTTGCCTGGTACGAGGAATAAACGGTTACGACGCTTATATTTAGCGGCAACCAAATACATGCTGGCTTCACCACCAAACGGTACCAGTGTTTTAACCCCAGAAATTTTGAAGCCCGTTTTGGTTTTCTTGGCTTTAGTGCTGAGCTGAGCCGGGTTAAATAAGGCGCTAGGCTCTTGCACAGCAATGGCTGCTTTCACCGGGGTATCTGCAAGATAGGTCGGTAGGTATTTTTCTTTTTGAGCCGGTGTGCCCCATTTGACGATCGCGTTTGCAACAGCCACGGGTGCCAGTGTGGCGTAAGCAAGGGAGAAATCACCCCAAGCCAATTCTTCAGCAATAATTGCGCTTGTTGTAGGGCTATAAGACTGCGCCGCACCACCTAATGACTCGGGCACTGAGAAAAAGTTAAGCCCCAAGTCCATTATGTCTTGCAGGTAAGTTTCCGGCAGTTTCATAGCTTCGTTGGCATCGTGCGCAAGGCCACGAACGACTTCTTCCGCGTATGAGCGAACGGTGTCTTTAATCATCTGCTGCTCTTCAGACAGCGTTAGATCGAATAAGCCATGTGTGCTTGGTGCTGGCAACATTTTCGGATCTTCAGATTTTTTAGACGACTTCTTCGCCACCATTTGGCCAATAAACTCGAAGCCTTTTTTCGTGCCTGCATAAGCCAGTTTTTCAACCGGTTTGCGCAAGCCGTATTTTTTTGCGAACTCACTGCCTGCGAAGCGACTGGCTATGCCTAGTCCAACGCCTTGAATGTCTTTTGCCATAATGAAAATGCCCTTTGAGTGTATAGGGGATGGTCAATTCTCGACCGTATAGAACACCTCATAGTGGCAGGTCTGTCAGCTCGCTGCATTGGCAATCCTGACCTGACCATTCGGGCCGTAGTGCAAATAGAATTTTACAGGAGATACGTTCCCCTCTTGGGGGTTTCTTAAGCAAAGGTTATGATGGCGACTGATGTACTTTGCCTGAGGAAAGTTATGCTTACGTTGTTGTCGCCTGCTAAGACACTCGACTTTGAGACGCCGCCGGTTACTGATCATAGTTCGATGCCTGATTACTTAGATGAATCGGCAAAATTGATCGATATATTACGAGAATACTCCAGTGATGATGTCGCTGCGTTAATGAAGCTCAGCCCCAAGCTGGCGGATTTAAATGTGGCACGTTACAGCGACTGGCAGTTGCCGTTCCCTAAAGGGGCAGCGAAAGCCGCTGTTCTGGCGTTTAAAGGCGATGTATATACTGGGCTTGATGCTGATAACTTAGCGGAAGCAGACTTGGATTACGCTCAGGATCATTTACGTATTCTTTCGGGCCTTTATGGTTTGCTGCGCCCATTGGATTTGATCTTGCCGTATCGCTTAGAGATGGGCACAAAATTGGGGAACCCTTCAGGTAAAGATTTATACGCATTCTGGGGCGACACGCTCACCAATGCGATTAATGAACTTACCGATGCTGCCGGAATCAATACCGTAGTGAACTTAGCGTCGAACGAATATTTTAAAGCGGTAAAACCAAAGTCGCTGACAGCTAACTTGGTTACTCCCATCTTTAAAGATGAAAAAAATGGCAAGTACAAAATAATTAGCTTTTACGCCAAGAAGGCGAGAGGCATGATGGCCGCCTATCAAATTCAGCAACGTATTGAAGACGCTGAAAGTTTGAAAGACTTTAATGTTGCGGGGTATCGCTTTAATGAAGAAGAATCGACCGCAACCGATTGGGTATTTAAACGAGCAGAGAAGGACGTTCCGAATGGGTAACCTAATTAAAAGCACACTTACTATTGTCGGATTATCCGCCGTGTTGTCTGGGTGTGTACTGGCCCCACAAACCATCGAGTTAAATGAAACAGTGGAAGTGCCTAAAGCCAACGCGGAGGTTCAGCGTGGTGCGTTAATTCGAGTCGTGGATAACCGCGAAAGTATTATTGCAGGCGATGAAACTCGTGATTACTTGGGAAGCCGAGGCGGACGATTATCTGAGCGTTCGCCGTTACTTGCTCAAGATGAATTAGCGAATATTCTAAGCTTACGGTTGCAAGACAGTATTGCGCAGTTGGGCTTTGGTGGTACTAGCCCGATTGATCCTGTGCGTGTTGAAATGCTGATTAATAAATTTGCTTACAGCTGTAACGACGGTTTTTTGGTGACGTCATGCAGCGTGAAAATGCGTTTAGGTGTGACTTTAATGAACGGCGATACTACATTTACTAAACCGTATGGATTAACCGAAACGCGTCGAGTGGCGGCTGCGCCGGTTAAAGAATACAACGAGAAGTGGGTGAATGACGTGATGGATCGACTGTGGGAATACATCTTCAGTGATCCAGAGTTACGTGGTTATTTAGGCGTGTGATGTTTACGCAAACATAAATAGCTTGGTCACAATTTGCTGTTGTCCTACAGCCTGGAGTGACATGCGTCACTCCAGCTGATCAATTTATTGAATCGTTTTTATTGAAAGCCAGTCCTCGAACTCAACTCCTTTCGGGGCTCCGCCCCCGGCCCCATGCAAGGAGAGGTTTCTCCTTACGATCC
>OLHL01000908.1_pt1 | contig 12049 bp, 10 predicted proteins | sample 1609441 | NCBI WGS metagenome assembly OLHL01 (sample SAMN05416833, study PRJEB24817) | seawater metagenome | isolation source: Sea water | place: Canada:Atlantic | collected 2013-07 | reverse complement strand
GCGTAGCGTCTCGTGGGCTCGGAGATGTGTATAAGAGACAGGGACAACACCTTCTACCTGTATACTTACGCTTTCGATATTAATGAGCAGGGTATTGCAGTAGGTGAAAGCTTAACCGGGGATTTTGTTGCTATTACTCGCCCAAATTCATCGGCAAGAGCGGAAAGTGAACGTGTAGCAACCGTGTTTAGAGACGGTGAAACTATTGAGTTATTGCCTCGTGATGAAAACATTATCAGCCAAGCCATTGGTATTAACGACAACAACTGGGTAACGGGTGCAGTACTGCCGCCATCAGACACAGCTTCTCGCTCTCGTCTTTTTGTCTACAACTTAGAAACTGAAGAGAAAGTATACCCAGAGGGATTTTTCACTAGTGGTGGCGTAACGCCAAATGCAATTAGCAACAATAATATTGTTGTGGGTAGCGCAGATGTAACAGCGACGAATGAAACCCAGCGTCAAACCACGGCTTTCATGTACAACATTGAAACTGAAGAGTTAATTGATTTAAACGATTTGGTGTCTTGTGATAACACCTACGAGCTTGTTGAAGCCGTAGATATTAACGAGAACAATGAAATAATTGCTAACGCACGCTTAAGAACCACCAGTAAGTATATTACTGGCGTGGAAATTTTAGACAGCGCCGGTGAAACTAACGCCGTTGATTCTATTGTTGCGGTTAAACTATCACCGCTATCAAACGGCACAATAGACGACTGCGAAGTACCTGAAGATGAGCAGCCCTATGAAAGACAGGCCGCATCGACAGGGCTATTAGCATTAGGTGGTATGTTGTTAGCTGGATTATTTAGACGCAGAGTAAAACGCTAAGGTTTTTATTTATTACTAATTAGCTTTCACACGAAATAATTCGCACCTAGCTGTGCATTTCCTTGAAAGTGAATGATGTTAAAGGCTACTCTTGTTGAGTGGCCTTTTTTGTATCTGTTCATAAATCAAACGCTCACTCATTCACAAAAAATACGTGCGAAAAAATTCATAAAACTGTAAAAATAATTTCATATAAACTTCATCCATTTATTAAATGTCAAGAATTTTAATTTCAAAATTCTCTTGAACCAATTGGCTAAGTGCACTATCTAAGTAATGTACGCAAAAGATTTTCCGGCACTTTTAATAAATATGATGTAGAGCGCCCGCGAACTGACGTTGTTGTACTTTCAACAAACAGAAGAGGCTAGTCAATGAAAAGACAAAAAAGAGATAAAATGACACGTGCACATTCTAAAGGCTATCAAGCTGGTATTAGTGGTCGTGCGAAGGAAAATTGTCCATTTCAGCAGAACGAAACCCGTTCACAGTGGTTAGGTGGATGGCGTGAGGCGGTAGAAGATAGGCACTTAGGACTAACTGTAAAATAACACATTCTCTTTTATACTGATTATGGAAAAGGAAAAGCCCCTAAGTAAGGGGCTTTTTTTGTACTTGCGGAAAAATTAGAAATTCGATGTATCTTGAAACAGACCTACTTTGAGATCTTTCGCCGCATAAATTTCTCTACCATCAACTTCAACTGTGCCATCAGCCATACCCATGAAGAGTTTGCGTTTGATCACACGTTTCATAGTGAGTTTGTAAGTGACTTTCTTTGCTGTTGGTAAAATTTGGCCAGTAAATTTAACTTCACCTACGCCTAATGCTCTGCCTTTGCCTGGACCGCCGCTCCAGCCCAGGAAAAAACCGACAAGCTGCCACATTGCATCTAAACCAAGACAGCCGGGCATTACCGGATCGCCAGGAAAGTGACAATCAAAAAACCATAGGTCTGGTGATATATCTAACTCAGCGATAATTTCACCTTTACCGTGTTCTCCACCATCTTCTGTAATTGAAACCACACGGTCCATCATTAACATATTAGGTGCAGGAAGTTGGCTGTTACCTGGTCCAAACATTTCCCCACGACTACACGCTAGTAAGTCGTCTCTAGTAAAGCTATTTTTTCTCTCAGACATTCCCAACTCGTATTGTTTTAAATTTCAGTGCTAATTTAGCGAACAGTTGTGCGCTAAACAACTCCGAACAGTCATTTTTATAAAGAAAAACGCGTGGTACACTAAATTCTTCAAAAGGTACGTGAACAATATGACAGAAAAACAATCAAAAACAGCGCTTCAAAAAAATAGCAGCGATAAAGCGAAAGCAAATGCCGATAAACAGAGACGCTTTAGAGAACGTCAAAAAGAAGCCGGTAAAAAACTCGTGCGCGGCTATGTGTCTCCAGAGGCCAAAGCGTGTTATGACGAAATTCGCGAGAAGACAGGGTGGACAGATAGCGAGGCCATGTCAAATGCTATGCGCCTTATGTATGCATCGTACAAATGCGGGCAAATTAAGCTTCTTACCGAGTGGCTCAGAAAAAACAATCGTTAACAGGTGGTGTGATAATCAAAGTAGGTGATAACTGAAACTAGGCTTTCTTTTTTAGCCACTGTTTACTCGGGCTGTTTTGCATGGTGTGACGGTGCACTATTCGTCGAGCTTCGCGTAAGACGTCATCGCGTTCTCTATACTGCCACAATCTTTCCCCAGTCTTTCTAGCCATACTGCCAATATCCACAATTGGCAACACATAATCTTTTTCAACGTCGAAATTCAACATAATCGCTTCTAAGGGCGGCATGGCGTAAGGTGCATGCACAGTGTCACCGGGCAATTCGGCAAGCTCTGGTACCCACTTCCTAATAAAAACACCCTCTGGATCCAGTTTCATAGATTGAGTATGTGGATTGTAGAGGCGCACCGTATGAATGCCTGTTACGCTGGCCTGCATTTGTATTTGCGGGTAATGAATACCAGGCTCAAAGTCTAAAAATTGTGTCGCCAAATAGTGCGCCGCCTTTAGCCAATGTACATTAAGGTGATGACACAAAAAGCTCGTTACCATAGCCCTCATTCGAAAATTAATATAACCCGTTTGGGCGAGAGCCCGCATACAGGCATCAACCAATGGGTAGCCGGTAGTCCCGTTTTTCCAATGATAAAAACGTCGCTCTGCCTCGGGGCCATCAATAAACGGAAATTTTTCATAGGCAGCATTCATCGGTCGCCATTCAATAGTATGCTCACTTTCAAACTTTTGAATGAAATGACAGTGCCAATGCAGCCGAGATGTTAATGCCGACAGAGCTCGTGACCACAGTGCTTTGTCTTTACCGGCGGACGCTTTCTTTATTTGCTTTTCATTTTCTACAAAATGATAAACTTGCCTGATGGAGATATTTCCCCAAGCAAGATAGGGGCTTAATCGCGAACAGGAACGACGAGCATCAAAAGGGCGAGATATATGCTTGTGATAATACTTTCCTCTCTCCTCAAAAAAATGCTTCATTACGTGCCACGCTCGTTTTTCTCCTCCTTGCTGCATTTGGCCTCTGTCTTTATCAGCTGAGTTTTCAGCTGAACCTTCAGATAAGCGCTCTGTTGCGCTACTTGATGCTGATGCGCCACCTGATACTGATACTAATGGGTTTTGAAGTGCACCTGAAATTGAGCCAGGTTTCACATCATAACTTGAGCCAGAAAGTGAAAAAGCCGAGTAGGTGGTGTCACTATCAGCTAACCGCGCATGGTGAGTCCAATTGACCCATTTTGCCAAGTGAATATCGAAATCATAGGTTGGGGAATTAAAGTGCGTCTCCCAATTTTTCTGCCAACGCGCACGGTTAGGCAAGCCCCTTATCACTGCGCCTGTATTACACTCTAAAAATGGCATTTTGCTTTTAATACAATAGGTTGCTATTGCCTTGTCGCGGTTATACGTAACCAAAAGCCCAATTTCTTGGTAGCTTCTTAGGGAGGATATGGTGAAATATTCCTGAATCTGCGATAGAGCCTCATGCACCTCCATGTGCATCTGCAATACTCGAATCCCGCTGGGTAATTGGGCGTTGATATCGGCAAGACTCTGCTCTACAAATCGCCAATGACGAACATCCATATGAGGGTCGGCAAGCAGGGACGGCTCCCAACAATAGAGTAAAAGGATGTTGTCACCGTTATTGACAGCATCAAACAGCGGCTGATGGTCTCGAAGCCTGAGGTCGCGCTTAAGCCAAATTACAGAAACGGCTTGTTGAGTCATATTTCTATGTTTACCTGCTTGCAGTTCATTTTCTTAAACATTTCGTTCTCAAAAGCACTTATATTAAACATCTAGGTTAACCATTTATTGCGAAATGCACCGTCGCGGTCGTAGGTGGCCGTTTGTTTATCTAGGTTAAACTGCCTGTGCCCACGAGGGTCGCTTCCCACGCCGGCAAGATAAAGCCAATTGCCCCAATTGCTGCCCACATCAAAATCGAGTAACTGATTTTCAAACCATGCTGCACCAAAGCGCCAGTCTTGCTGTAATTCGTGTACAAAACAGCTCGCTACTAATTGCCTTCCGCGATTAGACATATAGCCTGTCGCTTTGAGCTGTTTCATGCAGGCATCAATGATGGGATAACCGGTATTGCCATTACACCAATCAACAAACACCTTGGGGTTATGCTTTGTGTCCGGCACTTTTTGCTGAATACCACCAAATTTAAACCATTTTTCACCGTACTTTGCTTGAAGCCAATGAAAGAATTCACGCCACAACAGTTCAAAATAAATCCAATAAGTGGATTCATTTTTCTCAACCTGTTCTTCAAACAAGGCAACTTGGCGTACTACCTCTCTTGGCGACAATGCGCCTACGGCCAGCCACGGTGACAACTTTGTGCTATCACGCCAACTGTCCAAGGCGTTTCTCGTTTCTTTGTAGGTGGCTGCAGCATGCCACTCAAATAGGTATTTGTTTAGATGCTCAAGGGCTGCACTTGAGCCACCTTTAAAATCATTGCTGCTCTGCTGCAAGTTTTGGCGATGGTTGGCGATTTCGTCTTCAATAATAAACGTATCGGCAGAGAGATGTTCAAGCGCAAATGCAGTAGGATAGGTGTCAACGGGGCCACAAACCTCTCTAGGATTGAGCTTTTTTTCCACCTTTCGGCGAAACGGGCTAAACACATCAGGCATCTCTTCAATTGAAAAGGGTAAGTCAGATTCATTAAACAGTGTTAGCGACTCACCCTCAACAATAGACATGTTTGGATAGCACCGAGCAAGTTCCTCTACTTGTTCTTGCTCATGAAAACCACAATGTTTACTTACTCCAAGATGGGTAAATTGACCTTGCTTCAGTATATTAGACAAACATTCTGAAATACTGCCCTTAAGAACCGTGAGTTCATGTCCTTTCTTTTCTAACGACGCTTTGAGGTCGCTGAGGGTTTCCAGTAAAAACTGATAGCGATTATCACCAATCTGTTTTAACCCGTATTTGGTGGGTGAAAAATAGCTCTCATCAAAGATGTAAATAAAAGAAATTTCGTCTACTTGCTTACACAGCGAGGACAGTGCGACTTGGTCATGAAGCCGTAAATCGTGTCTAAACCAAAAGACTCCGCGTTGTTTTGATGTTGTATTGTCACTGCTAAGGTTTTGATTTGACATAGTAATTCTCAGATTTATTTTTATATCACTTTTGTAATCACAACGGATCCTGAACCCGCCGATTTTCGTACAAGTTCAATTACGTTAGTAATCAAAGATTAGAGCAACACATTAAGGAAAAAAAGTGACCGTTCCCGTAAGTATTATGTGGTTTAGACAAGACCTCAGAGTGAATGACAACCCAGCACTTAACGCAGCCTGTGACATGGGTAAAATTCTCCCCATTTACATTTATGACGATACCACTCCCGATGGGAGGGTGCCTGGCAGCGCGAGTCAATGGTGGTTGCATCACTCGCTTACCTCGCTTAATGACAGGCTAAACGGCCACTTAAAAATCTTTAAGGGTGACCCGAAAGTACTTATTCCAAAGATTATGGAATCGATCAAGGCTAAGGCCATCTTTTGGAATCGCTGCTACGAACCCTGGCAAATAAATCGTGACAAAGAAATTAAAAAACAGCTTATTGATAGTGAATTTGAAGCTTACAGCAGTAACGGCAGCTTGCTCTGGGAGCCGATGAAGGTATTAAAAAAAGATGGAACACCTTACAAAGTGTACACACCTTACTATCGAAATGGATGCTTAAAGATTGAAGAGCCACGCTATCCCAAGGCGCCTCCAGCGCGGATTACCTACGCAGATGATGAGTATAAAGATGACGGACTTGATGCGCTAAACCTGCTTCCTGAGATTAAATGGGACTCTACCATTAGCAAGATGTGGAAGCCCGGTGAAGAAGGTGCGGCGGACAACCTGTCAGAATTTATACAACACGCGGCTAGACAGTACAAAGACGGCAGAGACATTCCTTCCATGAAAGGAACGTCGAGACTCTCTCCTCATCTTCACTTTGGTGAAGTGTCTCCTAATCAGGTGTGGTATGCGATAAAAGATAAATTCGGCGCCACGGAAGATAAGAGTATCGACACCTACTTGAGTGAACTTGGCTGGAGAGAGTTTAGCTATTACCTGCTGTTTCATTTCCCCACATTGCCGAATAAAAACTTCAACGACAAGTTCGATAAGTTCCCATGGCGCAAAGATGCCAAAGCATTGAAAGCGTGGCAAACCGGTAATACAGGTATTCCGATTGTAGACGCTGGCATGCGCGAACTGTGGCAAACCGGCTATATGCACAACAGAGTACGTATGATTGTTGGCTCGTTCCTTGTTAAAAACTTACTTTTAAGTTGGCACGAAGGTGAAAGATGGTTTTGGGATACCTTGTTAGATGCAGATTTAGCAAGTAATAGCGCAGGTTGGCAATGGGTGGCTGGCTCAGGCGCCGATGCATCGCCGTATTTTAGAATATTTAACCCGATTTTGCAGGGTGAGAAGTTTGATAAGAAAGGTAAATACGTACGTAAATACTGCCCTGAATTAAAAGATCTTCCCGATAAGTACATTCATAAGCCCTGGGAAACACCGGGCGTAATAGCCAAAGACGCCAAGCTAGAGTTAGGTAAAAGTTACCCCGAACCCATTGTAGATTTAAAAGCCTCTAGACAGCGTGCTCTTGATGCTTTCCAAGAAATTAAAGGGCAATAGATGGCTTCACTCATTCTTGTTTTAGGCGATCAGCTTACCGATAATCTGCCGGCTATTGCGAATGCAACAAAGACGCAAGACACCATTTTAATGGCAGAGGTGAGGGAAGAAGCAACCTACGTAAAGCATCATAAAAAGAAAATAGCATTTTTGTTCAGTGCTATGCGCCACTTTGCGCAAGAGCTAAAAGATAACAACTACAACGTAGATTACGTTACCTACAATGATGAGCGCAACAAAGGCAGCTTATTGGCTCAGGTTGAAGCAGCATTAAGCGCTGGCGACTTTGACCAAGTGGTTGTTACCTCTCCTGGCGAGCACCGTCTGCTAAGTAGCATACAGCAATGGGAAAACACGCTAAAAACGCCCGTTAAAATCTCAGAAGATAATCGCTTTCTTGCAACGCCTCAGGAATTTAGTGACTGGGCCGAAGGGAAAAAGCAGCTACGCATGGAATTCTTTTACCGTGAGATGCGTCGAAAGCATAACGTACTCATGGAAGGAAAAGATCCTGTTGGCGGCAAATGGAATTATGATGCACAAAATCGCGAATCGATGCCAGATGATCATAAAGTACCAAAACACAGCACCTTTGAGGTTGACGATATAACTAAAGAGGTCATTGAGCTTGTTGAAAGCGAGTTTGCCGATCATTTTGGCGACCTAGACAACTTCTTCTTTGCTGTCACCCGTAAAGATGCCCTTAAGGTATTGAATACGTTTATTGAGGAACGCCTGCCTAACTTTGGTCAGTATCAAGACGCAATGGTTGAAGGCAAGCCGTGGATGTATCATTCTCATATTGGATTTTATTTAAACTGCGGCATGCTGACACCTAAAGAAGCGATAAGCGCCGCGGAGCAAGCCTATCACAGCGGGCAAGTTCCCCTTAATTCCGCCGAAGGCTTTATTCGTCAAATTCTAGGGTGGCGCGAGTACATTCGAGGGTTTTATTGGCACTTTATGCCGCAGCTTAAAACGGACAACTACTTTAATAATGACAGAAATGTGCCTGAGTTCTTTTGGGACGCGCAAACCAATATGAACTGCATGCGTCAATGCATTAAAGAAACGAAGCAAAATGCCTACGCCCACCATATACAGCGGCTTATGGTAATTGGAAACTTCAGTTTACTCACCGAACTTAGCCCTGAACAAGTGCAGGCCTGGTATCTCGCGGTGTATGCTGATGCCTATGAGTGGGTAGAACTACCTAATGTGGCTGGCATGATCTTGTATAGTGACGGCGGAAATTTAGCCAGTAAGCCTTATGTAGCAAGCGGTAGCTACATCAATAAAATGTCTAACTACTGCAAAAACTGTGGCTATCAAGTGTCGAAAAAGACGGGGCCAAAAGCCTGTCCATTTAACTACTTATATTGGCATTTCATTGATAAGAATAAGGAAAAGCTCAGTAACAATCATCGTATGGCTATGATCCTTAAGACCTATGGTCGAATGAAAGAAGATCATATTAATGCGATGAAAGAGGATGCCGCCAAGTTTTTAACGAAGATAACGAAAAATGAAGAAGTCTGATCTACCTACCAAAATGTGCCCAGTATGTAACAGGCCATTTAGCTGGCGTAAAAAATGGGAAAGAGATTGGGAGCACGTTCGTTACTGTTCTAAACGGTGCGCTGGCAATAAAACAAGACACCAACAGGTTAATTGGTAACTTAGGTGAAAAGGCGAGCCTACATTCGCCCTTGCTATTTATACCCCCGCCGAATATAAGTAAGCATCAGATAACAATACTAACAAGTAAAAACCAACAGGAGTAAAGGTATGGACGCGCCATTGTCAGTAGATAAAATACGGTTTTTGCTATTCAGTTTTAAAGAAAAATTGTGGATTAAACCTTTAGGTTTCTGCCTGCTTTCGCTATTCGCGGTTTTCGCTGCAAAGATAGTAGACGGCACTTCTCTTGCTGAACACCTACCAAAAATTGAACCTGATTCGGTTAAAACACTGCTTTCTATTATGGCATCAAGCATGATGGTGATTGCCACGTTTTCCGCCGGTGCCATGGTAAATGCATATGCTTCTGCAAGTCAGTCATCAACACCTCGCTCACTAGGTCTCATTATTTCAGATGATGTATCGCAAAACGCGCTATCAATTTTTGTTGGCGCGTTTATATACAGCGCAGTCGCGCTTACTGCAATGAGCCAGGAATTTTATGCACAGGCGGGGGTATTTCTTCTTTTCTGCATTACCTGTTTGGCTTTTGCCATAGTAATATTAACTTTTATTCGATGGGTCGACAGTGTAGCGCGCTTGGGTCGAGTTGAATCAACTACGCTTAAAGTTGAAGAAGCAACGCAGCGCGCCATCGAGCAGCGAATTAAAACGCCATGCTTGGGCGCCATACCAGCAGGCGACATTAAAGAGCAGGGGAGTTTTGCGGTACAAACCTCTGAGGTTGGGTACATCCAGTTAATAGACCTTGCCAAGATTCAAGAGTGGGCAAACAACAACGATCTATTTGTTAACATTGCCATGCTGCCTGGGGAGTTTGTTACGCCGGAAAAGAACATCGCTTACGTGAATAAAGATATTGACTGTGAAGGGTTAATCTCAGCGTTTAGTATAAGTTCGTCGCGCTCCTTTGAGGCTGATCCACGCTTTGGTTTTATTGTGCTAGCAGAAATAGCGTCACGTGCGTTGTCCCCATCTGTAAACGACCACGGAACTGCAATCGGCATTGTTAGTAGTATCACCCGTTTAATGCTGTTGTGGTCGAAACCAAATAAGAACACTGACAAAACCAATCAGGACGGGCGCGCCTCCAAACATAATAAAGCAGCAAAGACCTCAGACGACAATACCTGTGAACAACCGAATCATGGCAAACCGCATTATGAGAAACCGCATAATGACAATCCGCATTATGAAAAACCAAAATACGACCGCATTTCCGTTCCTAAAATTTCAATACACGATATCTTTGATGACGCATATACAAGTATCGCAAGGGATGGCGCTGGCAACATTGAAGTTGCCATTAGAATTCAAAAGTCATTACAAACGTTATCTGCGTGTTTCGAGAAACTCAAAAAAGACACCGGTAGCGAATTAGCGTCTGATTTTTCAAAAGTGGCGAATGACTTTGCCACACAAAGCTTTAAACGCAGTGAGCAGCAATTGTGCTTTGAGCAAGATAAAGCGCGGTTAGAAAAAATCTACCGCGGTAACTCCTAAAGCGCCAATGATAAATAGTACCAATAACAAGTCGCACCAACGACGAATAGCTCCAATAACAAATATTACCCATAAAGAAAAAATGCGCTTTATTCCATTAATTAGTCGCTAATAGGCAATTTTACTACTTATGTCCAAATCCACTAAATCGCAACTGCGCACGCCTTCATTCCTGCAGTCTTTCATCTGCTTTAGCGTGATTGTTATTGCCCTAGCTGGCGGTATTTTTGGACTGGGTATTAGTCTACATGCGCTGATGTTTTTGTGCCTAATATGGGTGGGTTTAAACGCTTATTTACTTGGGTACAACTACTTACAAATTCGCGAGCTAATGACAAATTCACTGGCTCGCGCCATGTCCGCTATCTATATTTTCATATTGATTGGCATGGTAATTTCTAGTTTTATGCACAGCGGTACAATCGCGACGCTGATGTATTACGGACTGAGTTGGCTAAGCCCTAGCTTATTTCTAGCCGTTGGAATGATACTGTGCGCCATTATGTCTGTTGCAACTGGCACGTCTTGGGGCACCGTGGGTACACTGGGCGTTGTGTTGATAGGCATAGCAAGCACCATGAATATTCCACTTCCATTGGTGGCGGGTATGATTGTTTGTGGTGCTACCTTTGGCGATAAAATGTCACCTATTTCAGATACCACTAACCTTGCAGCAATGAGTGCAGGAAGCACACTGTTTCGCCACATCTACTCAATGTTTTTTACCACGCTACCAACGTTTATTATCACCCTCGTTATTTTTGTTGTTATAGGGGTAAGCTATAAAGGCCAAAACCTCAACCTGAGTGAAGTAGCATTAATTCAAGATGCACTAGCAAACACCTATAGCCTTACACCCATCGTGACCTTGCTTCCTCTTATATTATTGGCCACCTTAAGCATTAAAAAAGTGCCTGCAGAAGTCACCATGTCATTCAGTATTTTATTAGCCGTGTTTATTGCCATCGTGTATCAAGGCGAGAGCTTTATTAGCGTGTTAAACGCGCTTTGGGAAAATAAACCAGAATCCACAGGCATTGAAAACTTAGACGCCTTACTCGGTCGCGGCGGTATCACCAGCATGAGCTGGACACTATTGCTTGCCTTAATGGCTATCGCCTTAGGCGGCGTTTTACACGGAGCCGGTTTTTTAAGTTCGCTTCTTGCTGGCAGTATTGCTAGAGTAAAACGAACGGCAAGTCTCGTTGCTACCACTATCGTGTCTGGCTTAGTGGGTAATGTGGCGATGGGAGAAGCCTACATCTCAATTATTCTTAGTTGCCAACTTTTTAAGCCAAAATATGAACAACAGCAATTAGACAGCGCCGTACTTTCACGCTCAGTGGAAGAAGGGTCCACAATGACAACTGGCCTTATACCTTGGACAACGGCAGGTGCATTTTATGCCGCAACTCTTGAAGTCGACGTTTTATCTTATGCACCTTACGCCTTTTTCAATTACTTAAACGGTATTGTGGCAGTGACAATGGCGGCATTCGGATTCGGACTGCTTAAAAAGTCTTACTCTAAACCTGTAAAAGATTAGGCTCTAGCGGACAAGCATTAACGCTTAAGAGTTAACGCACTTGAAAAATAGCTTGTAGAAAAACACGCCCCCCAAAAAATGATAACCGGTAACCAATAACCTAGTAACGAAGAAAGTAGGGCGGTCAGTACTGTTTTTGTAATAGGTAACATGCGTTACTGATAGAAACCTCATGAGCTTTCTATACGCTGTCTCTTATACACATCTCCGAGCCCACGAGACGCTACGCTATCTCG
>OLHL01000906.1_pt1 | contig 12071 bp, 18 predicted proteins | sample 1609441 | NCBI WGS metagenome assembly OLHL01 (sample SAMN05416833, study PRJEB24817) | seawater metagenome | isolation source: Sea water | place: Canada:Atlantic | collected 2013-07 | reverse complement strand
TCCCCTACCCACACAAACGCGCAGCGTTTGTATAAGTGGGCACTTCGTGTCTTGCTCTCTACATCTTCCGTAGCCTAAAAGCAACTTAAGACAGTGGCAAAGGAGATCATAATGGCGCGGACAATAGATCAGCAGATTGCATCAACACAGGCAAAGCTGGCCCGCCTTAAAACCCGCCAGAAAGCCAGTGAGACGCGGCGGAAAATCATCGTCGGGGCCATCGTGACCAATGCCGCTTTGAAAGACCCTAAGATTGCGCGATGGATGGCCGCGACCCTGCGCAAGAACGCTACCCGTGAAGTCGATCAGAAAGAACTGGTCGGTTTGCTGGACGAGCTGGATCAGGAAGCGGCCAAGGCGGATCAGACATGAGCAAGGATCCGTTTCAGGAACTGGTTGATGAGTTGACGGCCCTTCGCCGCAGCATCGAGCATATTGCCCGCACCAGTCTCGACAAAGACGAGGCTAAAAAGCTGAACCAGATCGTGACAGCAGCAGTCCTGAAAATGGCGAAAACAGCCGAGAATGCGCCGGGGGAAATTCAGGGTGCCTTGGAAGCTGATCGTGACCAGATGGCCCGCAGCGCCACACAAGCCGCGACAAGGGCCGCAGAGAGCGCCATGGCCGGAATCCGGCACGACCTCGACAATGAACGCGCGAAACTCTCACAGGCCGCCGGAGAGGCCCGTAGGGAGGCGTGGCGCTGGTTTGGCGGGTTCTGGGTGTGGTTGGCCTCTATGCTCGCCACAGGGGCGCTTCTGGGCGCGCTGGCGATGGCGTGGATCGGCGGCACCATCGCCGCCCGCGACTTTGGGGACTATCCGGGTGTGTTTTGTGGCAGCGCGGGCGGGCAGGTGGTCGAACAGAACGACGGGTCCAGCTATTGCGCGGTCTGGATCAACAGACCGGATCAGTGAAAATCACTCCGGCCATTCTTCGGCAGACCAGTCGCGCGATGTGTGGATCACACGGACAATCGTGATTTCTTCCGCGCCGCCCGTCTGCGTGATCGCATAGACTACAACGTAAGGCAGGCCCGTCACTGATTTCTCATAGGTGCCTGTGACCCGTCCAGGACGCCCTATCGGCATGTCGCCAAGGGCGAGGGCCGTCTTGTCGAGGGCATCGGCCACGCGGTGGGCCGCTGACGGATTGTCGCTGGCGATGTAGGCAACCTGCTCTGCAAGATCGGTCAACGCATCGTCTGACCAGTGAACGGGTCGACTCACGCGGCGTTGTCCGCCGCGTCAATCACCTGCCGCAGGGACGCCATAGCATCTTCATGGCTGACCGTCCGTCCGGCTTCCACGTCCGCAAGCCCGCGTTCGATGCCTTCGATGATGGCCAGTTCGCGGTCAACGTAGGTTTCCACCGCCTCTGCCGCCAGAAAGGATCGGCTGCGCCGTGTTCCGTCCGCCAATCTTCCCAGCTTCGCCTTGATCTGCGGATCGAGCCGGATCGTCATTGTGGTGCTGGTCGTCATTTCATCACCTTCTAAGCATGTGTACATCTAAACACATACACTGTCTCAATGGTTTCGCAAAGAGCGGATCAAGGAAAACCCCTAGTGTTAATAGTGTTACCTACGGAGTAAGTTACGGGCCTGAAAATCACCAGTAACCCTATAAGTCTGAAAGGTAAAACTATCCACAGGGTTCCGAAAGGTGCGAATCTCGGTTCCGAAAGGTGCGAATTTGGGTTCCGAAAGGTGCGAAGCGGCGGCGGTTCCCGATAGTGCGAATTTATGGTTCCTGATAGTGCGAACTGCTGCTATAGCTTGGGCATGGCCTTGCTTCCCGATCGACACCCTCAAAAAGATTTCTTTATACTCGACATCGCCGATGTCGTGCCGAAGGATGATACGGCGTCGATGGAACACCCGATGTTCTCGCTGGCAACGAAGCCAGACATGCGCCACCTGCACTACGAGGCCGGGGATGTTCGCCTAGAGATTACGCCGTCCTATAACGGTCTGCCGACCATCTTCGACAAGGACATTCTGATCTTCTGCATCAGCCAACTGATGCACATGAAAAACCGTGGCGAGAAGATCGGCAAGCGTGTCAGGTTCACGGGGCGGGAGCTTCTAGTCTCAACGAACAGGCCCACCAACAACCTTGGCTATCAACGCCTCGAGCAAGCTTTCAAACGCCTACGAGGGACAACCTTCAAAACGGACATTCGCACGGGAGACCGCATGGAAACCCGTGTTTTTGGCCTGATTGACGAAGGTGGATTTGTCATGCGTGAGGATGGTTCATGGCGGCTGGATTATTGCGAGGTGGTCCTGTCGGACTGGCTCATGCGGGCTATCGAGTCCGACCAGGTTGTCACGATCTCGAACGACTACTTCCGCCTACGCCGCCCGCTGGAACGCCGTCTCTACGAGATCGCGAGGAAACATTGTGGCAACCAGCCAAAATGGCATATCGGCCTTGCCAACCTTCAACGGAAGACTGGCAGCAATGCTCCTCTCAAGAAGTTCCGGCTCAACCTTCGCCAGATCATTTCCGACGATCACACGCCTTTCTACCGAATCGAGCTGACGGGCGATGACCTCGTGATCTTCCGTCCCCGACATACGAAAACACAGATCGCGCCTGCAATCACACTGCCTGACTGGGCCGAAGAAAAAGCCCGCGCTCTGGCACGGGAAAAGGGACGGGATTACCATGCCCTTCGAGCTGATTGGCTGGCCTTTGCGCAGGCAGAAACGGCCAAAGGCAACCCGCCGAAAAATGCGGGTGCTGCATTCGTAGCCTATTGCGGAAAACAAAACAGCCTAAGATAGCGGCTACGATGCGTAGATACGCCGTTTCCTCGATGGTTTGCTTGATTCAGAAAATGTGGCACACTGGTCACGCTGACTGGTCATGACCAGTCAAGAAAACCAATAGTGACCATGAGGACAACCGGGCATGACCATGACACTGAATGAAGCGGCCAAGTCCTGTCGCAAGGCGAAGGGAACAGTCCTTAAAGCTATAAAGGAGGGGCGTTTAAGTGCGCCGAAGGATACTCAAGGACGATACGAGATTGATCCGTCAGAGTTGCATAGAGTGTTTCCACTGACCGCTACTGACCAGTCAGAAAAACCGGCACTGCCCCCCACTCATGACCACGAAAACCGCATTGAAATTGAACGGTTACGCGCCGAACTTAAAGCCGCAAATACCCTGTCTGAAAACATGGCTGAAACTGTGGCAGACCTTCGCGAACGCCTTGATCGTGAGGGCGAAGAACGCCGCAAGTTGACCGCAATGTTAACCGATCAACGGGCGGGGCAGGGGGCAAAGCGTGGTTTGTTTGGATTCCTGCGATCAGTATAGCTATCGACATGCCACAAACCCGCCAAAACCTTCATAATTTTGACAGGGTGTTTTGGAAGGCCCAAGCCACTGATCCGTTACAAAATGGTAAAGCCCTCCGCAAACGAGCGTTTGTGGAACGGTCTTGGATGGTTGCTATATGAACAATCTTGCCGTTGAGCCGGTAGTCGCCCTGCAAAAATCTTGTCTATGTGGTGCTCTTTTGCGAGGTAGTGAAAATGAACAAAAAAATTACACTGACTGCCCAAACCCTCCGCCGTGCCGATCTCGAAGGGATCAGCAAGTCAGGCGACATAGCACTGCTCGAAGACTGCGACCTGAGCGAGATGAACCTATCAGAAATTGATCTTTCAGGGTGGCATTTTGCGCGTTGCAGACTGGCTCGCACTTCTTTTAACGGTGCAAGGATTGATGAAACCAGCTTCACTGCCTGTCGAGCCGCAGGGGCAAGCTTTACTGGCTCCAACCTGCAGGAGGCAGTTATAGAAGGCGGAGACTTCAGCAACACGAATTTCAGGGGCGCCACCCTCACCCATACTAAAATTACCAACTGCAAAATGACTGGTTCCGACTTTACCGAGGCGAAGACATTGGGGCTTTCCATCGAAAGCGTGCTGCTGGTCCTTGCTGTTCTGCCGAGGCTTTCTTTTCGTAAAATGACCCTAAAGGAAGTTGATTTCAGCGAGGCCGACTTAAGAGGCTGCGATTTTAGAGACACTGTTTTTGAGGATTGCTCCCTTCGTGATGCCCACCTTCCAGAATGCAGGTTTGAGGGTGCCGATCTACGCAATGCTGATTTAGGTGGCATCAAGCTTACCAATGCCCAATTTTACAAGGGGGCGCTAATTTCAAAACGCCAAGCAGCTGACCTTCTGGGCCAGCTCGGCCTGAAAGTTCTTTAGCATGGCAACGATGACCTTGGAGGAGGCCGCCACACGGCGTCAGGTTACGGGCGAGCGGTTTCGCGCAGACGGCCTTGACGGATTTTCAATTTTTGAAACAGATTTTACGGAATGTTCATTCGTAGATTGCATGTTCGACGGCGGTAAAGTTGGCATGTCAAAGTTCCGAAACTGCCATTTCACGGATTGCTCGTTCCGAGACACAACGCTCCTTTCCTGCCAGTTCAACGAAGGGGGCGATGATGAGTATTGTGTTTGGAAGGCGTGTGATTTCTCGGATGCCTTTCTTTCAGAATGCGATCTTTCGAAAAATAGATTTATCAAATGCCGAGGCTTCATGCTGCGGCTGAAAGACTGCAACCTTTCAGAGACTGAAGTCGATCTAGAAGTTCACCGAAGCACCAATGCCCGCCATATCATCGGCGGTATATCGTGCTATCGGACGCGTTTTCTTGAAGCCAACTTTACGGGACAGGACCTAGAGGGTAGCACTTTCGAATTTTGTGATGTTCGTGGTGCCAATTTCAACAAATGTAATCTTACCTCCGTCAAGTTCGTTGGATCAAACTTAAACGGGGCCTCGATAAGGAATGCGTCGCTTGTCTGCACAAATTTAGCTCATTCCGAGATCGAAGAACTAGACCTTACTCAGGCCGATGCACTCTCTGACTTGATGATCAGTGCTGAACAGCGTGATTACGTGCTAAAATGTTTTCGGGTTACGGTCTTAAATCCATGACCCGAAACGGTCATAATTCACGACGAACCATCGTCTTCAGACACCTCCCAAAATGGACCGTTTGTTGAAGCTATTCTTATCGGTCGATCCCATGCCCTCGGTCGCGATGCGCTTCCCGCTCAATCTCTTGCTGGCGCTCTAGCTCTTTCACCCGTTCCTGTTCTCGCGCCGCCTCCTGTGCGGTGTGCCGTTCCTCGGCCTCACGGCCCTCGCGCAACGCGGCGGCGCGATGCGCTAGAGCATCACGATCAACGCCCTCCGCTGCTTCGCGCAGACGTGCTGCAAAATCCTGCGGGGCTTCCCGTTCTTGCTCCGACGTGGCGGCTTCCTGAACCTTCTCTCGGCCCTGATAGGCTTCCCATGATGCCCTCAACCGTGCGGCAAAGTCAGGTTCTTGGTCCCGGCCGTCACGCCCTCCGGCAAGCGCCAGCTCGGACTGCCCTGATCCCAGACGATCCATGACGTGCTCTGCCGCACGGTCCAGCCAATCGCGGACCTGTCCGGTCAGCTCCTGCACCACCTGCCTGACCTCGGCGGCACGGTCCTTGACCTCGTGCCAGACACGGACGGCGGCAACCTCGATGCCGCGCTCCTTGAGCTGCCAAGCACCAAGGGAAAGCTGGGGCAGGGGCGTGCGGTCCAGTGACATGGCCCGCACGGTCTCGTGCAGCTCCGCGCCCTCGTCGCCGCGTTCCCGCGCCGCGCTCGCCAGCTCAAGCGCCTCGTCGCGCTGCGCCACCAGCGTCCGGTGATCCACGCGGTCCTCGATGCCGGCCCGCTCTAGGGCTGCATTGCTGTCCCGCGCCCACGCCTCGCGCCAGCCCTCAAGAACTTCGACGGCGTTCCAGTCGCGGTTCTTGGTGGTAAAGCCCTCGGGACCGATCTCCCGTGTGGTCAGCAGAATGTGGGCGTGATGGTTACGCTCGTCCCCCTCGCGCCCAGGCGCGTGTAGGGCGATATCGGCCACCATGCCCCGGTCCACGAACTGCGCCTGGGCGAAGTCCCGCACCAGCTCCACCCGCTCCTCGTGGGTCAGCTCGGCGGGTAGGGCCACGCGCACCTCGCGGGCGACCTGGCTGTTCTTGCGGGTCTCGGATTCCTCGACCCGGTTCCACAGCTCGGATCGGTCATGGACCCAATCCGGCGCGTGGTCCGGTGCGAGGATTTCGGTGTGATCGACGCCGCCCTTGGCCGCGTAATCGAAGGTCAGCCCGGTGCGGCGGTCCTCGATCCGCTCGGCCACGCGGTAGGCGGAAGCCGCCGTGACGCTGCGGCCCTGACTGCGGGAAATCATCGAAGCTCGAAGATGGTAGATTGCCATGTCAGCGCCGCACTTTGCTTAGGGGTCGAGGGGAAACGCCAGTCTCCCCCGCCCACACAAACGCGCAGCGTTTGTATAAGTGGGCACTTCGTGTCTTGCTCTCTACATTGGCGGTAGCCTAAAAGCAACCTTGGGCAGTGGCAAAGGAGACCGGAATGGCGCGAAGCATAGATCAGCAGATTGCAACAACGCAGGCAAAGCTCAATCGCCTGAAACAGCGTCAGAAGGCCAGCGAGACACGGCGGAAAATTATCGTCGGGGCCATCGTGACAACCGAAGCCCTGAAAGATCCGAAAATCGCCCGCTGGATGGCCGCGACCCTGCGCAAGAACGCCACCCGCGAGGTCGATCAGAAGGAACTGGTCGGGCTGCTGGCGGAACTGGATCAGGTGGCGGCAAAGGCGGACCAGGCATGAGCAAGGATCCGTTCCAGATCCTCGCCGACGAGCTGACCCTGATCCGCAAGGACATGGACCAGCTCCAGCGCACCAGTCTCAACAAGGATGAAGCGAAAACGCTGAACCAGGCTGTGATGGGGGCTGTCTTGAGAATGGCGAAGGCGACCGAGGATGCGCCGGGTGAAATTCAGGAGGCCCTGGAAGCTGACCGCGACCAGATGGCCCGCAGCGCCACACAGGCTGCAACGAGGGCCGCTGAGAGCGCCATGGCCGGAATCCGGCACGATCTCGACAACGAACGCGCAAAGCTCTCACAGGCCGCCGGAGAGGCCCGTAGAGAGGCATGGCGCTGGTTTGGCGGGTTCTGGGTGTGGTTGGCCTCCATGCTCGCCACAGGAGCCATTATCGGGGCGCTGGCGATGGCGTGGATTGTGGGGCGCGGTGATGCCCGAGAGTTCGGGCAGTTCCCAAGCATCTATTGTGGCACCGCAGGCGGACAGGTGGTCGAACAGGACAACGGGTCCAGCTACTGCGCGGTCTGGATCAACAGGCCGGATCAGTGAAAATCAGTCCGGCCATTCTTCGGCTCAAACAATATCGTTCGCCGCAGCGTCGATGATCTTTCGCACGGATGCCATTGCATCCTCATGGCTGACCGTCCGGCCAGCTTTAACATCCGCAAGCCCGCGCTGGATGCCCTCGATGGTGGCTCGCTCTGTTTTGAGAACGGTCGCTGTCGGGCTGCTGGGTGTCATGGCATGGGCTCCCACGGGTTGATGATCTGCACACCTGTCGGCTCGAAGTCCGCAACATTGCGTGTGACGATGGACATGGCGTGGGTGATCCCTGTCGCGGCGATCAGGGCGTCCCGGTCACTGCGGGGGTCTGGGACATGCAAAGCGGCACAGCAAAGCGCCACGGGTCCGTCCACGGGCAGGATACGCCCCTCGAACACCGGAAGCACCCGATCAGCCATCCAGGCCCTCAAGACGGCGCCCTGCGTGCTGTCACGCCTTTCCATCTGCCTGACACCCATCTCAAGTTCCAAGAGGGTGATGGCGGACAGAAAGAGCGCTGACGGGTCTTGATCCTCGGCCCACGCAACGACATTGGCATCCGCCTTCCCTGCTTTTGCCTTGCGCAGCTCGGACACCACGTTCGTATCGAGAATGAACATCAGGACAGATCAGCAGGACGTGTGAGGCGATCCAGGCGATCCGGTTCAAAAGCTATGTCTGCCGCTTCTGGATCGGCAAGCAAATCAAGAATACTTTCCCGGCGTCCTGTAAGCCGCCTGTAGGCTTCAATGCTGAGCAAGACATGCGCGGGCTTGCCCCGGTCTGTGATGAACACAGGCCCGTCTTGCGCAGCCCGCTTTGCACCGCTTGCGTCTTGGTTGAACGTCCGACTGTTGATCGTTGTCATCCCCATCGCTCACATCCTTCTAAGCAACTTAATGTAGTTACGTAACTACAAAAGGCTGTAATGTCAACCTGAACCCTTCATGACTAGCTTCCCCTCCCTGCTACCCAGCCCATCCGGTCAGCGTTCTGCCCTAGTGTTAATAGTGTTACCTACGGAGTATGTTACGGGCCTGAAAATCACCTGTAACCCTTTGTCCCTGAAATATTAAACTATCCACATGGTTCCGAAACTAACGAATCTGGGTTCCGAAACTAACGAATCTGGGTTCCGAAACTAACGAATGGATTTCACCCCAAAACAGGGTCCTGATATAACGAACTTGACGAGCTTGCTGGGCTGCTTGATACAGGGTTCCTGATGTAACTAACTTAGCCAAGGCGAATGGATGCCCCTGCTCCCCGACAGACATCCCCAGAAGGACTTTTTCATCCTCGATATTTCCGATGTGGTGCCGAAGGACGACATGGCCTCGATGGAGCATCCCTTGTTCTCGCTCGCCACCAAGCCTGATATGCGACATCTCGAATACCGTGGCGGCGACAACCGATTGAAAATCGTGCCGTCCGGGGTCGGCCTGCCTACAATCTTCGACAAGGACATTCTGATTTTCTGCGTGAGCCAGCTCATGCATCGCAAGAACCGGGGTGAGAAGATCGGTAAGCGAGTGCGTTTCAGCGCCCGCGAGCTGATGATTACCACGAACCGCAAGACTGGTGGGGTTGAGTATCAGCGCCTAGAGCAAGCATTCCAGAGGCTCATGGGCACAACCTTCCAGACCGATATCCAGACGGGCAACAAGCGCGAGACGCGCTTTTTCAGTCTGATTGAATCGGGCAGCGGATTCGTCATGAAGGGTGAGGGAACCTGGCGGCTCGACTACTGCGAAGTGATCCTGTCTGATTGGGTCATGCGGGCGATAGAGGGTGATGAGGTTGTGACGATCTCGAACGACTACTTCCGCCTGCGTCGTCCGCTTGAGCGCCGCCTATATGAAATCGGCCGCAAACACTGCGGGGGCCAGCCGAAGTGGCAGATCGGCCTTCCCAAGCTTCAGGAAAAGACCGGCAGCAACGCCCCTCTCAAGAAATTCCGGCTCAATCTTCGCCAGATCATCGCCGATGATCATACACCCTTCTACCGGATCGAGCTGACGGGCGATGATCTTGTGATTTTCCGACCTCGGAATACGAAAACACAGATCGCGCCCACAATCACCCTGCCCGACTGGGCCGAGGAAAAGGCCCGCGCCATGGCACGGGAGAAGGGCCGGGACTACCATGCCCTTCGAGCTGACTGGCTGGCATTCGCACAGGCGGAATCGGCCAAGGGCAATCCGCCGAAAAATGCGGGTGCCGCCTTCCTGGCCTACTGCGGAAAACAGGACAGCCTGCGCTAGCGGCTATCCAAACAACCGACCCCAGAACCCCTTGCGCGGCGCGGCTACCGTTTGCGGCCGCAGATCGACCAGGAGCGCGTGGAGTTGGTCTTCCTTGCGCTCTGCCCGCTCTGCCCGCTCTTTCAGATCCTCAATGCGCTGTTCCAGAAAACCGCGTTCGCGCTGGTCGGACTGGGCCTGGGCGCGAAGCTTCTCAACTTCGGCCTGCAACGCACTGGTTTCAGAGGGTGTTTCAGGTGTTTTAGAAGGGGTTGCAATTCGCTTCACAGCACCGTTTCTGTGCCCGTTAGCATCTTTCCACCGTTCCAGCTCGGCCGCGTCGATACTGTAGGAACCGTCATCCAAACGTTTTGCGCTGAGCTTCCCATTTTTTATGGCTCGGGAAAGCGTTGGCTTGCTGAAACCAGCTGCTTTCGCAGCCTCTCCTAGGGTGTAACTCATGGGTGTAACTGCTCGCTCTCACGGGGTTGCAATTCGCCTCATCTACCTGTGAGGCTTACAGTTACACATGTTACACCCTGTTGGCGTAATCTCCAAACAGCGAAATTTTTCTATTACGAACCTTCGCTGCGTTGCTCGGAAACTCGCACAATGCGGACAAAGCAGACCTTTCCCTTTCGAGAACAATGACCGCTCTGATGACTAAAAACCACAAATAACGTAGAAGAGTGGCCTTGAAAGAAACCCTTCGTATGGTATGTTTATCGAAAATCGACGGAGATGTTGAAATGAACGCCATGCTTGCTGCCTACACGGCTCTGGGAGCCGCCATTATCCTAGAGGTCAGCGGTTCGACCCTGCTGAAATTGTCCCAACAGTTTACGAAGCTGTGGCCATCTCTCGGGATGCTGGTCTGCTTTATCCTGTCCCTTTACTGTCTTTCTCTTGCGTTGAAGATGGTGCCTCTTGGTGTGGCCTACGCCGTTTGGGCTGGTCTCGGCATCGTCCTGACGGCGGTGGTCAGTGTCGTCGTGTTTAAGATGGCTCTGGATTTCTGGGCGGTAACGGGAATTGCTATGATCGTCGGCGGTGTGCTTGTCATGAACTTGCTGTCTGGTAGCGTCTCACATTGAGATGCCAGAAGCACATAAACGCGTCAAAGACCCACAAGCCGTTAGACGCCGCCTCATGGATGAAGCCAAAAAGCTCGCCATTGAAAGCGGCATCTCGGCAATAACAGTTCAAGCCGTTGCGTCTGCTGCCGGTGTCACTAAAGGCGGCTTCCTTCATCACTTCCCGAGCAAGCAGGCCTTGATTGATGCGATCTTCGAGGAAGTCTTAGACCAACTGGCTTCTGAGATTGGGGCTCGGGCCTCGAAGGATCGTGTTGCGCATGGAGCGTTCACCCGTGCCTATATTGATCTGGCCTTTGGTGGTGAAGAACCGGCCATGGATCAGACATGGATCGCTCTTTCGCTCCTCATGCTGGATGATCCGGCTCTTCGGATGAAATGGACAGAGTGGCTGAATGACCAACTCTCTGAATACGGTGAAGATCAAGGCAACGTCGAACTAAGCATTGCTCGGTTTGCCGTAGACGGAGCTTGGCTGGCCCAACACTTCGGGGTGGCGATCCCGGAGCGGAAGAGTATGCACGAAGCTCTGACGAAGAGTACCTTTTCCGCTGGCAAACGAGGATAGCTCGCGACCCACTTTCCGAAAGCGGTCGTTCGTGCGACGCGCAGCATTCTGTATTCTGGGCTCCTACCGGGCATTCGCCGCGATCTGCGCGAAGGGCGGGCGTCCGCGGGGAAGGTATGAGACGGTAGCGCCCGACCGCCCCCATAAGGCGGGGAGGGCGCGGGCCAGTTGCGGCATTCTATAGGCTATGCCCCCGGTCACGCTCGGCGATGCTGTCCCGCTCCTTTTCGATCTCCTGCTGACGTTCCAGCTCGCGTTCTCGTGCCGCGTCCAGCTCGGCTTGTCGTTCCTCGGCCTCGCGGCCCTCGCGCAATTCTGCGGCGCGGTCGGCCAGGGCCTCCCGATCAACCCCCGCCGCCGCCTCGCGCAGCCGCGCCGCGAACGCCTGCGACGTCTCCCGCTCCGGTTCCGGCGCGGCGGTCTCCTGAACTTCGTCCCGGCCCTGATGGGCGTCCCACGCCTCCCGCATCTGCGCGGCAAGCTCGCGCCGGTCGGGTTCCTGGTCCCGACCGTCCCGGCCCCCGGCAAGCGCCAGTTCGGCTTGCCCCGGCCCCAGACGGTCCATGACGCGCTCCGCCGCACGGTCCAGCCAGTCGCGGACCTGTCCGGTCAGCTCCTGCACCGCCTGCCTGACCTCGGCTGCACGGTCCTTCACCTCGTGCCAGACGCGCACGGCGGCAACCTCGATGCCGCGCTCCTTGAGCTGCCACGCACCAAGGGAAAGCTGCGGCAGGGGCGGGCGGTCCAGCGACATGGCCCGCACGGTCTCGTGCAGCTCCGCGCCCTCGTCGCCGCGCTCCCGCGCCGCAGATGCCAGCTCAAGCGCCTCGTCGCGCTGCGCCACTAGCGTCCGGTGATCCACGCGGTCCTCAACCTGTCTCTTATACACATCTCCGAGCCCACGAGACGCTACGCTATCT
>OLHL01000890.1_pt1 | contig 12309 bp, 10 predicted proteins | sample 1609441 | NCBI WGS metagenome assembly OLHL01 (sample SAMN05416833, study PRJEB24817) | seawater metagenome | isolation source: Sea water | place: Canada:Atlantic | collected 2013-07 | reverse complement strand
GATCTACACCTCTCTATTCGTCGGCAGCGTCAGATGTGTATAAGAGACAGAATCTTTTCAGCAAACCTAAATGACTGAACGCTAGGATCAATATAAATTTCTTTGAAGTGCTTTTTGATTCGATCCGGAGCACCTCTCAAAGCTGGCTTGGTAATATTGTGTGATTTGGCCTCTATTATTAGTGCATGAGAATCTATGAAGGTGATTAGGTCTGTCTCAAATGTTTTTCCCTCAAAATCCCATTGTATTCCGGAGATTGTATGAGATCCAGGAAACCTAGTTTTTACTATCTCTTCTATCTTTTCTTCTAGATATAACGCTCTTCTTTCATGAAGTTTGTCTTTATCATAACCTTCGATTAGATTGTCTAGACTGTTCAAGGAGAAACTAAAAAACACTTGTGGGAGTGGACAGAAGTACTCTGACTCTCTTTGGACTATAGGTCTTGTCCAGATAGGGTTATCAAGAAATATGAAATCCTGATTGTGGGTAGCAAGTTCACCGCTTTCGAGTGAAAAATGGTTTAGTATTTTTACTATAGTCTCTTGTGCAATGCTTAACTCTTGACTTAATTCTTCACAATCTATGTGATACATGTATGGAGTGAATAAGTCATAGTGAGAAAGCATGAGGAAAAATAACTGTTTGAAGGGAGTTCTATCGATAGCTAAATCCTCAAACAGCTCTTCTTTGTCATTTACTGAGAGACCTATATGGTCAGTATATAAATCTATTAGCTTTTTCTTGTCATGAGTTCTATAAAGGCTACTCAAAAATTCATATCTTTCAGTTAATTTTTGTTCGCCACTACTAACTAAATGAGAGAATACTTTTATAGTGTCTGTGACTGTAAAACCAAATATGTTGTTAACTTCAAAATCAAAATATGTGTAGAGCTCCGTAATTATTGTTTTAATCTGAGAGTTAAAACCCCAATTACGGACTATTTGAGTATGTCCTCTTAGCAGCTCCTGAATGGTAGATATTGCTTTTTCTTCATTAGACTGATTGAGTTCTGCTGTTCTATATCTACTTTGAGTTGAGTTTTGTTGAATTTCTTTTATTAGCTCAAAAACAACTTCAATATCTCTATTCGTAGGCATTTTTGTACCTAAAGAATCTTTAGGTATCGTCAGAATTAAAGCTTGTAGTAACTCCACATGAAATTGCTCAACCCCAATAGGAGATTCTTTATTAACAACCCCATCGTCACTGACACCCTGACTTAAAGAATAAGTAGAGACAATTGATAAAGTAGTTAACGGACAGTACTCACAAAGGAATTCCTTTAGGTCATCGATTCCTTCTTTTAGCTTAACTTTACTCTCAGAAGAAATTTTTTCGATTAAAGACTCTCGTTGTTCTCGAGTCAACGAGGATAGAGGGTTTTCAATGCTAGTTAAGACTGGACCTCCATCTGATTTAACCTGAGTAGGGGAGAAGTTTTTATCTACTTTATGATTTTTGTTCTTTAACTTCTTTTTCTTCGCGTCACGCCTTGCTTTACTTTTTTTACTCATGGCATTCCTTTCGAGTATTTCCTTAAGGATACTATCGTAAATGACTAAACCTGTTGTGTACACCTAGATGAAACACAGTGTACACATGTGTACGGTTACATGTGATCTCCCTTGGAGGCACTGTCACATATGGTCTTACGTTATTTTAATGATCTCTTAAAAGTCGTCTTTTTCTATTGAGAACTCTTTGTGATTTGCGTATTTCGGTGAATCCGGTCGGTCGTTTCGGTTTTATCCGATCACTTTTTCTTCTTCTTTTTCGTCCTTGCCAGTTTTACCTTAAGTGATCGGATTGGTCTAGTTTTCTCATCGATTCGCCAGCCAGTTCAATTCGATGACTGTTGTGCAGTAAACGGTCGAGTAATGCATCTGCCACGGTGGGGTTACTGATGAGTTTGTACCATTCGGTAACGGGCAACTGGCTAGCGATAATGGTGCTGGTGTTTTGATATCGTTCTTCCATCACGTCAAGTAAGTCATTGGCCTGTCTTGCACTCAGTTTTTCCATTCCCCAGTCATCTAGGATGAGCAGCTCTTTCTTCGCGAGTTGTGCAAGCTGTTGTCGGTAACTTCCATCGGCGTGGCCGATATTCAGCTCATCTAGAAGCTGGCCGAGCCGGTAATATCGTACTGTATGATGCTGTTCACAGGCTTGTCTGGCTAATGCGCAAGCGAAGTACGTTTTACCGCACCCCGTTGCACCAGTAACGATAATGTTATGAGCATGATGTAAGTATTGGCCGCTCAACAGTGTGGCGACTTTATCTTTGCGTAGACCGCGCTCTGCGCGGTATTCCAATCGGCTGGCGTGAGCTTCTAAGCGCAAGGTTGCTTGCCGCAGTAAACGCTTCACTTTGCTGTCTTGACGACAGTGAATTTCGTGCTGTGCCAGTAATCCCAAGCGTTCTTCGAAGCTCATCTCGTCGTAGGTTGTCGCTTGGCTTTGTTGTTGCAATAACGCTTGAGCGAAGTGTCCAAGCCGTAAGCTACGCAGTTGCTCTTGTAATTGAGATTGTGTCATGGGTTGTCCTATTGATAGTAATGTTGGCCGCGGATATTGTGGTGGGTTACAGGTTGCTCATCGTGTTCGACAGCGGTGCTCGGTACGCTTTCTTGGTGATGTTTGAGTAAGTTCATCACAACGCTTCTGTGAGGGCGTTCTAGCAGTAACGCCTTTTGGCAAGCGGCTTCAAGTCGCGCAGCACCATGCTGTTTAGTGAGATTTAGAATGGCTAGGCAGCTTTTAATCGCTTGCTCTGGATGTTGACGGCTATGGATGTGCCACTGCACCACACCGCGCGTACCTACACCAATATTCTCCGCCCAGTGCAATAAGCGCTCAGCGCTGAAGCGCTGTTTTACATGGCTGTCCGGCATGTGTTCTTTTTGCGTTGAGAAGCCGCCGTCTTTTGCTGATTTAGCGTGCTGTGTCACCAGTTGATTTTGGTGATAGATGCTGACCACACTGCCACTTGCCTCGATGGTCACCGTGTTGCCTACTAAGGTGTGCGGTACAGAGTAAGCGTGCTTTTGGTACAGCACATGGTAATCCGGCCCCACCTTTGCTCGTTTACTGTCGATGTACTCATACGTGGTGCCAGGCAATGGCATTAACGCGGGTTTATCGAGCAGTTCAAACTGCTCTCGGCGAGAGCCTGGGTGTAAGCGCTGCGGCCGATTATTTAACTCTTCCATTAACACTTTGATACGTGCGTTAAGGCTCGCTAAGGTGTAAAAGCACTCCCAGCGTAATCGCATTAATATCCAGCGTTCAACAATCAGTACCGCATTTTCTGCTTTGGCCTTATCCTTCGGTTTGTAAGGTCTTGCCGGAACGATGGCGCAGCCATAATGCCGCGCCATTTTGGCGTAGTTTTCATTCATCGTGGGTGCGTAACGGTGGGCTTTGGTAACGGCTGATTTCAGGTTATCCGGCACAAGTAAACGGGGTACACCGCCAAGGTAGCGGAACGTTCTTACGTGCGCCATTATCCAGTCTTCTTCACGTTGTGAGCGGCCAGCTTCAACATACGTGTAGTTGGTCGCACCTAAAGTCGCTACAAAGATTTGTGCGTGATAACGCACTTCGCCTGTATCGGGATTAACAATAGGTACTGTCGGCCCGCAGTAGTCAATAAACAACTTGTCGCCCGCAATATGGTGCTGGCGCATACTACGCTTCTGCTTTTTAAGCCATCGCTGATAATGCTCGCAAAACTGCGTGTAACCATAAGCTGACGCACTATCCTCGGCGCAATATTCTTCCCACAGTAACAGCTTAGTCATGCCTTTACGCTTCAACTCTTGCTGCATAAGCATAAAGTCAGGCAGCCGTTTTTGGCGCTGAACGGGACCAGTGTTATACAACTGAGCCTCGAGCGTTTTATCGTTGATCGCTTCCGGTAACGGCCACGATAAATCACTGGATTTAAAGCGCGAGAGTATTTCACTCACGGTTGAAGGGCCGAGACTTAAGCATTGGCCTATGTCTCGATGGCTTAATCCTACTTCGAATTTGAGACGCAGGACGTCTTTAATTTTTCTCATATCGGTTCTCTTTCTCGCCATGGCAGCTCGTTCCTTCAATAAAGTGATGAAGTTGAGCTTACCAATTGATTTAGTGAGAAAAAGAAGAAGATTTCGGGATTCCGATCAGTGATTTCGGAATAACGTCATTTTTGACCGGATAACGCCGAAATAAGCGATCGGATTAGACCGAAATCATTGATCGGATTGAACCGAAATGGGTGATCGGAATGGGCCGGAACATGCAACTGCTGACTCGAGTATTATTGAACAAACTGTAACTCAACTTTTATATAGAATTTTATATAACTAAAAATACTTAAGTATAGATGATGTCATTTATGGAAATCACCAAAATTAACTTCGATGAAAATACCTTAAGGGATATAAAAAATAATTTAGTTGCTCTTAACTTAAACAGTTTTGCGCATATCATCTAAACAGCCTGCCATTGATTCTAGTTATTTGGCGCTTCACGCTATTCATTTATGTAATATGGTTTTGAGTCAATTTAGTACTGGTATTGAATTGACTCCGATACTGTGTGAAGCGTCTGAAGCTATCGGAGCAAGTCGATTTACCTCAGCCTACATTAATGCAAAAGATGAAAGAGACTATTATTTTTCCAAACAAAACACTTCGCCATTGTCTCCAAGCGATAGAGCTATTGAATCTTGGGAACTTAGGAACAAGTACCTAAAGAATTTTTACGGTGAACTAAAGGCTATTGCAATAGCAATCTGGGAGCACGAACCCTACATTCGATACGGCGTTGTCTCATTTTCTCTAATAGATAAAATTTATCAAGGTCAACCAAGACACTCCGCTAATGCCAAAGAAATAAGTCAATTTCTTTATGAAAAAGGCTTCACTGTTCCTAGTGCCAGAAAAATGAATCAATATTTTAAGGACTGCAAATTCACACCTCAAACGGCAATAAAACAAAGTACTCCTAGATTTATCAAGCTCAGTAACAATATAGACGCCAGAAGTTACCCTGAATTAGCATCCATATTACTCGACCGCATAGATTCAAACCTTATAAAATTAATAAACAGCTATGCTACCTGCAAAAAGTAGCAGTTCACAAATGTAACCCTCACAAACTACCATCTAAGATGCATTCCAGATTAAGAAATGGCCGCAATGGTGCAGCCATCACTTCTCAATTGGATCGCGAATAATTCCTTTTAATTCCAAATCGTTGCAAAATTGTTCTAATACGAATTCTACAAAGGTTTCGGCTTGAGCATTTCTAGAAGTAGCGAAGCGTTGAACTCCCATGTGTGAAGGCATAAAACTCCCTTTCCAAATAACGTGCTTATAAAGTATAAGTATGCCTTGCTTGGAAAGCCCTGTAAATCCAAAGGGTTAGTTTAGGTCATTAGGTAGGTATTAGGGGTTCTGTTAGCGATAGTTGGTACTTTGACAATATTTACCATACTTAATTGACCACAAATCCAAAATTTGACTATGACGTGAGCTCAATATTTAGCCGAAAAGCACTTAGATATAGTTTCACTTGCAAACGGAAAGCACAACTACTATTCGAGAAGCAACCGCATGATGAATCGTTTGATTATGATGAACATACAAAGCTCACGATCATACAAAAAATAAAATCAAACTCTAGATGCTTTGAACAACGTCTAAATCGTAGGATTAACGATAGCAGTCAACATAAAATATATTCTGCTAATTCGCATGAGGGGCTACCTGATTTTTATCTTAAAGCCGACTCTAATAGCTCATTGATAATACCACTTATTGTTATCCCACATTTCACTGTTAAACCAGCTGATAGGCAAGAGTTAGCATTAGCAGCGTCTAATATTTCAAAAGCACAGAATTGTTCAGTTAGCACTTTCGGTTTTATCGTTTTTGGTACTGAACTAAAAGTATCTAAAATCAGAATTTCAGAACAGCTTATTGATAAAAATAGAGCTAATTCAACAATACTTCAATTACTACAAAAAACTGAGTTGAATCCGGTTTTTATCAAACATGAATGCAATAACTGTCCATATTTTTCAAAATGTTATTCAGAAGCAAAAAGCACCAAACATTTATCACTATTACCTTACATCTCAGAAAAGCGAATTAGTGAGCTTAACAACAGGGGAATTTTCACTTGGGAGCAGCTTTCTTATACTTACAGAGCAAAAAAGAAAAAATCCCATACTTTAAATCACATGGTACCTCTGCGAGCACTGGCAATTCGCAAAGCGAAAGTTTTTGTTAATGAATACCCTGAAATTCCCTCAAGCAAAAACTTAATATTTTTCGATATTGAAGGTTTACCTCACGAGAACTACAAATATTTGCTCGGCTTAGTTGTAATTAGTAATGAGAATGGCCGAATCACAAATTCAGCCAGCTATTGGGCTGATACACAATCGGATGAATTGATAATAGTAAAACAATTCTTAGATTTTGTTACTGACTTTAAAGACGTTGTATTTTTTCACTACGGTAGTTATGAAATTGATTACCTAAAGTCACTAAAAAATAAGCTAGATGATTATTATCAATCCATTTGCAGTAAAGTTATCAGCAACTCCTTCAACACTTTATCTGTATTAAGAACACATGTGCTTTTTCCAACTTTTAGCAATAGTTTGAAAGATATAACTAACTATCTTGGCTTCAGTTGGAGCTCTCAAATAAAAACGGGCTATGACTCGATTCAAAGACGTTTAGACTGGCAATCAAATAACCGCAATGAAATTAAAGAATCTCTTATTGAATATAACAAGCTAGATTGCATGGCACTCAGCCAGCTAACTGTCTTTTTAAAAGGGTTAAAGCAAAGCTCTGATATAGTTAAGCCCAATCAACTAGAAAAACAAACGTATAACCTTTTCTGGCGAGATGAATATGCCATTGATGATATGCAAAATTTATTAGCACATGCCTATTTTGATTATCAAAAAGAGAAGGTGTCTGTATCCAATTCAACACGGCAACCTAAAATAAAAAAACAAGTTAGAGTCGGATACCAATTACAGCCCTATAAACCGAATAAAATAATAGAACTATCGCCTAAATGCTGTCCAAGCTGCAAAGCCTCTCTAAATAAATCAAAGGTTATTGGGGAATTAAGCAAAAAAATTACAGATATAAAATTTACAGCAAATAGTGCCAAGCGTTGGGTAGTCCTATACAAAACCAATAAGTTCAGGTGTATTTGTGGTTCAGTATTTCAAGATCCGGCATATCCAACACAAAAGCAGCATATCGGCTTTAATGTTAAAGCGTATATAGTTTACCAGTACATGTTCAACAGACTAAGTCTGGCTCAAATCAAGAAAAACTTAAGCGAATTGTTCTCTTTAAACCTGAGTGGAGCATCGATCTTTGGTTACAAAGAAGATATAGCTAAATTTTTCAGCCCTGTATACAAAAAGCTGTTAACTAAGATCATAGAATCCAACGTAATTTATATAGACGAAACGCCATTCAAACTCGAAGAAGGCACTATTTACGGTTGGGTACTTTCCAACGGAGTTGACGTTGTTACTTTGTATAGGGAAAACAGAAGTTCTGATTTTTTACTCGAGTTACTCAAGGACTTTAAAGGTGTTATTGTCAGTGACTTTTATTCGGGGTATGACCGACTTAATTGTAAAAAGCAACGCTGCCTGATCCATCTGATCAGAGATATGAACCACCTATTGTTACGATACCCTGATGATACCGCATTAAAGGTTATTACAAGCAACTTCACGGAATTACTAGCTGGAATAGTAAGAGATATCGAAGAAAGATCTAAATCTCGCAAACGGTATTTAAAGAGATTTAAGCCAGAAATACATTTATGTCACAAAACTATTGTTGCAACAGACTGCCATAATATTGATACAAAAAAACTGCAGAGCAGGTTGTTAAAGTATTGGCATGAATTGTTTGAGTTTACTAATCACAATGACATTCATTGGAATAATACTGTGGCAGAACATGCTATTAAGCTTATAGCTACTCACAGAAATAAAAACCTAAAATACTTAAGCATTAAAAAAATTGAAGATTACATGACGATTCTAACAATCTACCAAAATTGTGAAATCAAAGAAAAAAGTTTTCTTCGATTCTTATTAAACCAAAAGCCTGACGACATTTTATAGCTAACGACAAAAGTCTGGAATATCAATACTTAAGTATTTACCTTATCGACTTTTAATCGTCTTTAAATTGGGCATACGATACAAAAAGTTACTCGAGTATTTCAGTATCAACCTTAACGGTATGTGATTTCATAACCCAATGCTTTGTATCCCTTTTCACGTTTTGAAAACATTCGCTTCAGTGTTGGGAAGGTATCGAGGTAATCATAAACCTGAACTGAATTTTTGTTACTCCACTCTCGTCCTATTCGTCCGGCATATTGAGCTAATATACCCTTCCATGCTATCGGTAAGGTGATGAACAACGTATCCAAGTATGGTAAATCAAACCCTTCGCCAACATACTTACCCGTTGCAAGAATTACCTGTTTATCGTTACTTAGATCTACATTTTCTTCGAGCATAGCGATACGCTCTTGCCGCTGTTTAGCTGATATTCCACCATGCAACTCTACAACCATTAGCTCTTTCTTCGTTAGTAAAGCTGACAAAAGCTCGATGTGCTCTTTTCTTTCGGTTAACACCATTACAGCACGTTTATCATCAATACAACTGAGAATATCGTCGACGATCTTTTGGTTTCTGCAATCACTGTTTACTAGGTGCTTATAAATTTGTGAAATATGAGGCTTAGTATCAGGCTCTAGCCACTCCTTAGGAAACGTTGTATCTGTTTCATGTGCTATCACTTGCTGATTAAGCATTGAACCTGATTTAACGCCTTTATAAACAATATCTCCAAGTTGAAACATCATCAGCTTTTCTAAGCCATCTTGGCGTTTTGGTGTTGCAGTGAATCCATGAATGAATTTTGCGTGACTGGACTTGATCAAGCTTTCATAGTTTGATGCTGGTAAATGGTGGCATTCATCAACAATAATTTGCCCATATTTTTCAATGTATGGCTTTATATCCATGCCGTTTCGACTAACTAAACTTTGATATGTGGCTACATCAACCTGATACGACAGCTTTTCCTTACCACCAAGTAATGAACCAACTTCAGTATCTTTTAGAAAAACATTAATACGTTCTAACCACTGTTCAGCCAGTTGCCGACTGTGAACTAATATCAATGTGTTTACTTTACGTTTAGCAACCAATGCTAGTGCCGTGACAGTTTTACCAAAGCCAGTAGAAGCTTCCAGTATGCCAACCGATGATTCTAATAACGCATTAACCGCCTTATTCTGCTGACTTTTCAGCTTTCCAGTAAACTTAACTTTGGCAAGGTTGTCACCTGAAAACCGCTTATCATCGAAAATGATTTCAATTTTTTGTTCAGTTAATTGAGCTTCTACAGATGATAAACACCCTCTGGGTAAAATTAAAAATGTACCTTCAACATGAGCGGCGCAAATATATCTTGGAATGCCAATAGTAGATAAGCGAAGGCCTTGCCGTTTATAAAACTCAGAATTAGAAAATACTGCTAACTGTTTAAGTCTTGATGTTAATTTGCCGGGAAGTTTATCTATAGGAATATAAATCTGATCTGCAATAACTAAGGTTATTTCTTCTGGGCAATTGGCAATCACATCATTATCAATAGAAGAGAGTTTCTTCCAAGGTGTGTCTGCCAAGTCATTATTAGCTTTTTCATCAATTAACGTTATTTCATCCAGCAAGCTATCAAGTTACCAAAGCCACCTTCTGGCATAACATCTTGATTCGGAAACAAACGATCAAAGCAATTAAATGAGAGCGCAGGGTACATTTCCATCGCTTTCGTTAATAGCCCATTACCCAACTTTCTAGCTTTGGCTGTTTCAATAGCTTGCGAAAAGAAGATCCATACATGTCCACCATTGCCGCTTCTAGAGCGTTCGATAATGTGAGGTACTTTATAAAAATCACAGGCTTCAGAAAAAGCTTTAACGGAGTGAATCCAATCGTCTTTATCAAAATCAGCAGCAAGAATGTGGGTTGTATTATTCTCTAGAAGTGGGTAAATACCAATCGTTTGATTCCCTTTTAGGTGATCAAATATCGCTTGACCATCATAATGCTTGAATTGTTTATTTGAGCATTCTGTGCAACTAATCCGTGGTTTATTACAAACTTTAGGTTTCCATTCATTCCAACACGCTGGCGAATAACCACTTCGACCATTTTGCGATTCCCAACGAAACGGATAAACGTCATTTCGACCTTTAAAATAAGAAATGAATAAATCGACTTTAGCTTCAGGTGAAACGTGTTGGTTAAAGTGTTTGGCTAGCTCGACTTCTTGTTGTGCAAGAATACTATTACGTTCATTTAACAACGACTCTTTTTCTTCAGCGAGTCGCTGAAGCTGATTATCAATTTCTAAGAGTCTATCTGATAACGAACTGGACACATTTATAACTCAAAAGCAGTTTTAAGATTTTCAGCTCTTAATATTCGCATGATATCAACGTAGTCATTAGAAACGACATAGTAAATAGCATGTTTCCCATACACACTTCGTCTATATCCCTTGCGAATATGAGCAACAGCCTGATAATGCAACGGGTTTTCCGCTATGCTTTGAAACTGAATAATCAACCCATCAACGTATGATTTGGCCTGAGCTAACCCAAAGTTATCAATGCCATATTCAAAAAGCAGCTCGAAATCCTGATCGGCAGCAGAGCTTAATCTATACTTCGCCATTAGTTTGTTTTCGAGCAATCACTGCATTAACAATATCTTCAGGAGAACGAGAGCTAAAACCGCTTTGCTCTGCTTTGATCAGTTCTTGCCTTATAATTTCAACTTCGCTTGTACGCATTTGCTCTTTTCTGATCAAATCTCGTAATAACTCGCTGTCACTAGCATAGTCTCCAGTTGCAAGTTGAGCTTGCATCCATTGTTCTTGTTGATCAGTTACTGTGATACTTTTCTTTACCATTGCCATAATTTACCTCCAATGAAAGAAATCTCGTAAGGATATAATCCTACTTTATACTACCACAATAAAGTTTAGTTCAGAACTGGTAAGAATCAATTTGAGTTACACCATACAATTCATAGGTGGTAACAATATCGGTAAGTTGCTGGTCATGACCACGTTAAAATGGGCACTTATAAAGGGATTACAAGCTAGCCAACGGGGCCTCATAATCGGCAGGTCCCCTGTTCAAGTCAGGGTGGGGCCACCATTTCTTCTTTGAATTTCTTATCTGTATTAAAATTCTTCCCAAGAATATCTTACTCCTACGATAATATTCACTTGCGCTCACTTGCGCGCGCCGCCGCCCTACTATCTTAAACAGTCTTCTTGTCTCTATTGCTAACCTCTTTCAAATACACATCTACAGGCTACATTTACGTAAGCACACGTAAAACGTGTAAAAACACGTAAAAGCCCTTGCCTCATCATCCTCATAAAAGCTCAAATAATGTTTTATTTCATAGAGTTATGTAAGTTCAGATTTACACAAATGAAATAAAGATGAAATAAAAATAGCCAACAATTGCGCTACCTCAGGCAACAGTAATACGACATGCCCAAATAAGCATGCGTGGCTAGCTGAGCACTTAAACCAAACTTTACCTAGAACGGGAAATTCATGAACCATAAAACTCAGTTCAATCGCATCGCGATGGCTGTGGCTTTGTCTATTGGCGTTGCAACAACAGCCGTTGCAGCCACTGGTCAATCATCAGCTATGCGCGGCACCATACTAGGCCCTCAAGGTAATCCCGCAGCAGGCAGTTCAATTACTATTATTCATCAACCTTCAGGAACGGTAAAAGAGACCACCGTAAATGAAGAAGGCGCATTCTCAGCACGAGGTTTACGTGTTGGTGGCCCTTATATGATTATCGTAGAGTCACAAAAGTTCCAAAGCCGTGTTATCGAAGATGTATATTTAGAACTGAATGACACATTCGAACTTGATGCTGCCCTTGAAACTACTTCTGATATAGAGCGTGTAACGGTAACCGGTAGCCGCGACTTTTTCTCAAACAACGGTTCAAATTCAGTATTTGGTGAATCGGCTATTGAGAACATGCCTACCTTTAACCGAGATATAAAAGATATTGTTCGTTCAAACCCGTTAGCGGTGGTAAGTGCCGATGGTGAAGAATTAAGTATTGCCGGCTCTAACCCGAAATATAATACCTGTCTCTTATACACATCTGACGCTGCCGACGAATAGAGAGGTGTA
>OLHL01000886.1_pt1 | contig 12333 bp, 14 predicted proteins | sample 1609441 | NCBI WGS metagenome assembly OLHL01 (sample SAMN05416833, study PRJEB24817) | seawater metagenome | isolation source: Sea water | place: Canada:Atlantic | collected 2013-07 | reverse complement strand
TTTTACTAACACTGGCACTAAGCAACTGGATACTTGACCCGATTTTGATTCATGGAATCGGAACGATTGAAGGGCTAGGGGCGTTTGAAGGATTCGGCATACAGGGTGCCGCCTACGCCACTATATCGGGTTGGTGTATTGGTGCGTTTGTATCTTTGGTTTTGGTACAACGAAGCCCGTTGCGTTTGTCGTTAACCTCACTAAAAGAAGCGCACCCAGCCACGGACCTAAAAGCCTTATTTAAAGTCGGCGGCCCGGCGGCGTTATCCAACTCAGTTAATCCGATGGGCTTGTCGATACTGACAGCGATGTTAGCGCAATATGGCGATGCAGCGGTGGCGGGCTTTGGTGCCGGTGGGCGTTTGCAGAGCTTAGCGATTGTACCTTTGTTGGCGTTGTCGAGTTCTATTGGTGCCATCGTCGGACAAAACTGGGGCGCAGGGTACGGAGATCGTGCACGGCGTGCGTTATGGTTATCGCTCGGATTTTGTCTTGTTTATGGCCTAGTGGCAGGCACATTACTGAGCTGGTGGAGTGAACCGCTGGCGCATTTCTTTACTGAAGATACCGACACGATTAACGCCATATCGTCGTACCTAGTTATCTCTGTTTGGGGTTACGCCGGTTTTGGTGCACTGATCGTTGTAAACGGCGCATTAAACGCCATGGATCGTGCAAATTTTGCGCTGATGCAGTCAGTGCTGCGCGTGACCGTATTTATGATTCCAGTGGCGTGGAGTTTAGGTTTTTGGCTAGATGCTCGTTCTATATATGCTGGTGAGTTAATCGCGAATTTATTAGGTGGTGTTGTGGCTGTGTTGTTTGGGCGAGCTTTGTTGGATGATCGTTGGCTGCAGAAATAAATCGTATTAATTAATTTGATAGCCTTTCAAACATGGCTATCTATTAAAAATCAGGCATTTTCCTAAGGTACAGTTCTTAGGGTGACAGTCTTAGAGTGCCTGTCTTAGAACGATTGCCATGTTGTACTCGTCTTTATGGTTTTGTATGAAGGGGGTATAGATTGTCATGCAAACCAACTACTTCGTTCGTTCAAGGTCTCTACCTCTTCTCATCCGATGCCTCTATTTCCTCAATCTTTTTATAAACCTCATCTGCCTCAGTCGATAGCTTAGAGTAAGTGCGGATATCCCCACCTCTCTGGGCGTGCATTGCCTGCTCAAGCAGCATGGCGTGTTGCTTTTTAAGCTTTTTGGTTGGATCACTTTTAAGGAATGAGAACATGGATGACTCCTATTCGAGGTCGCTATTCATGGTTTGGAAGTTCGGTCGAACTCATTGTGAACGAAAAGTGGTCACTATGGCCAGTACTTATACGAAACTTATACAAAATGATCGCTATCCCGGTGGTTATCATGTCGATTCTTGACTTTACTTGGTGCTATTCAAGAGAATATGCAGTTAGCGTATGTGCTATCTATTGAAAATCAGACATTTTAATAGAGTGACAGTCCCCGTTTCTCTCAAAATTTGCATTAATGCAGTCGGTGCTGCGAGTAACTGTGCTTAAGATTCCTGTCGCGTCGCATGGACTTTTGGCTAGATGCTCGTTCTATATATGCTGGCGAGTTAATTGCGAATTTGTTAGGCGGCGTGGTGGCGGTGTTGCTGTTTAGAGCTTTGTTTCGTTCTCATTCAGCACCCGGTACTCTCCCGGCGCTAACCTATCGTCCAATTCAATCTCGCCAATACTCACTCTATGCAACGCCACTACCGGGTTTCTAAAACGCCCAAACATGCGTTTTATTTGGTGGTAGCGCCCTTCTTCTAACGTCACTTTTGCAACGCATTCTGATAGCTTTTCTAGCTGGGCTGGTTTGGTGGTGATGTCTTCATAAGAAAAATACATGCCGTTGGCAAAGGCTTGTATGCATTCGTCGGTGATGGGGTTTTCGAGGGTAACTTCATAGACCTTGGCGACTTTATTTTCGGGTGACATTAACGCCCGCGACCAGTCGCCGTCGTTGGTGAGTAATAATAATCCAGATGAATTTAAATCGAGGCGGCCGACGATATGTAGGTCATCAGTGTTTATATTTTTTTCGACTAATAAATCCATCACGGTTTTATGTTGCTCATCTTTGGTGGCGCTGACAACGCCGATGGGCTTGTTCATCATGATGTAACGTCGAGTATTATTTTGAAGAACAGTCTCGTCGAGTGCGACGTGAGAAAACTGATCAATCGGTTGGTTAATGTCGGTAGCGAGCTGGCCATCAACGTGAATGCGTTTTTGCGCCAGCATGAGGCGCACTTCACTTTTAGGTGTGCCGGTTTTGGCGCTGATAAAACGGTCGAGGCGGTGTTTTTTACCTGACATGTTGGGTGTCTACTTGGAGGACATGGCGGCGGCTTCTTGTTCGCCTATTTGCTTTTCCACATGTTGGCTACGGCTTTATCGGTACCAAGTAAGGCGACGATTTCACACACTAGCCCGGCAATCAAAAAGATACTGCCTGGCATTAGCCCTGCGTATTGCTCTACTGAGATTGATATAGAAATCGCAGCACCCGCTAGGATAAAAAATAATACGCCAACAGCAATTAAGATTTTGCGGTGTGACGGGCGGTAAACAAATTCGTTGCTGCCTGATTCAAATATATTGAGTACGGGTGAACATATTTTTCGTAGTACGGCTTTCATGATACATCCTTAAATTTTTTACATTAGCCAAGGCAGTGCGACGGCGTGAAGTGTGGCAGTCAGTGACATGGCCATGGCCGCATAGGCAGCTTGTTCGTTGCCTAACTCTAACGCACGTCCAGTGCCAATCGCGTGTGCGCAGACACCTAATGAGAGGCCGACAGCTTTGGGCGCATCAAGGCGAGTTAGTTTCAGTAATGGTGGAACAATTAACGCACCAAAGACACCAGTAACTATCACAAATGCGGATGCCAACGCGCCAATGCCGCCAAGTTGCTCGCTTAACGTTACAGCCACTGGGGTAGTCACAGATTTTGTGGCCATGGTGGTGGTGATTGCAGGAATACCGATCCAGTAGTGTGTCATGGCGACGGCAGTACCTACCGTCGCAATGCTGCCCAAGCTGATGGCCAATGATATACGTAGCCACTCTTTGCGCATGACGTGAATAAATTGATACAAGGGTACGGCGAGCATTACAACAACAGGGCCTAGCATTAGGTGTAAAAACTGACCGCCTTTCATATAGGTATCAAATGAAATGCCTGTCACTTCTAAAACAACAGAGACAAGGATGATGCCGGTCAGAATGGGCGGTAAAAAAGCGCTATTACCTAACAGGTGGTATAGACGTTGCCCAATAATAAATGCGCCTATAGTCAAGGTCGCCCACAATAAGGGCGTATGCAGAAGCTCAATAACTAAAGGCTGTTGCAGGATATTCGTCATGATTTTTTGCCCACCATCATAACCGCAGCACAAACCAGAGCGCCCGGTATTAGGCTAATGGCCATAATAACCAGCAAAGCCATGCCATTCTCTGCGAGTAATTCTTTTTGGGTAACGATGCCGACACTGACCGGAATAATAAATAACGGCAACAATGGCGATAAAACTTTGCTGATGCTTTGTAACGATTGAGGGGTTTTGCCACGAGTGATTAACATGGCTAAAAGCAGTAGCATTCCAATGATGGAGCCGGGTATCGGCAGGGCTAAACCACTTTGAATAAGATTTCCTAGAAGTAGGAAACTTAATAGTATGAGTAGGCCAGACATAGCCATTCCCAAATAATGATGGTGCGGAAGGAGAGACTCGAACTCTCACACCTTGCGGCACTAGAACCTAAATCTAGCGTGTCTACCAATTTCACCACTTCCGCTTTAGAGGCTGCGTATTCTACATAGATCAAAAACGAATGCAACCCTGCAATAGAGGTTTTTTTTACTCTGGGGTAAGGTGGGGGCTTATTGACTAGGATTTATAAAAAGGACACCCATGAATCAAAGTGATCAGCGCCTTGGTAGCAATATTATTCTCAGTGCCGCCGCTTTTGTTATCGTGATTGCAGGCATTAAAAGCTCTGCGAGTATCCTAATTCCGTTTTTACTTGCGATATTTATTGCGATGTTGAGCGCGCCTTTAATGACCTGGCTAACGCGCCATCGTGTGCCACAAGTTTTATCGCTGCTGCTGATACTGGTTGGCTTTTTGTTAATCGGCACTCTGCTGGCGAGTTTCATTGGCCGAACTATCACGGCCTTTTATCAAGATATGCCTTTGTACGAAAGTAAATTGCAGGCTTTGGTCGATCAATCGGTGCTTTGGATTCAGTCTAGGGGCATCGACATGTCGGATAATGTGCTGCGCGAATATGTTAATCCCGGTGCGGTGATGAAAATGGTCGCCAACATTTTTAACGGTTTGGGGGGCGTGTTAGCTAACACCTTTTTGATACTGTTTACGGTGATTTTTATTTTACTGGAAGCGTCGGGGTTTCCAGACAAGTTACGTAAAGCGTTTGGCGATAATACGGATGCGACCAAGCACTTTGCTCGCTTCTCTAAGCTGGTTCAAAAGTATTTAGTAATCAAAACAGCGGTCAGCGTAATGACCGGTGCCACAATCGGGGTTGCGCTGGCGATTATTGGGGTAGATTACGCAGCGATGTGGGCCTTGGTCGCCTTCTTGCTGAATTACATCCCGAACATAGGCTCTATGATTGCTGCAGTGCCTGCGGTATTGATCGCCGTTATTCAGCTTGGTGTTGGTGAGGCGTTAATTACCGCCACGGTGTATGTCGTTGCCAATACATTTTATGGAAACATCGTTGAGCCTAAAATGATGGGGCGCACTTTAGGGTTGTCTACCTTGGTGGTGTTTTTATCCTTGGTGTTCTGGGGTTGGGTGCTGGGGCCTGTCGGTATGTTGCTGTCGATTCCACTGACGATGATCGTAAAAATTGCATTAGAAGTGAACGAGCGTACCCGCTGGGTAGCTACCTTGCTTGATCAATAATGCTCGTCTCTTGCCTGGCTTTATAAGTTCACTTGGTAAGGAAGGGTAAAACTGTATGGGCGGAATGCTCAACGCAGAGTAATCTCAAGATAGAGGTAACTTATGAAATCAGTACTGTTGATAGACGACGATATCGAACTGGGCGAACTGCTCAAAGAATATCTGTCGATGGAAGGATTTGAACTGACGGCGGTTCATGATGGTGAAACGGGTTTAGAGAAGGCGTTATCGGGCGAATTTAATTTAGTACTGCTTGATGTCATGCTGCCGAAAAAGAACGGTTTTGAAGTGCTGAAAGACCTGCGCAAAAAATCGAATATCCCGGTGATCATGTTAACGGCACGCGGTGAAAGCGTTGATCGTGTTTTGGGCTTAGAGCACGGTGCGGATGATTATATTCCCAAGCCGTACCATCACCATGAATTAATGGCGCGCATTAAAGCCTTGTTTCGTCGTATTGATATCACCAACGATGGTAGCTCGGTAGAAAGTGATATTTTGCGTGTTGGGGAGTTAGAGCTGGACGCTGCTACGCGAACGGCACGGAGTGAAGGCGTCGAGCTACCGCTTACCGGCGCGGAGTTTGGCGTGTTGCAATGTTTGATGGAAAACGTCGGGGACTTGGTAGATAAAGACTCGCTCTCCATGGCGTCTTTAGGCCGCGAACTCATGGCGTATGACCGATCTATTGATATGCACGTGAGCAACTTGCGCAAAAAACTGGGTAAACGTCCTGATGATTCTGACTGGATCAAAACCGTGCGCAGCCGTGGCTACATGCTGGTGCGCGTGTAGCTCTTAATCAATAAGGTCAGACATTCATGGTGCGCTGGTATCGCTCGCTTTTCCTGCGAATATTTTTGTGGTTTTGGTTAATTGTATCGTTAGCAATGGGGGCCGCGGTAGGCACTCTTCTTTGGCTTGAAGACGACTATTATCGTCAGGCTAGCATCCAAGAAACCAGCTTGCTGCGGCAAATTATAGATACCCAGCGCCCAGTGTTGGCGGATGATCGTCGCTTGTGGCGACGCCTGCGCCCGGGTTGGAATCTAGTCATCGCACCGATAGATAACATCAGCCAACTCCCTCATGACATCGAACAATTTGCCGACGAAGCCGCCGAGCGCTCACAAATACTCTGGGGGCAAGATGACGGCTGGCAAATGATCGGCCCAGTGCGTCGAGGCAACTATCTCTACGTGGCGGTAGCGCGTGATGGTTGGCAGGGCGTTTTTGAAGACGAAGATCGCTGGATTATTCCGGTGGTTATGTTGCTGGTGGTCACCTTACTGTGTTCTTTGTTAGCGTGGTCGCTGACCCGTCCGGTGCAACAGCTTCAGCGCGCGGTTAGACGACTGGCCTCTGGTGACTTTGACATGTCGGCGCTGAATAAAAGTTACCGTCGTCATGATGAGATTGGCGCACTCACCGAAGAAGTGATCGATATGGCGGCATCGCTTCAGCGTTTGCTGCACAGCCATCAACAGCTCGTACGAGATGTTTCTCACGAGCTTCGCTCCCCGTTAACTCGTTTACAAATAGCCCTAGCGATAGCCCGTAAAAAAGACGTCGGTAGTGTGCTCGCCGGAGAGCACGACCGAATTGAACGTGCCGTAGGCCAAGTTGATAACCTGATCGGCCAAATGCTCGATCTTGCCCGCCTTCAGCAACAAGACGAAGCCGAACTATTGTGGGAAGAAGATGAAGTCCAAGGTCGTATTACAGAGTGGCTCGACGACGCAGATATTGAATGCCAAAGTCATGGGCTTACGATTCGTCGTGATTGGGATGCCAAGCCGGTTGATGCCAATTGGGATTGGCTTTTAGTCGAGCGCGCGTTCGATAACATTCTCCGTAATGCCATTCGTTTTTCTCCCGAAGGTGGAGAGCTGTTGGTAGGCTGTCACGTTAATGACGACTTCGTTGATATCTCAGTGCAAGACCAAGGGCCGGGTGTTCCTGAAGAAGAGCTTAACCGCATATTTGATGCTTTTACGCAGGTGGATAGCGCACGTGATCACGCCGCAGGTGGTTACGGTATTGGCTTGGCATTGGTGAAAAGAATCACCGAATTACACGCGGGAAGTGTTTTGGCCCAAAATAGTGCACCCGGCTTGAAAGTCACCTTACGTTTACCTGTGATTACCCCCAAAAGTACGAAATCGAGCGGAAAGCCCTAAAAATCTGGCTTCCTGACCTTTTCTTCTGGAAATCTAAGCGCTTTTTTGGTATTAAATACGGCCCCTCGCCTAAGGCCCTCAGAAGTAGGGTCACAGGTAGTAGAGAAATAAACACAGCTACGAACTGGACAAGCACTATGTCAGAAGATTTCAAGCAAGCGGCTCTGGATTACCATCAGTTTCCTAAGCCAGGTAAGATCAGTGTAGAACTGACCACCCCTGCCCAAACCTCACGCGATTTGTCGCTGGCATATAGCCCAGGTGTGGCTGAGCCGGTTAAAGAAATCGCTGCCGATCCTGAAAACGCATACAAGTACACCGCAAAAGGTAACTTGGTTGCCGTGATCACTGACGGTACTGCGATTTTGGGTCTAGGTAATCTAGGACCATTGGCATCTAAGCCAGTTATGGAAGGTAAAAGCCTTCTGTTCAAACGTTTTGCAGGCGTTGATTCAATTGATATCGAAGTTGAATCGGAAAGCCCACAAGCATTCATTGATACTGTTCGTCGTATCGCGATCACCTTCGGTGGCATTAACCTCGAAGACATCAAAGCACCTGAGTGTTTTGAGATTGAACGCACTTTAATCGAACAATGTGACATTCCAGTATTCCACGACGACCAGCACGGTACCGCGATTGTAACGGTTGCTGGTGTACTGAATGCATTGGAAATTCAAGGCAAGAAAATTGAAGAAGTGACTATGGCTGTACTGGGTGCAGGCGCAGCAGCTATCTCTTGTTCAAAACTATTGATCTTAGCCGGTATGAACCCCGCTAATATCTTTATGTGTGACCGTAAAGGCGTGATTCACTCTGGTCGTGACGACTTGAACCAGTACAAAGCTGGCTTCGCTGTTGAAACTGACAAGCGTAGTTTCGACGACGCGATCAATGGTGCTGACATCTTCTTGGGTCTATCTGGTCCAGACATGGTGACTGGCGAGCAAATCAAAACAATGGCTGCTAACCCAGTTATTTTTGCATGTGCCAACCCAGTACCAGAAATTATGCCTGACGTAGTGGCGGCGGCTCGTGATGACGCCATCATGGCAACCGGTCGTTCTGACTTCCCGAACCAGGTAAACAACGTACTTGGCTTCCCATTCATCTTCCGTGGTGCACTGGACGTACGTGCTCGTCGCATCAACGAAGAAATGAAACTAGCCGCTGCTAAAGCATTGGCTGGTCTGGCGAAAGAGCCAGTGACTCAGGAAGTTCTGGATGCCTACGGCGTTGATTCAATGGAATTCGGCAAAGACTACATCATCCCTAAAGCGACAGACTCACGTCTGTTGGGTGTTGTATCTACCGCTGTTGCACAAACTGCAATCGACACCGGTGTTGCTGATGGTCCGCTACCAGCAAACTACCCATTGCAGTCAATCTCAGACATCTGATTAATCAGATCAATGAGTAAAAAAGAGGCCGCTTAATCGCGGCCTTTTTTGTGTCTGCTTTTTAAAATATTGAAGCTGGAGCGTAAGGTTAATACTCGCTTCAGCCCCTAAAGCATCATTCAGTGACGGATAAATCCGCTGGCACGATATACAGACGATTACCGTCGATAGTATTGGTATCCAGCATTTTCTGCTCAAGCTCACCGCCGGTTGACCAAGTAGCAAAATCGTCATCGTTCAGTACACCAAGGTACTTATCATTGATGATCCACAGGCCTTCCATTTTATCGTGCGAGTAATCAACGTCAGCCACCATATCAACGACCAGCGTTTTTTCTACAGGGACGATATTGTGCTGGGCAAGTGTTGACCAATCACCGTCTGCTAAAACTTGCTGCTCTAGTGTGTTGCCATTAATTAGCAATCCAAGATCTTCGTCTTGCATGAGTGTTGGCGTTTCTTCGATGGCTACGGCTTGGGCTGATTTAACAACAGTTGATGTTGCTTCAACAGATTCTAAGTCAGTACCTGTGTTCAGCTTAATACGATATACGCGCTTCATTGCGTCTGGCTTCGCGGCCTCAGCGCCATTCGGGCCGCCGTAAAGGAAGCTACCGTCACGCTCGATAAGTATGAACTCATTGTTGCTTAGCGCCATGATCTCCGAGTTAGAGTTCTGCGCTTTTTCTTGTTTGTAGAGGTACTGGTGTACGTCACCGGTTTCAACATCAACGGTGACGATGCGGGAAATATCGAGATTTTTAACCGCACTGCTAGGCAGATACATCGTTGATTGCATGATGCCTACCAGAGTTTTTTCATCTGGAGTAATAGCGAGACCTTCCATGCCACGGTTTGCACGGCGGTAACCAAACTCTGCAGGTAGAGTGTGGGTGTTGCGGTCATCGTCAGCAAACGCGTTAATACGACCGATCTCTATGCCGTCAGAATTAAAGTGCACCATGTGCGGGCCGTATTCGTCGGAGACCCAAAAGCTGCCATCGCTGAGTACCACGAGACCTTCAGGATCGAGGCCGTAGTCGTCTAGCTTCAGAGGGTTAGTCTCTGCATCATAAGGCATGGTTGGATCAACCAAGACAGGAGAGCCGTCGGCATTGTAGGGTGTTTCGCCAGTGCCACCTAGATCAGAGGTGTTGGGTAAGCCAGTAATTAAGGTGCCGTCTGGGCGCTTCATTAATGTGGTGCTAACAAGGCTAATCTCACCCGTTAGGCCGATTTCAAATAAGCCAATGCGCGGTGTGTAGTTAGGGGTTGGAAATTTTTTGCCTTTGCCGTACTCGCCGGTGAAGGTCGCGTTTGGCCCGCGGTCTGTCAGTGCGTAGAAGCGGTTATCACTCTTTGGATCTTTGAACATGGCAGAGCCGAAACCACCGTTGCGTACTTCGAAAGGCAGTGAGGTTTTGTGATCGATCAAATCAGAGCGTAAAACTGAGTATGGAAGGTAAGCGCCTTCGGCTGCAAACTCTTCAAAAAACTCAAGCACATCTTCTGGCGCTAAAGGTACTTCGGGCACCTCGATCGCGTCGCTTAAATCATCGGTATTGCTGTCGTTATCGTTATTGTTGTTATCACCGCCGCACCCAGTGAGTGCAAAGGTGGCGATCATTGTCGCTAATAGGGTTTTGTGAAAAGGCATTAGGGTTTCCTTGGTATTAATCAGTTACAGAAAGAGTTGTCGTATTGATATACGAATCGGGTTTTGGTGAGCGCATTGTTATCAACCCAGCTGGTTAGCCCTTGCATGGCTGAGAAAGCGTCCAGCGCACGATTAACGACCTTACGGGTGTAGTCTGCTGAGCTGTCTTCGTATTTGAATGAAACTTCGGCGACGATAGGGCTTGAACTCTGAGTAGGGGCAGCGTTGTACCAAAGGGTGACGCTGAGTTCAGCATCGTGCTGGCCGAGATCAATAAATACGTCTTTATAGACTCGTTCGTGAACAGTGAGGTTGCCCACCAGGCTCAGGCTGGTGTTGTCGTTCCAGCCGTAGTCATTTTCAAACTCGGGGAAGTGAGCGTGGATATCATCCACTTTATTAATCGTTCGAGTGTTCGGGGCTTTTGTGGAATGGCCGTATACGATTTTTATCGGGGCCTCAGAGCTTTTGCCTATGTCAGCTTCAAGCTTGGTTTCTGCGCCATTTGTTGAAGATGACACGTCTTCAAAGTCGGATATGTAACGATCTTGGCTACGGAACTTCAGGGTGACTTCGGACTGGTTGTTATCGACCCTTTCACGGAAAGAGTACCCAGCGGCGTTAAGGTCACAACTTCCTTGAACATCGAAGAACATCACGGTGCGCTGTTTTGTAAGTTGAGGTGTGCCGGTGACATTTTGGCTTAGTGCAGACTCAACGGCTGTTTCCATGTCGTCGATTAGATCCTGAACGTCAGAGTATTCTGAGTTGTAGCTAAACTGAGAGGCGTCCAGCATTAACTTGTATTCGCGAGACGTAACGTCGGGGTTTGCATTCACCATGCTGGTAGTGCAGCACGCAAGTACAAAAAGTAGGCGGTAAGTCATGGTGCTATCCCTGTTTATAGCAAAAACGCGACAGAGGATAGTGAGAGAGTATGACGCTATGGTGACAGGGTTTGTGGTGTTGGTAGGTCTCACATCGAGGATTTCAAGGAGTCATAAGGCTTCTCGTTGTATTTGAATGAGTATATGATTCGTATATAAACCGTATATTGGTGATTTTATGGGAATCGTTAAAATTTCAGATGAACTCCATGACGAGATTCGGACGTCAAGCGCCGTCATGTCTCGTTCTATCAACGCGCAGGCCGAGTTTTGGATGAAGATAGGCATGCTCTCAGAATTGAACCCCACATTAACGTTTCAAGATATTGTTCGGCAGCAGCTATTAAAGGAACGTTTGAGTATTAAGGAGGCACTCATTGAGTAATGGCATGATTAAGAGTTCTGAAGAAATCCAGCTGATGCGTGAGTCCGGACGTTTGCTAGCTTCTGTCTTTCATATGCTTGATCAAGAAATACATGAGGGGATGACAACCTTAGAAGTGGATACCCTCGTTGAGCGTTACATCATTGATACTTTGAAAGCCCGCCCTGCCAGTAAAGGACAGTACGGTTATCAATACTCGCTGAATGCGTCCGTTAACGATGTGGTGTGTCATGGCGTTCCTAATGCGAACTTCAAGTTACGCGGCAAGGACATTTTGAATATTGATATTACGTTAGAGAAAAACGGCTTTATTAGTGATTCGAGCAAAATGTATGTGCTCGGTGATGCGAGTAAAGAAGCAAAACGCCTAGTACGAACCACCTATGATGCCCTATGGCTGGGCATTAAAGCGGTTAAGCCCGGTGCGCGGCTTGGTGATATAGGTTATGCGGTACAGGCCCACGCCGAACAGGCGGGGTATTCGGTGGTGCGTGAATATTGTGGTCATGGTATTGGACGTGAAATGCATGAAGAGCCGCAAGTCTTGCACTATGGAAAAGCCAATACAGGTTTGGTGTTAGAGGCGGGGATGACCTTCACTATTGAGCCGATGATTAATCAGGGATCGGCTAAAACCAAGTTGAAAAAAGATGGCTGGACAGTGATCACAAAAGATCGAAAGTTGTCGGCGCAGTGGGAGCATACGATTCTAGTAACAGAGGCAGGTTATGAAGTACTCACCTTGCGTGAGGAAGAGCGTTCGTTTCCGGAGAGATGTGAGTAGCCACCACAAAAAAGCCCAGCAAATTGCTGGGCTTTTTTGAACTAACGTTAGTCTAAAAACTGAGCAGCTTAGGCTTAG
>OLHL01000879.1_pt1 | contig 12418 bp, 8 predicted proteins | sample 1609441 | NCBI WGS metagenome assembly OLHL01 (sample SAMN05416833, study PRJEB24817) | seawater metagenome | isolation source: Sea water | place: Canada:Atlantic | collected 2013-07 | reverse complement strand
TACACCTCTCTATTCGTCGGCAGCGTCAGATGTGTATAAGAGACAGGTTCAGAAAACTCCTCATCAATCTCATCGACACTATCGCTTAAATTAGGTGGCAACCATACGTCCCCATCTAATATGGCTTGTACCGCGTTAGCAATATCACCCGAGCTGGCAGTTTTTGGGATAAATCCGAGCGCCCCGGCACTCATGATTTTTGATATAAGTTGGGTATCTTCCGTGCCAGACACTACTGCTACAGGTACGTCAGGAAACAGTTTACGAATGTGAATTAACCCGAAAAGGTCGTTGCTGCCCGGCATATGTAAATCAAGCAGCAACAGGTCGATATCCTCGCGATTGAGAATATCGACTGTCGATGTTAAATCACCAGCTTCTGATAGCGTCAGTGCTGGTAAAGACAATGACAAAGCGCCTCTTAAGGCATCCCGATACAACGGATGATCATCGGCAATTAACAGGGTTGTCATTGCATTATCCTTTATGATTTATTTAATCGCTCCTCAATGAGTGTATCAACAACTGACGGATCCGCCAATGTAGATATATCACCAAGTTGCTCATGTTCGTTCGCAGCAATTTTACGCAAAATACGACGCATAATTTTACCTGAACGGGTTTTAGGTAAGCCAGCCGACCACTGTATTTTATCAGGTGTCGCAATGGGGCTAAGCTCTTGTCTCACCCAGTTTTTAAGCTCTGTGGTTAGCGCATCATCAACGGCAACACCGTCAATTGGAGTAACGTAGACGTAAATGCCCTGCCCTTTAATATCATGAGGGAAGCCCACTACAGCCGCTTCAGCTACTTTTGGATGCGCCACTAGTGCGCTCTCAATTTCAGCAGTACCTAAACGGTGACCGGATACATTTAACACATCATCGACGCGCCCTGTAATCCAGTAATAACCATCTTCATCACGTCTTGCGCCATCACCGGTAAAGTATACACCTTTGTAAGCACTAAAGTAGGTACTGATAAAGCGTTGATGGTCGCCATATACAGTTCTAGCTTGGCTTGGCCAGCTATCCTTAATCACAAGGTTACCTTCGGCTGCGCCTTCAAGTTCGTTGCCTTCAGCATCGAAAAGCGCAGGTTGAATACCAAAGAATGGCCGCGTAGCAGAACCAGGCTTAAGTGCTGTAGCACCAGGTAATGGCGTTATCATATGGCCGCCAGTTTCAGTCTGCCACCACGTATCCATGATAGGACAACGGCTTTGACCAATTACACGGTGGTACCATTCCCACGCTTCAGGATTAATCGGTTCACCCACTGTACCGAGTAAACGTAACGAAGATAAGTCGCAACCTTCTGCTGGCTTATCACCATGCGCCATCAATGCACGAATAGCCGTTGGTGCCGTGTAAAGGCTGTTTACTTTGTATTTCTCTACTACTTGCGCGATACGACGCACATCAGGATAAGTAGGTACTCCCTCAAAAAACACCTGAGAAGCGCCGTTGATCATAGGGCCGTAGACCATGTAGCTGTGTCCTGTGATCCAGCCTACATCGGCAGTACACCAGTAAATATCATTTTCTTGATAGTCAAAGGCGTATTTAAAGGTCATGGCGGTATAAAGCAAGTAACCACCGGTAGTATGTACTACGCCCTTGGGCGTGCCAGTTGAACCCGATGTATACAGGATAAACAGCGGGTCTTCCGCGTTCATCACTTCAGGCTCACACGTTGTGGCGCACTCAGCCACAAGCTCATCCCACCATACATCGTGACTTTCGTTCCACGCTACATCTTCACCTGTTACTTTCTTAACGATGACATGAGTAATGGATGGGCAAGCACCTTTCGACAAGGCCTTATCTACATTGGCTTTCAGAGGTACAGAGCGACCCGCTCGGCGGCCTTCATCTGCCGTAATAACCACCTTGGCATCGCTATCATTAATACGATCGGCAATCGCGTTCGGCGAGAAGCCCCCAAAAATAACAGAGTGAATAGCACCAATTCGGGCGCACGCCAACATAGCGTAAGCAGCGTCGGGCACCATTGGCATATAAATAGCGACTCTGTCGCCTTTAGTTACGCCAAGGGATTTAAGTGCGTTAGCCAATTTACAGACTTCGTCGTGCACTTCTTGAAAAGTAATATCTTGACTGTCTTCAGGGGAGTCACCTTCCCAGTGAATAGCCACTTTATCAGCGCTGTCTGCTAGGTGACGGTCGATACAGTTGTAACTGGCATTTAATTCACCGTCTTCAAACCATTTAATAGAAACATCATTGTCACCAAAATGGGTGTTTTTCACTTTGGTCGGCTTTTTAAACCATTCAAGTAAGTTTGCATGTTCAGCCCAAAATGCTTCAGGGTGTGCTACAGAATTAGCATACATCTCAGCGTACTGAGCATCCGTTAAATGGGTGTTACTTTTAATCGCGTCAGGAACAGAAAAAATCTTACTGGCAGTCATAAAAAATTGCCTCCAATATCAATAATGTGAAATGCTTTCATATACTAAACACTGTAATGATTAGACTATAAAGTAAAAATGCGACTTTGGTCTTACGGTTTATGGACTTTAGTCCTAGGAATTCGACTACTCACCAATTACGACTATAGTCGTATGCGACCATTAGCTTATTTCAATTTGAACCAAGGTCGGCAAATCTATAGAAGTTAACTTTGAATTTACATTTATTTAACCACACTTTAGGGCAAATATAATGAAAGCCATAATAAAAAACTCAGTGCTAGCCGTATCGTTAGCACTTGCAGCGTCTAACGCAACACTCGTTAGCGCCGCTGACTTAGGCGATACCAGCGTTAAATTCACCGGCTACATAAAAGCCGACGCGATGGTGAGCAACTACTCTGAGGGCACGCTAGGTTCCGGTAGTATTGGTCGAGATTTTTACATTCCCTCGCTTACGCCGGTTTCCGGTGGCGAAGAAGGCACCCAATTTGATGCACATATTCGTCAATCTCGTTTTAGATTTAGTACCAACACGCCAACAGCGGAAGGTGACGAAATCAAAGGAGTATTAGAATTAGATTTTATCGTCACTAGCGGTGGTGATGAACGCATTAGTAACTCTTACACCCCCCGTGTTCGCCACGCCTACATTCAATACAAAGAATGGTTAGTGGGTCAAACATGGACTACATTTATGGATGTAGGTTCCCTACCAGAATCTCTTGATTTCATTGGTACGACAGACGGCATTACATTCGGTAGACAAGTCATGGTGCGATACACCAACGGCGGTTTACAATTGGCGTTAGAGAATCCTGAAACTACGGTAACACCCAACGGTGGTGGTAGCCGAATTGTGGCTGACGATAACGCCGTTCCTGATTTCGTCGCCGCCTACACCGCTAAACAAGACTGGGGCTACGTGAAAATAGCAGGTCTGGTACGTCAACTTTCATATGATGATGGCAGTGGAATTGACGCCGATGAAACCAGTTATGGTGTCGCCTTGTCAGGAAAATACAAGTTGTCGAGCGGCGATGATATTCGCTTTATGGTGAATACAGGCCAAGGGATGGGTAGATATTCCGCATTGAATGCCGCAAATGGCGCAGTCATCACCGCCGATGGCGATTTGGAAGCTATCGATTCAACGGGTTACGCTATTGCCTATCGTCACCTTTGGAACGACAGAATGCGAAGCAGCTTCATGTTTTCAGCGTTAGATATTGATAACGACACTACTCTTACCGGCCTTAGTGTGACAGAAAGCAGCTACAGCGCGCGTGCTAACTTACTGTATTCGCCTACCAAAGCCCTTACCTTTGGTGCAGAGTACGCGTTTGCACATCGCGAAATTGAAGAAGGTTTGGAAGGTGATATGAACCGTTTACAGGTTTCTGCAAAATACGCCTTTTAATTCGTAAAGAACACCCCGTGTTAAAAGAAAACCGCGCTAAGCAATAGCGCGGTTTTTTTATAGGTTTGGTTTCGCTTTAGAACGTGACTAGCACGCAATATCAGATAGAAACAGAGGTCAATAAAATCAAACTGACATAAAAATGATACCGAGCGGCATGCAGAAAAACAGCCCACCAATATACGCTACCCCGTAAAATTTCTTCTCGGCGACAATAACCGACAGTTTATAAGACAAATCCAACGGAATATTGCGCAACATTGGCGTACCGTAAATTAACACCACGCTAAAAACGTTATATAACAGATGCACAAGGGCAATTTGTAATGCAAACGCGGCATTCACACCCACCACACCCAGCGCTGCAATTAACGCGGTAATACAGGTGCCAATATTAGCGCCAAGGGTAAAGGGATAAATATCTTTTGCCTTTAGAATATCACTGCCCACTAACGGCACCACTAAAGAGGTGGTAGTAGAAGAAGATTGCACCAGCACTGTCATTAGTGCACCAGAAGAAATACCCGATATAGGCCCTTTACCGATGCTTTTATGCAGAATATCTTTTGCTTTACCTACCATAAGGGATTTCATGATTTTCCCCATGTAGGTAATTGAGGTAACAATAAGCCCAATACCGAGAATGATCTTAACGATACCGGGGTACACTGAAGGCAAACCGCTAACCATGCCTGTTACCACGTTAAGTGCCGGCTGGGTAAGTGCTTTGATAGGATTAAATCCGTCAACGCCCATTGTGCCACCCGTATTGAGCATAGACACTACAAAGGCGCTAGAGTGCTCCAAAATCCCAAAGGCCATTTCTAGAGGCAAGAATATAATCACCGACATCACATTGAAGAAATCGTGAATAGTCGCGGCGTTAAATGCTCGTTGGAATTCATCTTTTTTAGCGACATGCCCAAGGCTAACAAGGGTGTTGGTGATGCTGGTGCCAATATTAGCCCCCATCATCATAGGCACGGCAATGGTGATAGGTAATCCACCTGCCACCATACCAACAATAATAGAGGTTACCGTACTTGAAGATTGAATGAGCGCGGTAGCTACCATGCCGATAATCAGCCCCATGATGGGATTACTAGCAAAAGTGAATAGCGTTTTTGCGTGATCGCCGGCAGCAAGTTTGAAGCCGCTTCCTATCATGCTAACGGCCAACAACATTAAATACACTAGTGCAATAAGCAATAGCCAACGGCGCCAGTTGCCATGCTGGGTTTCGGTTTCACAAACAAGGGGCGAATCTGATAAAGACATAAAAGGTGACAGTCAATAAATAACAGTGAATTTATACTATGACGAAGTTGTGACAGATAAATGACCAACGTCGACAGTATAAAATCACCGCAATTTATAACCTTACTGCAATTCTTGGGTAAGACAGGCTGTGTTTAGGGCTGGCACCAAGTCGTTGTGACTTGGCCCGTAATATTAGAAACTTACGCTCTAACGTTTGCACCTTTTGTTACCAGTATCTAATAACCTAACGGATGGCGGCGAACCACCTCGCCTATTTGTTTCAATGTGCTTTCATCTAGGTTAAGTGAAAATGCAGACAAGTTTTCAGCTAACTGTTCGGTGGTCGTCGCGCCAATAATGGTAGAAGTCACACCTGGCACTTGTTTACACCACGCTAAAGCCAATTGCGACGGGGTAATCTTTGCTCGCTTGGCAATTTCAACATAACGAGCGGTGGCTTCACGGGCGGGCTCTTTATCTCTGAATAATCCTTGGCGCTGAACCAGTGTCCACCTTGAACCTTTGGGTCTATCACCATTCATGTACTTACCACTTAGCATACCTGTAGCCAGTGGCGACCAAGGTAAATAGGCAATATCTTCAAGTACACAGGTTTCAATCAAATACGGCCAATCTTTCAAATGCAGCAAACTAAATTCGTTTTGAATTGAAACTGGAAAAGGAATATTCATTTCTTTGCACAGCGTTAAAAACGTATGAATACCCCAAGGTGTATCATCAGATAATCCCCAATGACGAATTTTCCCAGCATCGAGTGCTTTTTTAATGCCGGATAAAATATCTCGCATACCCTCAATTTCTTGCTGCTTATTGATTTTTGTAGGGTTAGCACGGTCAGGCCAATGCTTTCCAAAATGCGGGGTAACGCGATTAGGCCAGTGTAATTGGTAGACATCTACATAATCGGTATTTAACCGGCTTAACGAATTATCCAGCGCCACCTCAACCGCATGAGATGTAATGGGGCCACCGTCACGGATGTAACTTAAGCCACTGCCGGCAACCTTTGTCATAATTATTAGAGAATCACGGGCGGCAGGATTTCTTGCTAACCAGTTACCCAAGATGCGCTCGGTATCACCGTAGGTTTTATCGTTCGGTGGAACAGGGTACATTTCGGCGGTATCGATGAAGTTCACACCATGATCAATTGCCAATGCTAATTGCTCATCGGCGTCTTGCTGCGTGTTTTGAATGCCCCATGTCATGGTGCCAAGGCAAATATCCGATACTGATAAGTCGCTACCGCCTAATTTGTTAAATTGCATATTTACGTTCACCTACCTTCAACTTGTCTCTGATTTTCTCTGCTTTTGTGCTAATTCTGCTTCCACAACAGCGAGTCGTTCTTCAATTGCTTGACGAGACTCTACCATTTCATTGGCAAGTTCAGCCAACGATTTGAACTCAGCAAAACCGAGTTTCCTCGGATCCATCCGCTGATATTGGCGCTTACACCGATAGAAGAACATAACGAAATTAGAGAAGGCCCGGTGAAACGTGGCAAAGCTCTTTACTAGAATTAAAATTAAAAGCACTGAGGTGAGCACCGCAATACTAATACTGTATATTTTTACTTTTTGCTCTTGGTTTTCAATAATAGGCTGTAAAGCGTTGTCAATTAACGTGAGCTGTTGTTCCACATTGTGAGCTTGTCGCCGAAAACGCCCTACCAAACCCTCATTATGAGTAAGACCTAGCGTTTGATGGGCAATAGCAAGCACCCTCACGGTTTCTTTATACACGCTAAGTAGTTCGTTTACCTGTTCTGATTTACCCGCGTTACGCTCCTGCGCCAGTAGCTCTATACTTTGAACCGCAAGGGTGGCGTAATAGTTATTACGGGTTAGTTGAAAATCGCGAATGGCTAATCTTGCGCCGTCAAGTTGAATGAGCGCATTAGACCCAACATCAAAATACGACTGACTGAGCAATTCCCCCTCAGTATCAATCATTTGCCCTAGCAAGCCAGATGTTGGGGTAAGCCCTATCTTGGTTTGTAGCGCAACGACTTGCTGGAAAAGTTGTTGGTATTCATCCAAACCTTCGGCTAAATTCCCTAATTGCGACATGGGCATATCATAATCGCTAATTAAAGGCGTAAGCTGATTAAGCCGAGTGCTAAAACTCTCAGAACGCTCAATAAATAACTGAAAATACTCCTGCTGATGGCGCATCAAAAAGTCTTTCTCGTGGCGCCGCATTTGCAATAAATCTTGCCCCATACGAAGCAACAGGTCTCGCTGCTGGTTTAATTCAATAAGCCGCTGCGTAAAATAATGCTGACTGACTACCAGCATGCCCATTCCGACAACACAAATCAGTGTCATGAGAACAAGCCTAGATTTTATAGAGTCAAACTTCATACAATCCATTTCTCTTCATAATCCGGCACGAGTAAAACAAGTGTATCGTTAACCGCCGCGTCTTAAACATTAAAAATAGACTATGTAATCTCAATAGGCATGATAACTTTTTAGATAGAATCAAATTTTGATACAGCACTGCTTTATTAGCGATTTTATGCGGAGTAAATAGAGAGAGTAGCGGGAAAAGGTGACAGTTTTTTAAAATCGCCATACTTCACCTTCTGTATAAAGTATGGCGTGTTACTAATGTATTATCGTTTTATCTCAGCGTTTTTTAACGATTTTGCCAAATTATAATTGCCTTGCGATAAGGCAATATCGGCCACTGAGTTACCTGCCAAGTCTTTGTGCTGCGGGTTAGCGCCTTGCTCAATTAGCTCACTCACTAAAGACTGCCTATCGAACAAACTAGCGAACATAAGTGCCGTTTGACCTTGAGAGTTGGTTTCATCAATATTGCATTGTGCAAACATCAGTTTTCTAGCCACACTCAAATGCCCTTTGAAGATAGCCCCCATTAGTGCGGTGTTACCTTTGTTATCTTCCTGGCAGGCATTGATATTTTCCTTGCCAAGTAAATAACTTACCGCATCGTTATGACCATGGTAAGCGGCAAGAATAAGTGCAGTGTAACCTTTTTCATCAGCTACGTTTCCATCAAGACCGGCCTGATAAAAGGCTTGAAGCAATTCAACATTGCCCTCACGCGCAGCATCAAAATAGTGCGCTTTCAGGTCATCAATACTGGATTGCGCATGACATAGACTCACGCTAAGCATTAAAGTAAAAACCAAAAGTGTGCGTTTAACGATGTGCATTGTGGGTCTCCTATGTCGTCGTTAGTAATGATAAATATGAGTAGTTGATATGAAAAAAGGCTACTAGGTAAACTAGGTGATTCAAACGAAATATGTGGTAACGATAACTGCCCTACCTAAATAGGTAGGGCGAGTTGATAGTGGTGTTACTTATTGCATAAGGGCAGTTAAGCTTTCCGCTACTTTCTTAGCTTTAGCTGCGCGGGCTGCTTGCTCGTCCATTAGTGCTTTTGCTTCTGCACGTACTTGCGAGATAGAAACCTTAGCTAGCTTAGCAACGCCGGTACCGTATTCTTTATCAGCGTTGTACATGAATGCACTGATGATAACGCGAATCTCTTCTTCAGGTACCGATGCCAATGCACCACCCATGTTGTTGATTAAGTTCTTACGACCTTGTTTATCAAGGTTACGGTAGAACTCACCCGCTTGTTTGAAGTTCTGTTCCTTGTAGAAAGGAATTTGCTGTGTCATACCTGCAAGCGGCTTGCTTGAGTAACGGTATGTTGGGTCTTCATTCAAGTCTAAGCGACGGCTAGGTTGGTAGTTAACATCACGGTTAGTTGATGTAGTACGAAGCTGGCCATGTTGTTCGTGGTTATTAATCTCAACATTTTTAGGCGCGTTTACCGGAATACGGTAAGCGTTAACACCTAAACGGTAGCGCTGGGTATCAGCATAAGAGAACAAACGACCTTGTAGCATTCTGTCTTCTGATGGCTCGATACCTGGAATTAGATTACTTGGTGCAAATGCAGCTTGCTCAGTTTCTTCAAAGAAGTTGTCAGGTACACGGTTTAACACCATGCGACCAATTTTACGTGAAGAAACTAACTTCTCAGGCCAGATTTTTGTGGTATCTAACGGGTTGAAGTCAAAATCATCTAACTGCTCTGGCTCAAGTTCTTGTAAGTACAAATCCCATGAAGCGGTTTCGCCTTTCTCACCGATGCGAGTGTAAACGTCAGTAGTGTGTGGCTGGAAATCCATACCTTGCTGTTTCATAGCTTCTTCAGCAGTGAAGTTCTTAATAGGTTGGTTCGCTTTCCACGTAAATTTCACGTATTTAACATTGCCTTCATCATCAACAAATTTGAAAGCGTGAACACCTGAACCATCCATATTTAGGTAGCTTGCTGGCGTACCATAGTCAGAAAACAGCATGGTTAGTGTGTGCGTAGACTCTGGAACATGCGAGAAGAAGTCGAATACACGCTTAGCATCTTGCTTGTTAGTTACCGGAGACGGTTTAAATGCGTGAACCATATCTGGGAATTTAATTGCATCACGGATAAAGAACACAGGGAAGTTGTTACCGACTAAATCCCAGTTTCCTTGCTCAGTGTAAAACTTCACAGCGAAACCGCGAGGATCACGAAGTGTTTCAGGCGAAAGGTGGCCGTGTACTACCGATGAAAAGCGCACGAATACTTCGGTCTTTTTACCTTCACCTTGGAAAGGTGCAGCAACTGTATCGTCAGATAAATCTTCGTAGTTTTCATAGTAACCATGAATACCAACACCACGGGCGTGAACTACACGCTCTGGAATACGCTCACGATCAAACGCCGCAAGCTTTTCAATTAGGTGAGAGTCTTGTAGAAGCACAGGGCCCCAAGGACCAGCAGTTTGCGAGTTTTGGTTGTCTCCAACTGGTGCGCCATTTTGACGAGTAAGGGTATCCGCTTGAGCACTTAAGCCCATGCTTAACATACCTACGGTTACACAACTTATAATACTACGGGTAAACGATCGCTTCATTTATGCTGCTCCTGAAATACGAGTTTGAGTGGACGGGTTTTTCTGAGCGACACAAACTTGGTCGCCATAATAGTTATTTGCATAGTTGCAAACCGATTGTGCTGGTTTAGCAACGAATTTGTGCGGTGTAAGTTTTTTTAAAATTGTGCTCACAGCAGCTCTCCTTGTTAGATGCGAGGATTATTACTGTTCTGCGAAAACTATTAAAACGACATAAACTGATTAAGTTAATTGAATTTATAGATGTGACTAAAGAATAGAAAAATGATTGAGGTTTTCGATTGGCATTTCAGCCTGGGTGAGGTGGGGTGATTGGCGTTTAATTTAAAAGTTTAGTTAACCAGTCAATTTTTAACTTAAAACCATGAGGTTAGTATCTGTGATATTTATTTCAGAGTGTAACAATGGGAGGTAAGAGAAGGTAGAAGGTAGAAAGGTAGAAAGGTAGAAAGGTAGAAAGGTAATGTACTTCACATCAACACAAAGCACATTACCGAATAACCAGTGACTTGAACAATGTGCTAGTTAAAGCGCCATCCAAGGGCCTGTAATGGCCAAGGTTTTACTGGGAGAGTACATATTCACGAACAACACACTACCGTCGTTAGTGAAGCACGCGCCAGCAAGTTCGGTTTGCGCGTGTAGTTTGGCAACGTTATAAATATCACCCTCTGGTGTAACCCCGCGAAGGTGATTATCTACCACTTCGGTGTACTGATCTTCACATACAATCAAATGGCCATTAGGGCTTACTGTTAGGTTATCGCCAAAGTTAAACAAGCTAGCATCATCACTTTCAACGAATAATTGTAATCTGCCACCTGAAGTCTCAGAATTTGAAGCAGAATCAGCTGTAGCGCCTTGTTGCTGAGAGCCTTGTGGTTGAGAACTTTGTGGCTGGTAACGCATTATCTGGCCTAGTTGCTTCGCCCCACCATTGGTACAACAAAAATAAAGCTCTTTGTTGCCCCAATGCAGCCCTTCACCTCGAGCAAACAACGTTGCGCCCGCCTTATAACCCTGAACACGCAAGTCATCATTAGGGCTTTCTGGCGTATGTAAATCGATCCAATCTACATTTAACCATTCTCCCAACTTCATACGCGCCTTATCCCAGTTACGAGAGTCGAACTGAGGCACCCCTTTTATGCGCAAAGCCTGTAACTTACCGCCTTTATCTAGCTGGCCTTTAACATTAGGGATAAAGCGGTAAAACAAGCTATCACCCCTGTCTTCCGTTAAATAAACAATGCCCGTTTCTGGGTCGACACAAGCCGCTTCATGATTGAACCGCCCCATAGCCTTAAGCGGTTTAGCCTCTACTAACGTCTCTGCATCAGCAGGCACTTCAAAGATATAGCCATGCTCTTTAGAAATAACACCGTTAGGTTTATTAACCGATTCTTCGCATGTTAACCACGTTCCCCAAGGCGTAATACCGCCAGAACAGTTACGAATAGTACCGACTAAGCTAACAAACTCTTTTTCAACAACATTGGTATCAAGATTATAAACCAGCGTGGTGGTGCCCCCTGGCAGCGCGACACCATTTTCAAAATGATCATAAGCAAGCTCAGTAGTATGAGTTTGAATAGATTCAGGCTGGATAGATAGGTGAGCGGCCTGTAACTCGTGATTTCGTACTAAAGCAACTTTATTGTTACCTAGCGAGAAACATCCCATACCGTCAGCTCTATCGGGCACATTTAATCCATCGCTCATGGCATCACCCAGTTCAGAGATAACCTGGTAACTAAAACCCTGAGGTAAATCGAGAAGTTTCTTAGGATCAGGCACAAGCGGCCCATAGCCTTTGGTGGTTGGCGTTAACACACCCGCATTCGCTTTACCCAACGCACTTGATGCCAACCCAGCAAATGCCAAGGTACCCGCCCCTTTAAAAAACTGCCTTCTATTAATCATTATTATCACTCTTTGTACTAATACTTACGCACCTGATTTACGTGTACCCGATTAAACCAAATACTGCCTGCATCTATCATCACACACTATTGTTACATTATAACGTTTGTTACCTTTTCTCTACGACAATTACCGATGTTTTTATAGAAGACACCTCCCCTAGTAACCCATTGCAGTTAAACCGGCTGATAAAATTAGAAGAAAGGCACAACAAAATTTACTTTTGTTGGTGAAATCACATGGCAATAGACCTGGTGATACGGGATGGGTTCAGAGTGATATAACTAAAATGAGTCAGCTTTTGACTACACCTTAGGCTTCATATCAAACTTCTCATTGTGAAATAGAGTTTTGAGAGCTTTGTGCGCCTCGGAAACTCTCTACAGCATGGATGCTGTAGCGAAGGCCCCAT
>OLHL01000864.1_pt1 | contig 12558 bp, 14 predicted proteins | sample 1609441 | NCBI WGS metagenome assembly OLHL01 (sample SAMN05416833, study PRJEB24817) | seawater metagenome | isolation source: Sea water | place: Canada:Atlantic | collected 2013-07 | reverse complement strand
ATAGCGTAGCGTCTCGTGGGCTCGGAGATGTGTATAAGAGACAGCTTCAGCACCTAGTGCTAACGCTCAGCATGCCAATAAAATTGCATCACACTTAGACTTTTCAGAAGCCTTTATCGACGATGTAGAAGCCAGTCAAGTCGCCTCAGAATTCCCAAGCCATCAAGCGTCAAGTCTTAATGAAAGCATTGATAACAGCAGTGCTCCTCAGTCTGACGAATTATCTCAAATTAAAGAAGAGTTGGCGTCACTACGAAATGTGCTTCAATACCAAGTTGCTGATTTGATGGAAGCAAAAAGTCGTCGTCAGCAGCCTGTACATCATTATTTAATTCAGCGTTTAACCGACATGGGGTTAAGCCAATCATTGGCAGAGCAACTGATTAGTTATACGCCGTCGCATTACAACGAGCGTGACGCTTGGGTATATCTTTTAAACCTATTGGCTAATCGCATTAATGTGACAGGTAACGATATACTTACGCAAAAGGGCGCAGTAGCGTTAGTGGGTCCTACCGGAACAGGTAAAACCACTACAGTTGCTAAATTAGCTGCTCGTTACGCACAGAAATACGGCGCCGACTCCGTTGCCATGATTACGATTGATACCTATCGTATTGCAGCGTTTGAGCAATTAGCCACATATGGAAAAATTATTGGCTGCACAGTGCGTAAAGCACAAAGTAGTGAAGAATTATCAGATTTATTGTTTCAATTACGCCATAAGAGACTAGTGTTAATTGATACGGCAGGCTTTAGTCAACGAGATAGTCGATTAATTAAACAGATAAATCAATTTGATAACGGTCAAATGCAGCCAGTGAAAAAATACCTAGTAGCGCAAGCGAATACCCAATATGCTGCATTACAACGTATTATAGATGCGTACGAAGGGGTGGAACTTAGCGGTTGTATCTTTACAAAGCTTGATGAGTGCTACTCTCTAGGCGAAGTGCTTAGCGCAGCGGTGGAGTACCAGTTACCTGTCAGTTATGTAACAGATGGACAGAAAGTTCCTGAAGACATTAAGATTGCAGAAGCAAAATCTTTAGTATCTGCTGCTGCAAAGCTTTATAAAAAGTACGGTTTGAATCATACTACTAGTAACAATGTGGTTAAAACAGCACGAGCAGTATGATTGATGATCAAGCGAGTAGCTTACGAAAAATGAAGCAATCACGATTAATCAAAGTTATCGCCGTCACCGGAGGTAAAGGTGGCGTTGGTAAAACAAATATTACGCTAAACACAGCTATTGCTATGGCAAAGCAGGGAAAGCGGGTAATGGTATTGGATGCAGACTTAGGTCTGGCCAATGTGGATGTAATGCTAGGATTGCGAGTAGAGAAAAACCTCTCCCACGTATTATCTGGTGAGTGTACCTTGGACGATGTTCTCGTTACGGGTCCTCACGGTATAAAAATAGCACCAGCCACATCAGGTTCTCAATCAATGGCAGAGCTATCACCAACGCAGCATGCAGGACTCATAAGAGCATTCAGCGAGTTGCGCACGCCCATTGATGTGCTTATTGTGGATACCGCAGCGGGTATTTCCGATATGGTGCTAAGCTTCTCCAAAGCCTCCCAAGATATTATGGTGGTAGTGTGTGATGAGCCCACTTCACTTACCGATGCCTATGCATTAATTAAAATTCTTAACCGAGAACACGGTGTCTTTCGCTTTAAAGTGGTCGCTAACATGGTCCGCGATGTTAGAGAAGGTCAGGAACTTTTCAGCAAATTATCTAAAGTAACAGGGCGATTCTTAGATGTTGCGCTAGAATTGGTAGCAATAGTTCCTTTTGACGAGAACATACGCCGAGCAGTACGTAAGCAAACGTCAATTGTAGATGCTTATCCAAGTTCTCCGGCAGCAGTGGCGATTAGCCAGCTAGCAGCCAAAGCAGGATCATGGCCTATACCTGCGCAACCGGGTGGCCATTTAGAATTTTTTATTGAGCAACTAATAGCAGATAAAGCAGTAGGAAGTCAGCGTTGAATAGCAAAGCAGCCGCTTATCAACAGCAAACAGACAAGTCACAATTAGTTGAGCGTCACGCTTCGCTAGTGAAGCGGATAGCACACCACTTAATGGCGAGACTACCAGCCAGTGTTCTTGTCGATGATTTAATCCAGTCAGGTATGATTGGACTGCTAGAAGCTGCACGAAACTTTGACGGTTCCAAAGGGGCAAGTTTCGAAACCTTTGCAGGTATTCGTATTCGTGGCGCCATGCTTGATGAAATAAGAAAAGGTGATTGGACTCCTCGTTCCGTTCATAAAAACGGTAGGGCAATCACAGAAGCCATCTCTCAAGTTGAAGGTGAAACAGGCCGAGACGCGCGAGATGTAGATATTGCAGCTAAAATGAATGTTAGCATGCAAGATTATCATCAAATGCTGAACGAAGTGAATGCCGGAAAATTGGTGGGGATTGAAGACCTTGGGGTTTCTGAAGATGTCATTTCTACAGAAAAAAACCGAGGCAGCGACGCACCGTTAGAAGATTTGATGCAAGGGGCTTTCCAAAAAGCGCTAGCACATGCTATTACTACATTACCCGAACGGGAAGCGATTGTACTTTCTTTATACTATGATGAAGAACTGAATCTTAGAGAAATAGGCGAAGTTCTTGATGTTAGTGAATCGCGAGTAAGTCAAATTCATAGTCAGGCCATGTTAAAACTCAAATCACGAATGAAATCGTGGCAAGTTGACGAAGAATAGAAATTAATAACAATTAACCCCTCATTGGAGGCTATTTTGGATAAAAGTATGAAAATTCTCGTGGTTGACGATTTTTCTACCATGAGACGTATCATAAAGAACCTGCTAAAAGATTTGGGTTTTGCCAATATCCAGGAAGCGGACGACGGTAACACCGCGCTGCCTATGCTACAACAAGGTGATTTTGACTTTGTTGTAACAGATTGGAATATGCCAGGTATGCAAGGTATCGACTTATTACGCGCTATACGTGCCGACGATAAGTTGAAACACCTACCGGTTCTTATGGTGACAGCAGAAGCGAAGAAAGAACAAATCGTTGCCGCAGCGCAAGCTGGTGTGAATGGTTATGTTGTTAAACCTTTCACTGCCGCTACGTTGAAAGAAAAATTAGATAAAATCTTCGAACGTTTAGGTTGATCCAGACGCTCACCAGAGAAATGAGGTTTACTGGATGTCGACAAATGAAAGTGTCTCCATAACGCTCGAAGAAGCCAAAAAATTGGTAGCGTATCTTGAAGAGGGCGATAACGCATCAGCGAACGCTGTCTTAGAAGCTGTTTCGATGAAAGAGTCCATTGAGCTCTTTGCTGAAGTGGGTAAATTAACGCGTCAACTTCATGACTCGTTGAATAACTTCCAAATCGATGAACGTATTAAAAATTTAACCGTTGATGACATTCCTGATGCGCAAACGCGACTGATGTACGTTATCGAAGAAACGGAAAAAGCTGCCAATACCACCATGGACGCAGTTGAAGAGAGTATGCCAATTGCTGAAGTGCTCTCTACCCGTATCGAAAAAATTATGCCGGAATGGAAGAAACTGATGAATCGTCAACTTGAGTTGGGCGAATTCAAAGTTTTATGTGCAGATTTAGACGAATTGCTAGAAGACGGATCGAAACAATCAGCTAAGCTTACATCATTGCTTACCGAAGTGTTAATGGCACAAGGTTATCAAGATCTTACCGGTCAAGTTATTCGCAGAGTGATTGAACTCGTAAAAGAAGTGGAAGATAGCTTAGTTAATATGCTGACGATGTTCGGTGAACCCGAACAGGCGGAGCAAGACAAGCCATTGGAAGCGAAAGTCGAAAAAGTTAACAAGATCGATAGTGTCGAAGCCGAAGGTCCAATTATTGATGCAGACCAACGCGATGATGTGGTATCTGGCCAAGATGACGTAGATGATCTTTTGTCTAGCTTAGGTTTTTAGGGGAGCGGGCGCATGGCGTTTGATGTTGACGAGGATATATTACAGGACTTTCTAGTTGAAGCTGGGGAGATCCTTGAACAATTACAAGAACAGCTCGTTGATCTGGAAAATAATCCTGAAGATGCAGATTTACTGAATGCTATCTTCCGTGGTTACCATACCGTAAAAGGTGGCGCCGGCTTTTTGTCGCTTACCGAATTAGTTGAAATTTGCCATGGTGCAGAAAACGTTTTCGATGTAATGCGAAACGGACAACGTACTCTTACGCCTGAATTAATGGATACCATTCTTCAGGCCACCGATGTAGTAGTCGATATGTTTGAGCGTGTTAAAGCGCAAGAACCACTAATTCCTGCAGACGCAAAGTTAGTTGATTTGCTGCATAAGTTAAGCACCCCAGAAACCCCAGACGAAAACATCTTTGGTGACAGTAGTGAAGCGGCTGAAGTCCCCGCTGCCGAAGAAGAATTCGCGTTAGAAGAAGCGCCTGTACCTGAAGCGCCTGCCGCAAGTAGCGATGGCGGCATCGACGAGATTTCTGAAGATGAATTTGAAGCCTTGCTGGATGAACTTCATGGTTCAAATGCCCCAGGTAAATCTGCGAAAGCAGAACCAAAAGCGGCAGCCCCCGCGGTTGGTGGTTCAGGTGATGATATTACCGACGATGAATTTGAAGCACTGCTAGACGAATTGCACGGTAAAGGTAAATTCAAAGAAGAAGAACCAGCGCCTGTAGCTGCGTCGAAAGCGGCAGCGCCTAGCGGTGAAGAAATTACCGACGATGAATTTGAAGCATTGCTTGACCAATTACATGGTTCAGGACAAGGCCCTACAGCGCAAGGTGCTGAACCAGCAGCAAATACGCCGCCCGTAGATAAAAAGGCGACAGAAGCAATTCAGAAAGCCAAGGCAGAGCAATCTGCCGCTAGTACGCCGGCTAAATCAACGCCTGCCGCAAAAGCGCCAGCGCCTAGTCCAGCAGCTAAAAAAGCGTCAGAGCCCGCTAAACCAGCGGCTAAGAAAGACGACAAAAAAGCAACCCCAGCACCTCCTCAAGCAGAAACTACAGTTCGTGTTGATACCAAGCGCCTAGACCAAATTATGAATATGGTTGGCGAGTTAGTATTAGTACGAAATCGTTTGCTGAGTTTAGGAATAACCAATGCCGACGAAAGTATGTCGAAGGCAATTGCTAACCTAGATGTGGTGACGGGTGATTTGCAGGGTGCGGTTATGAAAACCCGTATGCAGCCAATTAAGAAAGTGTTTGGCCGCTTCCCTCGCGTTGTTCGAGACTTAGCACGTAGTTTGAAAAAAGAAATTACCTTGGAATTGGAAGGTGAAGAGACAGATTTAGATAAAAACTTGGTAGAAGCATTGGCTGATCCCTTAGTTCACTTAGTAAGAAACTCAGTGGATCATGGTATTGAAATGCCTGATGACCGTGCTGCTACAGGTAAAACCCGAATGGGGACCGTGAGATTATCGGCTTCTCAGGAAGGTGACCATATCTTACTTACCATTGAAGATGATGGTAAGGGGATGGATGCTGAAAAACTGAAAGAGATTGCTATAAGCCGAGGTGTTTTAGACGCCGATGCGGCTGCGCGTATGTCTGATGTTGAAGCGTTCAATCTTATTTTTGCACCTGGTTTCTCAACGAAAACTGAGATTAGTGATATCTCGGGCCGTGGTGTAGGCATGGATGTGGTTAAAACAAAAATTAACCAGCTTAACGGTACTATTAATATTGATTCCCAGCTTGGGAAAGGTACTCGACTCGATATTAAAGTCCCACTCACGCTTGCAATATTACCGACCCTAATGATTGTGGTTGGGAAACAAACGTTCGCGTTACCGTTAGGTGCGGTCAACGAAATTATCAATATGGACATCAAGAAAACCAATACGGTTGATGGCCAATTAACCATGATAGTTCGTTCTAAAGCGATACCACTGTTCTTCCTCGGAGAATGGTTGATCCGCGGACCTAAAAATATAAGCAAAGAAAAAGGTCACGTCGTCGTGGTTCAAATAGGCACCCAGCAAGTTGGATTTGTTGTTGATGCGCTAATAGGCCAAGAAGAAGTGGTGATAAAACCATTAGATGCCTTATTACAAGGAACGCCAGGTATGGCGGGAGCAACTATCACATCCGACGGTGGAATTGCACTCATCTTAGATGTTCCTAGCTTACTGAAGCGTTATGCTAAAAAGCCCTTAAAGTAAAACGGCGTAACAAATAGGAAATTAACATCCATGGTCTTTAAAGTCCTGGTCGTGGACGATTCTACTTTTTATCGTCGTCGAGTTCGCGAGATTCTCGACGATGACAGAGAGCTTGAAGTTATTGGTGAAGCTCGTAACGGGCAAGATGCACTAGATAAAATAGATACACTGCTACCTGATGTAGTCACAATGGATGTGGAAATGCCGATAATGGATGGCATTTCAGCGGTAAAAGCCATTATGGAAAAACGGCCCGTGCCTATTTTGATGTTTTCGTCGCTTACGCACCATGGTGCACAAGCGACCCTAGATGCGTTAGAAGCCGGAGCATTAGATTTTCTACCAAAGAAATTCGAAGATATCGCCCAAGACCGTAAAGACGCAGCACGACTGCTGTGTACAAAAGTAAGATTGATTGCACGGCGTGGTGTCGGTATAAAACGCCCTGTATTAAAGCGTATTGAAAGTAGGAAGTTTCCTGATAACGCGCCGAAACCAGCGTTTTTCAAGAGTTCTAATCTACTTAGCGGAAGGAAAGATGCCACGAGGCAGCCCACCGTTTCCTCGATTAAGGCTTCTGGTAAAAGGTATAAGTGTTTAGCAATTGGAGCATCTACGGGTGGACCAGTGGCATTGCAGAAGATACTGGTAGCACTGCCATCAGACTTTCCTTATCCAATTGTGTTGGTGCAACATATGCCAGGCACTTTTACTAACGCATTCGCACAGCGACTTAATTCACATTGCGATATTGCGGTTAAAGAAGCTGAACATGGTGACATATTGAAACCAGGTTGCGCTTATTTAGCGCCCGGCGGTAAACAAATGTTGATAGAGAGTTCAGGCTCTCATAAGAAAGTAGTAATTACCGACGCTAACCCGTCTGATAAAATAAACTATAAGCCGAGTGTTGATTTAACCTTCGGTTCGCTGGCCAAAGCTTATGGTGGCGATTTATTGGGTATTATATTAACTGGTATGGGTGCAGATGGGCGAGAAGGTTGCCGGTTGATGAAAGACAACGGTGCCACTATTTGGGCGCAAGATCAGGATTCATGTGTTGTTTATGGCATGCCTCAAGCGGTAGCTGTTGCAAACATATCGGTTAACAGTATTGATATAGATGATATGAGCAGCTGTATCTTAACCGAAATGACATAGCCTAAGCGCAGCGATAGTATTGCCTGTGAGTGAATGACAACCCAAGTAAATATAAGCTGGGAATTAAAACGATGAAGGTGTGGACAGTTGCAAACCAGAAAGGCGGAGTTGGTAAAACAACAACAACAGTAACCTTAGGTGGTTTGTTAGCTCAACGCGGGAAGCGGGTATTGATGGTCGACACCGATCCCCACGCCTCATTGAGTTACTATTTTGGCATAGACGCAGAGTTACTCAGTCAATCTGTCTACGACATTTTTATTAAGTCTTCTGAAATTACTGCCGATATGGTCATGGACTGTTTGTGTCCAACTAAGCTAGATAATTTGTACGTTTTGCCCGCTACCATGGCGCTAGCCACATTAGACAGAACAATGGGTAGCGAGCAAGGAATGGGCTTAGTGCTAAAAAAAGCGCTGGCCAAAGTAGAGAAAGAATTTGATGTGGTCATTATTGATTGTCCGCCAGTACTTGGTGTACTTATGGTCAACGCATTGGCAGCATGCAATAAAGTGATAGTGCCGACACAAACAGAGTATTTGGCGCTGAAAGGCTTAGACAGAATGATACGCACTATGGAAATAATGGGGCGCTCTCTTCAAAAGTCTTTTGACACTGTGATTATTCCTACTATGTTCGACAAACGCACTAACGCGGCGCTTGAATCTAGAAAGCGTTTAATGAGCGATTATGGAGAGCGGGTTTGGCAAGGTGTAATTCCCGTAGATACGCATTTTAGAGATGCGAGTTTAGTACAGTTGCCAATTTCCGCAGCATACCCGAAAACCCGAGGGGTAACGGCTTATAGCAAGTTACTTGAGGTTTTGGAGAAGTAAAGTTAGATGAGCAATCAAGGACCTTTTGCACGGGAAGACGTTGTAGAGGCTTATCTCGATAGCCTATTAAAAGAGCCAGATGATCCGGCAGACGTGACTGCGCGAACGGCAAAATTGCTTGAGCAAGCGGTGCAAACGTTAGCCGAAGAAGCCACATTTGATGAAGCACCTACCACTGAACAAGTAGTGGTTGAAGAAGCCATTATTGAAGCAGTGTCATCTAGCACAGGCAAAGATGTCGAAGAAACTACGCAATACGAAAAAAGCGACTACAATGAAATAGATAATGAGACTGCTGAATCAGTCGATGCCTCTTCAGAAGAGGAGCAACCTTTAGAAAAAGCATTGTTGGTCGACAGCCTCGAAAATAATTTTCAGGCATTATTTTTTGAAGTGGCAGGGTTAACATTAGCAGTGCCATTAACCACCCTAGGTGGTATACATCAGATTGAAAAGATAGGCCCTCTATTTGGGAAGCCGGATTGGTTCATGGGGGTAATGATACATCGCGAAGAGAAGCTTAGCGTTGTAGATTCTGCAAGATGGGTCATGCCAGAAAAGTATGATGAGAGTCTCGCAGAGTCATTGAACTACCGATATCTTATTATGTTAGGGGATAGTTCGTGGGGATTGGCCAGTGAGAAACTGGTTAACACGGTCACCTTGGCAAAAGCTGACGTCAAATGGCGTGAGTCTACCGGTAAGCGTCCCTGGTTAGCGGGGATGGTTAAAGAGAAAATGTGCGCGTTAATTGACGTTAACGAATTAATATCTATGCTTAACAAAGGCTTAGGCAGTAACGACCAGACACCGAGTATTGGGAGCCAGGTTCATGAGCGACGAAAGAACGAACAGTAATACCACCGATAGTAACGATGAAGTCCTTCAATGGGTGACATACCGCTTAGGTGAGGAAACATACGGTATTAACGTAATGCAAGTACAAGAGGTATTGCGTTACACTGAAATTGCACCTGTACCCGGCGCACCTGACTACGTACTAGGTATCATTAACCTACGTGGTAATGTTGTTACGGTCATAGATACACGTGCACGTTTTGGATTACCACCAACAGAAATAACGGACAATACCCGTATTGTGATCATCGAGTCTGATGAACAAGTCGTGGGTATACTTGTTGATAGCGTGGCTGAGGTGGTTTACCTTCGCTCGTCTGAAATTGACAGTGCGCCAAACGTGGGTACTGAAGAAAGTGCTAAGTTTATCCAAGGTGTAAGCAACCGAGACGGTGAGCTTCTTATTCTCGTGGATTTAAACAAGCTTTTAAGTGACGAAGAGTGGGATGAACTAAGTTCAATTTAGTCAACCTACACGTCTAAAGGGCAGGTAACTAAGTTATCTGCCTTTTTTATTTCCGGTTTACATAGGTACGAATTAAGGCTTCTTCGCATATGGATCTGCAGTTTATTGCTCCAACAATCAACGAACTTATATTGCTTGCGCTTGTGATAGCACTTGGTGTTTTTGCAATATGGCTGACGTTTAAAGAGCGAAAAACACATGCGGCATTAAGCGAACTGCAAGACCTGGTAACGCGTAGAACCGATGACATGGATACCCAAATTCGAGATTTTGGTCATCAACAAAATGAAGCACAAACCAGAAGCTTAGTGGTCACTCGCCATCTACAAGCCCTTCAAACTAAACAAGATGACTTCGAAAATCAGATTCGTGAACTAAAACTCCAGGATCCCTCCCTAAGGCTTTATCAGCGAGCGGCCGAGTTAGTAAAGCAAGGCGCTAGTATCGAGGAAGTGATGGAGGCTTGTGATATTCCTCGTGCCGAAGCAGAAATGTTATTTATGGTACACAAACAATCCCCTTCTGGGTAATGTAATTAAACGTCCGTTTAGACGTCTAGACGTAAAGATGTTGACATCTGTGTGGTAATTGCCACAATACAGTCATAGTAACTTATGACTGGAGCCTTCTATGCCAATTCGTATACCAGAACAACTGCCTGCGCAGAATGTGTTGTTGGGCGAAAACATCTTCACCATGGAGAGCAATAGGGCGGCGAATCAGGATATACGTCCTCTTAAAGTGGGTATCTTAAACTTGATGCCTAATAAAATTGAGACTGAAGTACAGCTGTTGAGATTACTTTCCAACACGCCACTTCAAATTGATGTAGATTTTATTCGCATCGATAGTCAGGCACCCAAAAATACCCCTCAGTCTCACATGGATGCTTTCTATCACGACTTTTCACAAGTGGCAGACAAAAAGTACGATGGGCTTATCGTGACTGGTGCTCCTCTAGCATTGTTGAAATACGAAGACGTAAAGTACTGGGATACCATGACTACCATTTTAGAATGGGCACAGCGTCACGTTAACTCCACGCTATATTTATGCTGGGCTGCACATGCTGCTATGTACCATTTTTATAACTTTACCCGCACGCTGCGCAAAGAAAAATTTTCAGGCGTGTTCGAGCACAAAGTAAACGACCCCCATAATGAATTATTGCGTGGCTTCGACCCGGTATTCTATGCGCCTCATTCTCGCTATGGTCATATCGATACCGCGAATTACAATAGTGTAGATGGACTGCATGTGGTGGCAGAGTCTGAAGAAGTAGGCGCTTATATTGTCGCCTCAGAAGATAAGCGCATGGTGTTTGTTACGGGGCATCCAGAATACGATGCTGATACCCTTGGCGATGAATATTTTAGAGACGTAAAGGCAGGGCAGACACCGTCTATACCCAAAAACTATTTTACGGATAACGATCCGACCAAGCCACCTATCGTCAGATGGCGCTCCCACGGGAGTCTGTTTTTTACGAACTGGTTAAACTACTATGTTTACCAAACAACGCCATATGACTTAAATCAGTTAGCTGAAAAATCACAGCCAAAGAGGTAACGCGTGAGTCAACATCCAGTTTCTAGCGCCCAAGCAACACTGCTACGCGCTGCACAACAACGTATTCTTGTATTAGATGGTGCGATGGGAACCATGATCCAGCAGCATAAGCTGGAAGAAGAAGATTACCGTGGTACCCAGTTTGCCGATTGGCACTGTGATGTGAAAGGCAACAACGACCTTTTAGCCATTACACAGCCGGATATTATTTATCAAATTCATTGTGATTACTTTGAAGCTGGCGCCGATATCGTTGAGACCAATACGTTTAATGCTACCACAATAGCCATGGCCGATTACGACATGGAAGCGCAGTCTAGAGACATCAATATTGCTGCCGCTAAATTAGCCAGAAAAGCCGCTGATGAGTTCACAGCGAAAACCCCTGATAAACCCAGATTTGTCGCTGGTGTATTAGGCCCAACGAATCGTACTGCGTCTATCTCTCCTGATGTTAACGACCCAGGTAAGCGCAACGTGACTTTCGACGCCTTAGTAGAAGCCTATACAGAGTCTACCGAAGCGCTAATCGAAGGCGGCGTAGATTTGATTATGCTTGAAACCATTTTCGATACGCTAAATGCTAAAGCGGCAGCTTTCGCCGTGGAAACCGTGTTCGAAAAACTAGGTAAGTATTTGCCAGTGATGATTTCAGGCACCATTACCGATGCCTCAGGCAGAACGCTTTCGGGGCAAACCTCTGAAGCCTTTTATTATTCAATGCGCCACATTAGCCCGTTTTCGTTTGGCTTAAATTGCGCTTTGGGGCCTGACTTGTTACGCCAATATGTTGAAGAAGTCTCTACCATTAGCGAGTGCCTTGTATCTGCTCACCCCAATGCGGGTTTACCCAACGAGTTTGGCGAATATGATTTAGAAGCGCCTGAAATGGCCGAGCATATCAAAGAATGGGCAGAGTCTGGATTAGTGAATATTGTAGGCGGCTGCTGTGGCAGTACGCCAGAACATATTCGTGCTATTGCCGAGGCAGTTAGCAGCATAGCACCAAGAAAGGTGCCTAAGTTCGAACCCAAAATGCGTTTGTCTGGCCTTGAGCCGTTTGTACATTAGGAGGCAGCGTGAGCGCACAATTTTCTACATTTATTAACATTGGTGAACGTACTAACGTTACCGGTTCAGCACGTTTCAAACGTCTTATTCTAGAGGGTGATTATGAAACGGCTCTTGATGTTGCCCGCCAGCAAGTTGAAAGCGGCGCGCAAATTATCGATATCAATATGGACGAGGCCATGCTTGATTCCAAGCAGGCCATGGTTACCTTTTTAAACCTGATTGCGTCCGAGCCCGATATCAGTCGGGTTCCTATTATGATTGACTCATCAAAATGGGAAGTGATTGAAGCGGGGCTAAAATGTGTGCAAGGCAAGGCGATTGTAAACTCAATCAGCCTTAAAGAAGGCGAAGAAAGCTTTCTTGCCCAAGCACAAAAAATCAAACTGTCTCTTATACACATCTGACGCTGCCGACGAA
>OLHL01000858.1_pt1 | contig 12638 bp, 8 predicted proteins | sample 1609441 | NCBI WGS metagenome assembly OLHL01 (sample SAMN05416833, study PRJEB24817) | seawater metagenome | isolation source: Sea water | place: Canada:Atlantic | collected 2013-07 | reverse complement strand
CCTGATTGTCCTGCGGGCCGAACTGGAAGCATTGACGTTCGCCACGGGTGTTCCACATCAGATTGGTCAGAAACGCCTTGGGGTCATAGTCGCGTATCTTGGCGCTATTGCTCAGCGCCCCGTTGATCGAATTCTGACCATCGGCAAAATGCACGCGATCCGGTGCGAACAGATGGCCATGCACCCGCGCGCCGGTGGATTTGGTGAGCCAGGGTTCAAAGTTCTCGAACAGCTCGACAAAGCCCTGAAACACGGAATAGGGCGCGGCAGTGACGCCGTTTTCCCAATCTTCATTGGGGAAGCGGCTTTGCATATAGAGCCCCGCCCGCCCCCGCGTGCGCCGTTCAACCGCTTTGGCAAAGACACGGTCGATCTTGCCGGGGTTCGGCTCTGTCCGCTTCATGGCACCCGCCTCATCGGTGAGGAACGCCTCGTAGAGCCTGTCCGCTTTGGGCCATATTTTGCGCGCGACAAAGCAATCGGACCGCCGCAGGAGCTGGAGGTGATCGTCGTAAAAGATATGCGGCTTGCCCTGAAAATCGAACTTGGACAGGGTCAGCGACCGGCTTTCGATCTGGGTCGAATACAGCCGCGCGAGCGTCTGGAAGTAGCTTTCATCCGGTATCCAGACGTGGCGGAAATAGGCGTCGTAGGCGGCGCGTTTCGGGTCTTGCAGGATCGCCGACAGGGTTTGCCGCGTCAGGCACCACCATTGCGACCCCATATGCGGCACGACCCCCTTGGGGATACGCCGCTTGAGCCCGATAAAGCGCTGCACAGCCACCGCCTTGTCGAAAAGATAGCGCCGCCGTTTCCACGAGAAGGGAAAACGCATGGTAAAACGTTCTTCGTCCAGCCCGCCGACGGTCCAGGGCACATCGGCTGTGGTGGCGCTTTCGATAAAATCGGTGCGCGGGCGGGCGGCAAGATAGTCGATCAGCTCTTTCACCGGACGCAGCGGCAGGCATGACCCCGATGCCAGATACACATGGCGCACATCCGGAAAGCGGTTCAGCATCATCTCGGACGCGGTTTGCGAAGCGGCCACCAGCCCCCATGTCCCCCATTCGCAACGGTATCTTTTGCTGAACACCAGCGCGGGCACATCCGCGAGCGCCTGCACAAAAGCATCATGGGTCTGGCGTGGCACCGATTTATCGACGTGGATCACCACCGGACAGCCCGCCGCCGCCCAATGTCGCGCGACCTGTTCGGCGCGGCCAAGGGCGGTGTGCACCAGCATGACTATCCCGACGCTCATGCCCAGTTCCCCTTGGACATGAGCCCGAGAATCTCGAGCTGGCGCCAGTTGATATATTTCTCGGACCACTTGCCCCAAAGCTGCGGGTTCTGGTCGGGGTTGTTGGCATAGGTCTTGTATTCGATGGATTTGGCATAGTGCTGGCCGCGCACAAGTTCTTCTGCCGCCTTGGCGCTAAAGGTGTCCAGGAATTTGGCATGAAGCAGCACGCCTGATGCTTTCTCTCCGCCCCATTCGTCATAGACACGGTTCAACCCGCGCGGCAGCAGCATATGGGTGGAACTGACATAGGCATAGCGCCGGTCCCATTTGACCAAGGGCACCTTGTTCAGCGCGGGGGCCTTGGCGGGCTTGTGCTTGAAAAATACCCGCGCACGCGGCCCGCCCTGTATCCACAGGTTTCCATATTTGGCATTGCGCGAGATTGCGTAGTTGCCGCTGTCGAACCACGATGCGATCTCCATCGGGTTCTGCCCCTCTTGATAGGGTTCATCCCCCAGCCGTCCCTTGGGGTAGACATCCAGCAGCATCGCGCCAAAGCTGCGGATCTCGCAGTTGTCCAGCCAGTCGGTCAGCGCCTGCACCGGCCGCGTATCGCAAAACGGATAGACAAAGAATTCATCCGGATCGACCACCAGCACCCAATGCCCATGCGCGTATTTGCGTTTGAGGTAGTTCATCCAGTCGACACCGAACCCCGACCGCCGATAGCTGGCATCGGTATGCCAGACAGAGACATCCTTCATCCCGCGCAGGTAATCGGCACTGCCGTCGTCGGACCCGTTATCGACAAAGAGAAAGTGGTTGATCCCCAGCTCTCGATAATACTCTAGGAAATACGGGAGCCGGATTTTCTCGTTCCGCATGGTGCAGACAAGCAAGACATCATCGGGACGGATGGCGCTGGTGTTGTCCTGAACATGTGTCAGCTCGGACGACTTGCGCAGCGCCCGGATCAACCGCCGCTTGCGCCGCACGCGCATTCTGTAAGAATCCCAAAGGCTCACGTGTTCTCCATACCCTGCGCGGAATGCCCCGCCGGCCTAGGGCCCTCATCCCATCAGGTTCCAAGCCAATATGTCATGGGCCGTGTTCATAAACAACGTACTTTGAAACAGTTACGCGTTGCAGGAATGACGGTCAGGCCGTGGAATATCAGGCCCAGGGGCTGCGCATCAGGTCGCAGTCTTCCAGATCCGCCGGCCCGGTATAGCGCCGCGCATCTGCGTGCCACAGATCGGGGGAGTCAGCGATCTGGTCATAGTAACCGTCAAACTGTGCTGGCTTGTGAAAATGCTGCCCCCGTGCCTTTTCCTGACGGGACTTCGCAATGATCTCTGGCAGGAACTTACTATGCAGCAACACCCCCGAGGCCGTCTTCCCCCCCGGCCCATCGTAGATGTCATTCAGCGCGGGCGGCAGGAGGGAGTGGGTCGAATTCACATAGACATAGCGCCGACGCCAGCGGACCAGCGGTATCTTGTTCAACGTCGGTGACTGCGTGGGACGATCGGCAAAGAAAACCCGTTCGCGGGCACCGCCCTGCACCCAAAGGTTGTTCAGCGGCCACTGTTGTATCGCCCGATAGGGGGCGGGGTCAAACCAATCCAGCACCTGCGCCGGGTCTTGGCCGGGGGCATAGAACTGCGCACCCAATGGGCCCTTCGGGAATATATCCAGCATCAGCGTGCCGAACCCTTTGCGCGCTCTACGCTCAAGTTGATCGGTCAATGCGGGCAGTTTCCGCGTCTCCATCTGGTCATAGACCAGCAGCTCGTCCGCATCGACGGTCAGACACCAGCGCCCGTGCCCATGCCGCCACAGCAGCCAGTTCAGCCAATCCAGCCCGAACCGCGACGCGCGATAGCTGGCAGAGGTTTGCCACAGGGTCACATCGGGCTGTGCCGCCAGCATTTCGGTACTGCCATCGTCACTGCCATTGTCGATCATCAGAAAATGCGCAACGCCAAGATCGCGGTAGTGATCCAGAAAATATGGAAGCCGCGCGGACTCGTTGCGCAGCACGACAAAGGCGAGCACGCCGTCGCGCGGAATGGTGGGCCGCCTTGGCGCTTTCAACTGGTGCCGCGACCGCAACGCACGCCACAGCAGCCGCCGCCGTTTCAACCGCATCCGATAGGCCCCCCATAGCCGGGCCCCTCGCGACGCGGGAACAGCGGCGCTGTCGGTCATGCGCTATAGTGGCCGGTCTGGTGCCATCTCCACGCGTCGGTGATCATCTGCTGCAGGGTCGACCGTGTGGGCCGCCAGCCCAGCTCTGTCTCGGCGCGGACCGAGCCCGAGACCAGTTTGGTGCAATCGCCCGGTCGCCGGTCGCCTTCGGTCATGGGCACGGCGCGGTTGGTGACCTCGCGGCTGTGTTCCACAACCTCGCGCACGGAAAACCCGGTGCCGGTGCCCAGATTGAACACGCGACTGCCCTTATCCTCTCGCAGCCAGTTAAGCCCCAGAACATGGGCATCCACCAGATCGCAGACATGCACATAATCACGAATGCAGGTGCCATCGGGCGTATCGTAATCGGTGCCAAAGATCGTCAGCGCATCCCGTTTGCCGTCGATAGCGTCCAGCATCAGCGGGATCAAATGTGTCTCGGGCTGGTGGAATTCGCCGACCTCCCCTTCGGGGTCGGCACCGGCCACGTTGAAATAGCGGAAGATCACGCTTTGCAGACCATAAGCCGCCTCGAAATCGCGCAGGATATCTTCGATCGCGCGTTTGGAGGCCCCGTAGGCATTGATCGGGTGCTGCGCGCTATTTTCATCCAGCACGACATTGTCCTGATCGCCATAGGTCGCACAGGTGGACGAAAAGACGAAGTGTTTGCAGCCTGCGGCGACCGTCGCCTCGATCAGGTTCAGCGACCCTTCGACGTTATTGCGCCAATAGGTGCCGGGTTGTTTCATGCTATCGCCCACTTGGCTAAGCGCGGCAAAATGCATGACGGCGACCGGCTGGTATTTTTCAAACGCGGCGTCAATCTCGGCGCGGTTCAGCAGGTCACCCTGCACGAACGGGCCGAATTTTACTGCGTCACGCCAGCCGGTGACCAGATTATCGAAGGTGACGGGGGTATGCCCTGCGGCGGCCAGCGCCTTGCACGCGTGCGACCCGATATAGCCCGCGCCGCCGGTGACCAAGATATTCGCCATACGCCCGTCCCTATCATCCTGCGCTTATTGCGCCGCGGTTTCACCCTGCATGATGTCTTGTAGATACGCACGCAGATCATCGCGCAGCTCTTCACGTGCCAGCCCGAAGGACACGGTCGCCTGCAGGAAACCGGATTTGGAGCCGCAGTCGAAACGCTGGCCCTTGAAACGGTAGCCATAGACATCATTGCCTTGGGTCAGTTCTGCCGCGATGGCATCTGTCAGCTGGATTTCCCCGCCCGAGCCGGACTTCAGCTGGTTCAGGTTCTTCAGTACGTTTGGCGACAGGATATAGCGGCCGATCACGGCAAGGTTCGACGGTGCGTCTTCGGCTTTGGGCTTTTCGACCATGCCTTTGACCTTGACCAAGGCCCCGTCAGATGGACCGTCATCAATGTCCAACATACCGTAAGAAGAGGACTTTTCAGGGTTCACTTCCATCGCCGCAACCATGTTTCCACCGGTTTCATTGTAGGCTTCGATCATCTGCTGCAGGCAGGGCTTGTCAGCTGCGATCACGTCATCGGGCAGCATCACCGCAAAGGGTTCGTTGCCAATCAGACGACGGGCGCACCATACCGCGTGACCCAGACCAAGTGCTTTGTGCTGGCGGATATAGGCGATGGCACCACTATCCATATTGGTGTCCTTAAGGATCTCCAACAGCTCCGTTTTGCCCTTGGAGCGCAGTTCCTGTTCCAGCACGGGAGAGTGGTCAAAGTAGTCTTCCAGCGCACCCTTGCCGCGGGATGTGACAAAGATGAATTCCTTGATTCCGGCCGCGCGAGCTTCGTCGATGGCGTATTGCACCAGCGGGCGATCGACCAGGGTCATGATCTCTTTGGGAACAGATTTCGTCGCGGGCAAAAACCGCGTTCCCAAACCAGCCACTGGAAAAATCGCTTTTGTTATTTTCTTAGCCATGCTCAGCCTCGTAAAATCTTAGTGTAAAATAGATGAAAAACGCTTGTCGTGCAGCAAATGAACCTCGCGAGCGATCGCCAACAGCCTTCCATAGAAGGCTTACCCAATCATGAAGCCAAACCTGGTCAAAAAGCGGACAGCAGGCGCGCCACTTGACCTGTCCGCAGCAAGGCACCATGCGCCCAAACCTATGAATTTCGGAAAAACCTATGACGAACAGGTGAATATTTAATTCATGAGAGCCTTGTTATTCTTGGCATGACGCTCGACCAAGCGCTTTACCCATGCTCCCTTTTCCGGGATGTGCCGCACCGGCAGCAACGCTGTGCGCGTTGCAATATCCGGGAATAGTTCAAGAATTTCAGCGCGCGCATCTTCGGTCACAGCTTTCAAAGCTTCGGGCCCAGTGAACAGGCTTTCCGTTGCGGCGCTGTTGGAAAAGATGATTTCGTGTTGATCGAACAGTATGTGAAAATACTCCACACTATCGGCGTCTTCGACCACTTCGATCCCCGGCAGTCCAACTAGTTTGATAGCGGCTACTAGAATTTCCTGCACATCGAACATGCGCTCTGCGATCACTGAACGCACAAGGATTCTATGCTGCCGCGAAACGACCAGATCTTTCATCGGCGTGCCGTTTCCAAGCGCCCCTGCGGAAATTCTGATAGGTTTCAGCTTGGGGCGTGCAGCGAGCTCTTGCGGGCCAAGCGCCCTGCTTCCGATCCAACGCACAGGCTGCATCCCCCGATCCATTGTCAGCACCTGAGCACCGACCGCTAGGTCTTCGACATTTACTGGACCTTCTGACGTTATTATTTCCGTACCCGCCGCAAAACAGATAATTTCAATCCCGCTAAAGGTAAGCGTTTCGCCAGTGTCGAAGTTCACGGTGCCCTTCAGCGCGCCGCTGTCTGATGTATCCTCGGTTGCATTGATGGTGTAGCTGCCGCGATCCAGAGCGCTAAGGTCGATGCGGTCTTGATCGGTCGTATCATCAGGGCCCGTCCCACCGATGACAACATCGCCCTGAGCATCAGCGGCAGACTGCACAACGAATGTATCGTCCCCTGAACCTCCGCTTAAAATATCTGCGCCCGCACCCCCATCGATGATATCATCGTCATCCCCGCCATCAATTTGATCGACGCCTGCACCGCCGTAGATTTCATCTGCGCCTGCCCCACCGGACAGCGTGTCGTCACCGTCCCCGCCATCAAGCATATCGTCGCCACCGCCGCCGGATAGCTCGTCGGTACCGCCTGCCCCCCAAAGCTTGTTGGCTTCGGAGTTCCCTATAAGGACGTTGTTCGCGTCATTCCCTCGGATGTTTTCAAAGTTGTATAGTTCGGTTTGGAAATCCGTTGCGCCAACGGTTGTATCCGCTGCAGATCCATCGTCTGTCAGCGCAACACCTAGGTCAAATGACGCGACTACGCTGGCGTCTAGCGCGATTGTGTCGCTTCCAGCTCCGCCATCGATCGATTCCGGGCCGACAGAGGGGGTAAAGAACCCAACCTCAGCGATATCATCGCCATCTTCTAAAGATACAGTATCGCTACCACTGTCTGTGCCATCTGCCAGCCAAGTATCATTCCCGTCGCCGCCATAAACAATGTCGTGACCCGTCCCACCCGAGATGACATCGTCGCCTTCGCCGCCCGAAATGCTATCATTGCCAGCCCCACCAAAGATCGTATCCTCACCAGCGCCACCCGATATAGTGTCATCGCCGGCTTCTCCGGACAGGTTATCGTTGCCGGTGCCGCCATCGATGATGTCATCGCCGCTACCGGCGCGAATGGTGTCATTGCCGCCATAGCCGTAGATTGTGTCATCGCCTGATTGATATCCGCCAAATATACTGCCGGCATCGTAGTCAGTAATTCGGTCACCATCGCCATCTTCGTAGTCGCCGGGCCCCTCATAGACATCCATATTGTCATCGCCGCTTGTACCATCGACGATGCCGGGGTTGCTTGGCGATAGATCAAACGACGCGGACGTATCTATCGATATGGTGGTCGCAAGACCGCTCGCTACGGGGAACCCGTCGGGCGCGTACAAATATAAACCGCTCGACGTTTCGAAAACAGCGGCTTCCGTGGATCCAAGCAGCGTACCCAGCACCCCACCCAATAGGCCTGAATCGTAACCGTTAAAGGTAGCAGTACCGACATAAGTCGCTGTTTCGTCGGAACCGTCGATGGAGATCGTGGTAACTTCAGACGGCGCGAGTGTGCCGTCATCATCTGTGATACTTATATCCCCGGACACGTTTCCGAAATTAGGCAGAACTGCAACGTCGCCGAGTGATATTAAATCACCGCTATAGGAATATAGGTTACTAGTGACATCAAGCGTTACAGACATTCTTCTTATCCTCGAGTTAATTCAGAAGTAGCGTTATTCCGTCGGGATACGCCGGCCGTAAGTATTCCACCCCACTCAGATATCTGAATATGGCAGTGCGTTCTTTATAAGGGCACTCAATTACACCCGTATGGATGCAATTGAACCAAACACGCTTTAGTGCTGTGAGGTTAAGAGAGAAAAAAAGACTATTAAAACCAAACCCTACAACCCTACTGGCTCATGCGCGACATAGTTTGTGCATTGAAATAGTTCAGATCTGATTATGCACTCAATTGCCGCACTATAAGTATTGTAGGGTTCAATTGATCTGTCTCGCAAAAAACCACGCAAATTAACGGCGAAACACTAGTATATGCCGAATTGCGATAGTAGCGTCCATAATCTGATAATGGGCAGCCATGGGGAAGATATGAGCGGCTAATATCTACAGGCAAGGTTCACTGGCTTCAGGCTACGCCCTGTAGACCTTGTCGCGAAAATGCATATCGCGCGCGAAAGAAGCTAAGAACTCAGCAGAGTTTCGAAATGACCGGATACCGTGCAAATCTCTGGACATGGCTCTACCCTAACGCAAGCTGTCGAGACCGCAGCACTAACGGTTCCATTTCGACAGGCACGCCGAGTGCACTCCAGACCACCCGTGCTTTTCGGGCTGTTGTGGCTGGCCTAGGTGTCGCAACCACAAGCGTAAAGCCTGCACCGGTAACATCCTCGGCGCGCACATTGCCTGCACAGCCCGGGAACGAAAAATTTATATCCGGGGGTGCTGAAAATCTCGTGATGAAGCACACCGGAAAGCGAAATTCTTGTTTTATTGGCAGCGTCCCGTCATCCAGCGCCGCGTGAATGCCAAGATCGACATTGCCTTCAAAACAAAGCTCGACGGAACCGTCTGGCCTAAGATGCTCCTCCTGAAGCCTATTTAAAACTTGGGAGACCTCGCTCCGCGCAAACCAAACCGTTCTACGGATCGTCGGCGCGTCCGCGCCTATCTGCCTATTACGCAAGCGTCGAAGAGACCGCATCACGCACCTAGCTCCGAGAAATCAGCGGGCGACCGTGGTTTCGCACGCTCACACAAAAGGCTGAAAAAAGAAAACAGGCTAGCATTGCGCGTTTCTCTTACAAATACCCTGTGACGCAAAAAACAGTTCGCCACTTCAGGCACACCCCTCTCGAAATACCCATCTATTTCGCCAATTCGACAGCTATATCCAATAGTTTGATCAATAATATTGGATGGTGCACTCATAAACTCCGACCACGAAGAAAACGAGCATTGCCGAACATATTCGAGCCTTACTGCCAATCTATTTTTAAAATCCAAACAGCATTTTTCTACTGCAGGCAAGCGATCGGCCAAAAAAACATACAAACCCAAAGCGCACGGACTCCTGTAATGACAGCCGATCATTCTCTGATCGGCTAGAAAATCATATCCGGCTAATCGAAACCACATATCGCAAAGAAGTCGCTGACATCGGAAAACGGCATCAGTTTTAAAGCTCAGTTTTCCCTCACTCTCCCTACAACAAGAAATTCTTCAATGCGCCTTGAAAGAAATTAACAGGTTGTTACATACTACTGATACGTGTGTAATTGATCGGAAGCGTTAGAGTTCAGTTTAGGCTACCAGGCGAGAAGATGCCATCATTGCCTCCCCGAATGCCACCAGAAGGATTTCTTATTGTTTACTAACGGTTAGCGATTTAACAAGTGCGGGGTTGCATAGGTGAATAGAGCGTCATTATTAGATATTACGGATACGCTGATCCACAGCATGGACGAAGTGCAGCTAGATCGGTGGGATGATCTATCCGAATGGGCAAGCGACCGCGTCGCACCAGTCGATGCAGTTCCCTTGGAAAAACTGCAGCCCCCGAAGGCGAACCTATATTCAGCAAGTTTGGGCCGTATTGGGCTCATGCGAACCTCATACGGCACGTCGACCCAAATTAGTGCGGATGAACTTAGCGGCGCTCCTGTGGTCGCTGCAACGAATTTGCAAGGTTATTCGGTTCCGAGCCTTAGCCGCAGTACGGCGCACCTAAATAAGGTCGACGATAGCTTCCTCTTTGATCTTGCCAAAACGGGCCATAGCTCTCGACTAAGCGACGATGCTGTCCAGCTGCATCTCGCGTTCGATCAAAAGCTACTCAACGAAATTAGCTACTCTTGGTTTGGCAACTTACCTGAACGCAGCACATGGTGCCCTAAAACACCCTTCGGCGGCGATAATACCTTTTGGAACTCCAGCCTGCGCTACATAATGCGCTTGGTCGCCGAAACGTCACAGCCGATTTCGGCGCAGAACATCCGACACATAGAAGAAACCCTTTGCTCCAATTTGGTCCGAAGTTGGGCGGCCCAGTCAGGTATAGATATCAGCGCAGGAAAAAAAGTTGTTGTTCCGCGCATCGTACGCACCGCAGAAGAATATATAATTGAATACGCTGCCGATGCGCCAACATTGACCGAAATAGCCAGTGCGCTTGATATCAGCGTTCGAAACTTGACGCTGAACTTCAAAAAGTTTCGCGGCTGCACGCCGGGCCAGTTCATTCGCGAGCAAAGATTACAGGTAACCCGCAAAGCACTCCTTGAAGCGGATCAAGATCAAACTGTCAGTCAGATTGCAGCGAGTTTCAGCTACATTCACATGGGCGAATTTGCCAAGATATATCGCAATCGATTTGGCGAACTACCTTCCGAAACTTTAAATCGCTCTAAGTAACCGTAGTCAATCAACCGCCGTCGCCCATAGCTCTCCCCTAACCCATACTTTTCCGAATTGGGTACACCACGCTACCGATAGTCGCGGCGATCCAGCGCATGTGAAAGTGTCCCGAGATTCCGTACATATCTACAATGGTACACCCAGTCGGCACCATCGGCTTCAACCACTTATTTGATGCCGCACTGACTGAGTTAGCATTCGTTAGCTGGCCTCTGTTGTACCTGGGGAAGGCGTGAACTTGGCCCGCTGCATGAAAGTAGATACGCTGAGCGGCCCATAGCGCCTTACCGACAAGGGGAATTTCCCGGGAGCTACCAGCCGTTTTGAGGCGTCTCCAGGGGTGCTCTCGGATGATGACTTTCTTACAGTCGCCTTCCACCACCAGATCGGTCAAAGCTAGCCCTGTCGCTTCAGCTAAGCGCATACCTGTGTCAGAAACCAACGCCACAAGCCAACGTAGGTCGTCATCCAGTGAAACGCACTCCGCCTGCACAGTGTCGATTACTTCTCCCGCTAGCGGCTCACGCTCTTGCACCCCAGCCTGACGGTCGAAGTATACCCCGCTGAAAGGGTTGTTGAACGACACCCCTGCCTCGCTTGCTGCGAAGTTAGTGACGGACCGGACGGTGCCGAAGATGCGGGTGATACTGCTCCCCGACAGCCCGCGCTTAATCAGCGCATCACGGAAGGCATTGGCGTCCTTCTTCGTATAGCCTCGAAGGTCTTTATCTCCCGCGACGTCGATCACGTACCCACAGGAACGCTCCGCAGCCCTGTGAAAGGTCACAGGACGCCCATGACCCTTTTGTTTAAGATAGATAGACACGGCCTCAGATAGAAGCACAGCGTCGCCTATCGCCACCTCTGGCGCTGCCTGGGCGAAACTCGAGGTCATCCGCAAGCGGTGCTTACCGGGCAGCTCCGCATCCTTGCAACGGAGGTAGTACCAGTATTCGTCGAGTTGATCAGCCGCCCGCCTAGCCCGAGTTGTAGCTACCTGCGCGGACCTCGTTCTCAAAGAATATGAAATTTTCCGTGTGTCGTAATGCCTCAAGAGGTCCGTTGGGACACGTCTCTCGAAATAGAATATGCCGTTCTTCGTGAACGAGAAAGGCACCAAATTGTCATACACCATGTCCTACGCCCGCGCAGTTTCTCAAAGAAACCGAGGGATAGCAGCAGGTTATGATAAAAGTTGGTGCCCAGGGGCGGAATCGAACCACCGACACGAGGATTTTCAATCGTACTGCATCTTGGTTTCTGTGAGCCACTTCGAGACAGAATGATAGCCCAAGAGACTACATAACGCGTTGGAAACGTGTTGAATTAACAATCGAAGTGCGACATTGCGTCGCACATTGCGTCTCACGCCGTCTCATACGGTTTCAGGCTGTCCAAATGGCTTTGCAGTCCCACGCAGTCCCGCTTCGGTTCAGGAGTAGATGGCCAAAATTCATCTTGCACAACAAGCGAGAAATGAATGCAAACTACACAAACATTGACCGACAAACTAATCCAAAACCTTAAACCAACCCAGAGTCGTTATCACATCACAGACAGTAAAACGACGGGACTAAAACTACGCGTTTCACCCTCCGGAAATAAGTCATTTGCAGTGATGCTACGCGATACGACAGGAAAGTACAGAACTCATACAATTGGGAAATACCCAGACGTAACATTAAAGCAAGCCCGTCAGGTTGCTACGCAGACCCGTATTGACATACAGGTCAATGGCGCGGAAAAGCCAAGTTCGTTCTCACTGCAACGACACGAGAAAATCACTTTGAGAGAACTGCTCGATGAGATTGAGCCAGAGTTTGCAAAGTATAAAAAATCATGGCGTCCGCGCGGAAAACAGGGTTCTTCGGCATATACCCGCAATACTATTGAGAGGGTATTTCGCAACCTTTTGGATAGGCCCGTCGAAGCCATCGCCAGCCAGCAGTTTGCGTTAGCTGCGAACTCTTGGGCATCTCTAAAAATTGCCCTGACCTTGGCGCTGCGATATCGTGACTTGGTGAACCGGCATATAGGGGATGCAGCAATGACGCAGATGGGTTTCTTTGATCTTTCGGACCGTTATGCGAGCCTTGACGCCAAGAAGGACCCGCTGGCTGTCTCTTATACACATCTCCGAGCCCACGAGACGCTACGCTATCTCGTA
>OLHL01000852.1_pt1 | contig 12679 bp, 13 predicted proteins | sample 1609441 | NCBI WGS metagenome assembly OLHL01 (sample SAMN05416833, study PRJEB24817) | seawater metagenome | isolation source: Sea water | place: Canada:Atlantic | collected 2013-07 | reverse complement strand
GATACGGCGACCACCGAGATCTTCTCCTCTCTATTCGTCGGCAGCGTCAGATGTGTATAAGAGACAGGTATTTATAGGTGCAGCCAACGGCGAATTCTGCATTGCAGGCCAATACATCGACGGGCACGGCCCCTGCGCTATGCGCCAGATCCCACAGCATCACCGCGCCAGCCCCATGGGCCGCCGCGGTCACCTGAGCCATGTCGTGCATCCGGCCCGAGCGGTAATCGACCTGCGTGATCATCGCAACCGCGACGTCGTCGGTCATAGCACCGGCCACCTCTTCGGGGGCGACGATACGCAGCTCGTAATCCTGCCCCAGTTGGTTGATCAACCCTTCGGCCATATACAGATCCGATGGAAAGTTGCCGCTGTCCGACAGGATCACCCGCCGGTCAGGGCGCATCTTTAGCGCGGCAGACAAAGCCTGAAACACTTTGACCGATAGCGTGTCGCCCATGGTCACCGTCCCCTCGGGCGCGCCGATCAAGCGAGCGATGCGGTTGCCGACCCTTGCGGGCTGGGCCATCCAGCCGTCAAGGTTCCAGCCTTTGATCAGATGCGCGCCCCATTGCGCCTGCACCACATCTTGCACCTTTTCGGCCGTGCCCACAGGCAGCGGCCCTAGCGAGTTTCCATCAAGATAGATCATGCCCTCGGGCAGGGAGAAGCGGTCTTTCATCGGCAGTTGGGTCACAGGGCACCTCGTAAGTTCCAGAGTTCGGGGAAAAGTTCGACTTCGAGCATCCGGCGCAGGTATTTCACCCCCGACGTGCCGCCCGTGCCGCGTTTAAAGCCGATGATGCGTTCCACCGTGGTCACATGGTTGAACCGCCAGCGGCGAAAGTAATCTTCGAGATCGACCAGCTTTTCAGCCAGCTCGTACAGCTGCCAATGGGCGCGCGGGTCTTTGTATACAGTGATCCACGCCTGCATGACCGCATCATCCGCCGCATGGGGGGTGTCCAGCGTATAGACATGCGTGTCAAAGCTTTGCCCGGTCGCCTCTGCCAGCAGGTCAAGCGCCACGTGATACAGCGATTTCGTGTCCAATTCCTGCGTCAACATATGGTGCAGTTCCGGGCGGTGTTCATGCACCTTCATCATCGCGCGATTGCGGTTGCCGAGGATGAATTCGATCAGCCGGTATTGATGCGATTGGAACCCCGACGACGCACCAAGGTCATCGCGGAAATCAGTGTATTCGCTGGGGGTCATTGTGCGCAGCACGTCCCACGCGCTGTTAAGCTGTTCAAAAATCCGCGCCACACGGGCCAGCATCTTCATCGCGGGGGCGAAATCGCCTTGGGCCAAATGGGTCCGGGCAGAGGAAAGCTCGTGCAGGCACAGACGCATCCACAGCTCGGACGTCTGGTGCTGGATGATGAACAACATCTCATCATGGGCGTCTGATTTGCAGTTCTGCGCCCCAAGGATCGGGTCAAGCGACAGATAGTCGGTATAGGACATGTCCTTGGCAAAGGACATTTGCGCGCCCTCGTCAGCGGGGTTGTAGCCGGTCATGCGGGGTGCTCCGATTGGGGGCCGAGGGTCTTAGCAAACGGCGAATGGGCAGGCATCAGCGTCGAAAGTTCCTCGAACGCGGCGATGCTGAGGCCGGTGTGATGGCGAAAAGCCGCAAGCGCCGCAGCCGGGTCGTGATCAAGTGCTGCCTGATACAGCGCACGGTGCGGTTCCAGCGCCATGCCAGCAGCAGAGACAGCGGCCGCTTTGGTCGCAAGCGATGGCGCGGTTTGGGTCAGATCGCGCAGGCCTGACTGAATAAAGCGGTGATAGCGGCCCAGCTGATCCTGCAACTGCCCCGCAAACCGCGCCATCCAAGGCGAACGCGCACCGGCGACCAACGCTTGGTGAAAGGCCAGATGCCGCCGTGTCCATTGGGCAAGCGCGTCATCTTCATGAATCACCGACGGCACGGGCGTTTGCGACAGGTGGTGATAGGCGCCGATCACCCCTGCCTCCCACGCGTCATCGGCGTGGCTGACGGAATGGGCCAGCATCGCGCCTTCGATGGCATCGCGGCTGCGTTCAAGGTCCAGCAGATCGGCACGGGTCAGCGGGGTGACGCGAAAGCCCTTGTTATGCTCGGGCACGACCAGCTGTTCCACCGCAAGCCGGTTCAGACATTCGCGCAGGGGCGTCAGCCCGATGGCATAGCGTTCGGACAAGGCAGGCAGGCGCAGGACCATGCCAGGCGGTAATTCCAGCGTCAGGATGTCTTGTCGGAGCCTGTCGAACAGGATGTCTGATTTCGATTGCCGAAGTGTCATAGGCGCGCCCCTCTCCCCGCTCATTCTGCCAAATAAATACGATCAAGTAAATCGTATACTATTAATTCCGCCAGTGATCTGGCCTTTGATCGGTAACGCTCTACCTGTCCTGCCACAAAGACACGGCGCAGCGCTTTTGCCCTGATGCTCGTGATCGCCCTTTGAAGAGATAGGAAACCTATGTGTCGCGTTCTCGCCTATATCGGGCCCGAAATTCCGCTTGAAAGCCTGCTCACCAAGCCGGAAAATAGCCTGATCAACCAGAGCCTTGATCCCGAACTGCACCCGAACCTGCAACTCGCGGGCTGGGGATTTGGGTTATGGAGCGCGCATCTGCTGAAACCCGAAGAGCCGTTGTTGTATCATCGCCCGCTGGCGGCGTTTCATGACGACAACGCCCCCGGGATCATTCCCAGTCTTCAAGCCAGCACCATGCTCGCCCACGTTCGCGCCGCGGCCTATGATGCGCGCAACGTGTTGGCCGATGAAAACTGCCACCCCTTCTCGTTCAAGGGCACGACGTGGATCATCGCACAGAACGGGGCCTTGCCCCATTGGCGGCTGCTGCAACGCGAATTGCTGACGCTGTGCAAAGACGAATACCTGCGCCAGATGAAGGGCACAACCGATACCGAATTCTTCTATGTGCTGCTGCTGTCTCTGATGGAGGGCGACGGCGATGACGATGTGCAAGCGGCGTTTGAAAAGCTGCTTGGCGCGGTGCTGGAGGCGATGCGCAAACTGGACTTGGTGGCCCTCACCAAGCTCAAGATCGCGCTGGTGTCCCCCGACCGGATCATCGGCGTGAACTATGGCGCAGGTCACAAGGGCGAAACAGCGCCCAAGGGTGACTGGAAAGAGCTGCGCAAGGCAGGCCCCGGCACCGACGACTATTCTTTGTCGATGCTACTGGAACCGATGTACCTGCTGATGGGTGAAAATTATCAGGACTACGCCGACAGCTACAAGGTCGACAGCAGCGCCGAAGGGGAAGCGACCTCGGCCATTTTCGCGTCTGAACCGCTGACCGAAGACGGCGATGACTGGTTGCATATCCGTTTTGGAGAGATGGTCGCCCTGCGCCGTACAGATGGCAAAATCTCCAAGACCGTGACCAAGCTGGACGTATAGCCGCCCCCCTCTGCACGCTGGAAAGGACATACATGGCCGACCGATATCCCGATTTCGCCACGCTTGCCGCCGCGCATGAGGCAGGGAAAGATTACCAGATCACAGTCAAGGATCGCGGCACGCCCGTTGTGATCCTTGCACCACATGGGGGCACGATCGAGCCCGAGACGGCGCAAATCGCGCAGGCGGTGGCGGCGGATGATCTGTCGTTCTATCTGTTCGAGGCGCTCCACCCCGGTGCCCATGGCGATTTCCACATCACCTCGCACCGGTTTGATGAACCCAACGCGCTGACATTGGTGGCGCGATCTGTCACGTCGGTCGCGGTGCACGGGCGCAAGAACGACGGTACCGACGCGGTCTGGCTCGGGGGGCGTGCCGAAGGCCTGCGCGACGCCATTGGCGACGCCCTGCGCGACGCGGGGTTTGCGGCCGAACTGAACACGGCGTTGCCCGGCGTGCATCCGACCAACATCTGCAATCGCACCCTCAGCGGCGCGGGCGTGCAATTAGAACTGTCCCGATCCCTGCGCCACGCGTTGTCTGAGGATACCGCGATGATGGATCGCTTTAGCGCCGCGCTTCGCAAAGCGATCACGAAGGCCGATACCTTTGACAGGGCCTGACTGTCACCCTGTGCCGGTACTCTGATCGGGTCCGCCCGACGCATGACAATCTATCCCGCCTGATGCCGGCTTGACAGCAGCGGGCGCATCTGGTCCGCGTGCGGCACCAACAGAGGCCTTTGCAGGGGCAATCAGCACAAAGGGTGCAGCATGGCGATATTATTGATCCATACCGGTGGCACGATTGGCATGGCCCAGACCCCCGACGGATTCGCACCGCGTGCGGGCGTGGTCGAAGACGCCGTGGCTGCCTTGGTTGCCAGTGGTGCCGTCGCAGACACGGTGAAGGTGCTGCGGCTTGATCGATTCCGCCCAAGCTACGCCGCAGGACTGGCTGCGCATCGCTGAAACCATCCACCAGCACCGTGATCGCTTTGACGGGTTTGTTGTAACCCATGGCACGGATACGCTGGCCTATACCGCCGCTGCGCTGTGCCTTGCGCTGCCCGGACTGGCACGCCCCGTGATCGTGACCGGTGCCATGCGACCGCTGACTGTGGCTGACACAGATGGCACTGCAAATCTAATCGATGCGCTGACCACTGCCCGTACGGCGGCGGCTGGTGTCTGGGTCCAGTTCGGCGGAAAAAAATTGCATGGCGCACGCGTGCGCAAGGCCCATTCGCAAGCGCTGGACGCCTTTACCGCCGCGCCCACCGACTGCGTGCCGCGCAGTGCAGCCCCTGCCCCCGATCTTAGCCCGCTGCGCCCGCATGAGGTCGCAGTGCTGACCGTCACCCCCGGTTTCAGCGCCGCCTTGCTGGATCACGCAGCGGGCACCTGCGACGGGATCGTCCTGCGTTGTTTTGGGGCGGGTACGGTCCCGGATAGCCCTGCCCTGCGCGCCGCGCTGCGCAAGGCCCAAGACGGAAACGTTCTGGTGGTCGCCGTCAGCCAATGTGCCGAAGGCGGCATGCAGATCGGCACCTATGCTGCGGGAAAGGCGCTGCGAGACAGCGGCGCGGTCGATGGTGGCCAGATGACACCTGAAATGGCCTTTGTGAAAATCCAGTTCGCGTTGAGCCAGCAAAGCGATTTCGACGCGCTACAACGCTATCTGGCGACAGACCAATGCGGAGAGATGGCGGTTTAACCCCCCAAATAACCACTCCGTCCCTCGTTTGCCTAAAAATTAAGCCCATAAGTTTCAATGCACTAGATGCGACAGGATTGGCCCATCCATCTTGCCGCGTCATTCGGCTTTACGCTTTGGGCACGATCGCCTTAAAACGCGGCAAAACATAGGGACATAATTATGGAATTTCTTGAACTTCTCTTCGGCTGGATCGGAGACTTCACCTGGGGATGGTCGCTGATCCCGATCCTCGTCATTTTCGGTATCTTCATCACGATTGCGACCGGTTTTGTGCAGATCGAATACTTTGGCCGCATGTTCCGCGTGCTGTCGAACAAGAACAACGCGGATGATTCCAACCAGATTTCAGCGCGCGAAGCCTTGCTGGTGTCGGTCGGTGGACGTGTCGGCGGCGGCAACATCGCGGGCGTCGCGGTTGCGATCACCCTTGGCGGCCCGGGTGCGGTCTTCTGGATGTGGGCCATCGCGTTGGTCGGTATGGCCACCAGCCTTGTCGAATGTTCGCTGGCACAGCTCTTCAAACGCAAAGTCGGAGAGCACAGCTACCGCGGCGGCCCTGCAGCGGCCATCATCCACGGGTTGGGCAAGGAATACCGCTGGCTGGCAGTGATCTATGCGATCTGCCTGATTGCGGCCTTCGGTCTGGGCTTCAACGCGTTCCAGGGCAACACGGTTGCAGGTTCGATGCAGGACAGCTTTGGCATTGACCGTCTGTGGACCGGGATCGCGCTGGCGGTCATCTCGGGCTTTATCATCTTTGGCGGCATCCACCGTATTGCCAAAGTGTCGGACGTTGTCGTGCCGATCATGGCCATCGGCTATCTGGCAATGGCGCTGATCGTGATCCTGCTCAACATCACCAGCCTGCCCGGCGTGATCTATGACATCGTGACCAATGCCTTCGGCCTGCAAGAAGCCGTTGGTGGCGGTATGGGTGCTGCGGTTGCGCAAGGTCTGCGGCGCGGTCTGTTCTCGAACGAGGCGGGTCTGGGCTCTGCCCCGAACGTCGCGGCCACCGCCGAGGTACGTCACCCCATCAGCCAGGGCATCACGCAGTCGTTTTCGGTCTTTATCGACACGATCATCATCTGCTCGTGCACGGCTTTCGTGATCCTGCTGGGCGATGTCTATGTCCCCGGTGCCGAAGGCATCGACGGCGTGGCGCTGACACAGCAAAGCATGGTGTCGCATCTGGGCACATGGGTGCAGTATTTCCTGAGCGGCGCGATCCTGCTGTTCTCGTTCTCGTCGATCATCTACAACTATTATCTGGGTGAAAACGCGATGACGGTACTGACCAAAAGCCCCTTGGGTATTCTGGGTCTGCGGATCGCGATCATCGCCATTGTCTTCCTTGGGGCGACAGCACCGGCGGCGACTGCGGTGTTCTTCTTCTCGGATCCGATGATGGGTATTCTGGCGCTGGTCAACTTGCTGGCGATCATGATGCTGTTTCCTGTGGCCATGCGCCTGCTGCGCGACTTCCGTCAGCAGCTTAAGGCCGGCATCGAACGTCCTGTGCTGAACCCCGATGACTATGCCGATCTGGACATCGACCGCGACGCGTGGAAGCTCCCCGCAGAGTGATCTGAACGCAGCTTACTGACTTCGAGACGGGCCGTAGCATCTGCTGCGGCCCGTTTCTTTTGCACCCCGACGCAGCGTTCCCAAACTCGGTGATGGTCAATTCCGCCTGCCTCGCCCCATAGTTGCGCAAAGACATGCAACCAATCGGGGAGGAACGGCACATGGCTGAATTCGATATCATCATCTACGGCGCGACAGGGTTTACGGGGCGGCTGGTCGCGGAATTCATCCACGCGACCTATCCGGACCGTCCTTGGGCGATGGCAGGGCGCAGCGCGTCCAAGCTGGCGCAGGTGCGCGACGAGATGGGCCTGCCCGCCGACACCCCCCTGATCGAGGCCGATGCCTCTGACCCTGCCTCGCTTGACGCGATGGTCGCGCGGGCGCGGGTTATCATCACCACGGTCGGCCCCTATCTGCTGTATGGCGAGCCGCTGGTCGCGGCCTGTGTCAAGGCGGGCACCGATTACGTCGACCTGTCGGGCGAGCCGCCCTTCATGTGGGACATGATCGAGAAATACAACGATGCTGCCAAAGCCAGCGGTGCGCGCATCGTGCATTCATGTGGCTTCGACAGCATTCCCTTCGACATGGGCGTCTATTTCCTGCAGCAAGAGGCACAGAAACGCTTTGGCGCGCCGCTGAAAGACGTCAAAGGTCGGGTGCGCGGCATGAAGGGGACCTTCTCTGGCGGGACAGCCGCGTCGGGCAAAGAGACGATGAAGCTGGCCATGGGTGATCCCGATGTGATGAAACGCTTGGTCTCATCCTTCGCACTGACGCCGGGGTTTGAGGGGCCGACACAGCCTTACGGCAACAAGCCCTACGAAGACCCTGATTTCGGCATCTGGGTCGCCCCCTTCGTGATGGCATCGATCAACACCAAGAACGTGCACCGATCAAACATGTTGATGGGCCACCCCTACGGCACGGATTTCACCTATGAAGAAATGATGTTCACCGGCAAGGGCGAAAAAGGCGAGGCGATCGCCAAGAGCATCGCCAAGTCCAACCCTATGGGCGACGATGATATCAAACCCGGCGAAGGCCCGTCGAAAGAAGAACGCGACAACGGCAGCTATGACCTGATGTTCACCGGCACCTCCGCTGACAAAGAGCGGCTGACCGTTGGCGTCAAGGGCGACCGCGATCCGGGCTATGGCTCCACCTCCAAAATGCTGACCGAAGCGGCGCTTTGTCTGATCGAGGAAGCCGCCGACACCCCCGGCGGCGTGCTGACGGCGGCCCCTGCCTTTGGTGGTGCGATCATCGACCGGCTCACAGCCAATGCAGGGCTGACGTTTCAGGTAGAGAGCTAAGCATCACCCCCTCGCGGTGTTCACCACTGCGGGGGATGCGACCTCGGCGCGGGCCAAAGCGGCTGACATAAATCGCGCGGCGTAGCCTCTTGCACCTGCCCGAGGGATCGGCAACCCTACGCTGTGCGCCACTACTTCGGCGCGAGCCCTGGGGAGGAGATCACCGATGAAAAAACTATTTACACTACTGGGCATCGCCCTGCTGGCCTTGCTTGCCTACCTCGCGTTCTGGCCCGTATCCGTCGCCCCCGTCGCGTGGGAGGCCCCGCCGGATCAGGGCTACACCGGTGATTTCGCGGCCAACGACCGTTTGACCGCGCTGAAGATCGTCGAGCTTGAGGGTCGCAGCGGGCCGGAGGATGCCGATATCGGCCCGGACGGGCTGGTACATGTCGCCACCCATGATGGTGAAATCCTGCGGATCGAAGAGAACGGGGCCATCACCGTCTTTGCGCAGACCGAGGGCCGCCCCCTTGGGATCGAATTTGACGACAGCGGCACGCTTTACGTCGCCGACGCCTATCGTGGCCTGCTGTCGGTGGACCGCGGCGGCAAGGTGACCCTGCTGGCCGAGACGACCACGGACGGCAGCCCGATCCTTTACGCCGATGATGTGGATATCGCCGCCGATGGGAGCGTCTATTTCTCGGATGCCTCGACCCGCTTTGGCGCGCAGGATAACGGCGGCACGCTGGCGGCGTCGGTGTTGGATCTGGTGGAGCATTCGTCGAACGGGCGCATTCTGAAATACGACCCCGCATCGGGCGAAACGACTGTCTTTGCCGATGGTCTGAACTTTGCCAACGGGGTGGCGGTGGATGACGCGAACAGCGCGGTATTTGTGGTCGAAACCGGCAGCTACCGCGTCTGGCGCTTCCCCATGGACGGCAGCGCAGGCACGGTGGTGCTAGAGAACCTGCCGGGATTTCCAGACAATATCAACAACGCCCCCGATGGCACATTCTGGGTCGGTCTCGTCAGCCCGCGCAACCCCGTCATGGATCAACTGGCAAACAGCCCCTTCCTGCGCCGCGTGATCATGCGCCTGCCCGACGCAATGAAACCCGCGCCGCTGCGCTATGGCTTTGTCCTGCGGATGGATGCCTCGGGCAAGGTGCTGGAAACGCTTCAGGATCCGGCAGGGGACTATGCGTTGACCACGGGTGCCGTGACCCTGCCCGACGGGCGCATTGCCGTGACCTCGCTGACAGAGCCGCGTCTGGGGATGCTCGACGCCGCTCCGCGCTAAGACCTACAGGCGCTGGCCCAAGGGGCGGGCCAGTGTCACGCCTGTGACACATCCCGAAGCGCCGCCGCGACCTGTTCGATCTGCGTGCGGCGCAGACCGGCGATATTGATCCGACCGGTGGCCGTGCCATAGATCGCGTGGTCACGGCGCAAGCTCTCCATCTGGTCGGGCGCGAGGGGCAGCAGGGAAAACATCCCCTGATGGTGCCGCAACGCCTGAAACGCGGGGTCCGCATCAATCGCGGCCAGCGCATCTGCCAACTGCTGCCGCAGCGATTGGACACGGGCGCGCATGCTGTTGAGCTCTTCCTCCCAGATGGTGCGGGAGTCAAAGACGTGGCAGGCGACAGCGGCACCATGTTCGGGGGGCATTGAATAATTCGCGCGGGTCAATGTCTCTAGGTGGCGGCCCACATGGGCGATGGACGCCGCATCGGGCCCCAGCACCATCGCCGCCCCGATACGTTCGCAATATAGCCCCATGTTCTTGGACCCGCTTGCCGCAACCATCGCCACGGGCACCGCGTCGACCATCACCCGAAGCCCCGCCGCATCTTCGTCGAGCCCGCGGCCAAAGCCCTGATAGGCAATGTCGATCAACGGGATCAGCCCACGCGCCGCGCAAAATCGGGCCAGCGCATGCCACATATCCGCATCGGGATCGATGCCCGTGGGGTTGTGGCAGCAGCCGTGCAGCAGCACCACATCCCCCGGCTTCGCCGCCGCCAGATCCGCGAGCACGCGGTCAAGATCCAGCGCGTCGCCCTTGGCCTGCCAGCGATATAGCTGCAGCGTCAGCCCGGCCCCCTCGAATATCGGACGGTGGTTCACATAGCCGGGGTCCGTGCTCCAGACCGTGGTGTCGGGGCGCAGGCTGGCCAGCATATCCCCCAGCACGCGCAGGGCACCTGTCCCGCCGACCGTCTGGATCACATGGCTGCGCGCGATCCGCGCGGGCGCATCGCCCAAGACCAGCCGCGCCATGCCCGCGTTGAACACCGCATTGCCCGCCAAAGCGCGGTAGGTTTTCGGCGCACTGTCCTGCGCCAAGGCGCGCTCGGCCATGCGCACCGCCTTCATATTCGGCGTGGCCCCTTTGTCATCGCGGTAGACGCCGATGACCATGTCGATCTTGTGGCTGCGCGGATCGGCGCGAAAGGCAGAGGTCAGACCCCAGATCGGGTCTTCGGGAAGGGCGGCAAGCGCGTCGAGCATCGGGGTTACTCCTTGGGACGGTTGGCCAGCATGACGCCGGCGCAAATGATGAGAACGGCCAAAATCGTGCCAAGCGTCAGGGCCTCGTGCAGCAGCGGCACGGCAAGCACCGCCGCAATCGCAGGGGCGAGCGACCCGATCGCGGCACATTTCGCGACACCAAGACGGGCGATCGCGATGGCATAGGTCAGGCTCGACACAAGGCCGACACCGACCCCTTGGGCAAGGATGAACGGCATCGCCTCGGCCAGTCGCACCTGCGTCAGATTGCTGGGCAACACCCCCGTGGCAAGCAGCGGCAGCAGCACCAGCGGCAGGTCGCGCCGGCTGCTGGCCACCCGGTCCAGGTAGGGCGGCAGCTGCAGGATCGCCCGCATAAGGGTTTCCTGGCTGTCGGCCACGTTGCCGACGCGCTGGTCCACCAGTGCCCGGGCCAGCTTTTCCATTTCCTCGGCGAGCAGGGCGGCGCCGTAGAATTCCACCATCTGCAGGGTGCCGCACACCTGGTGCAGGTGGGTCTGGCAAAAGCGCATGCGCGTGGAATCGTTGGGATTGTCCACGAACGCTTCCAGGGCCTGCTGGGCTTGATTCAGTGTCTCCTGAATTTCCCCCCGGACCCAGTCCAGCGCCAGATAGTCGTGACGGTCGCTCATGCCCTTTCCCCCATGGAACTCAGGCCTCTCATTGCCGGCGCCGGAACGCCAGAGTGTCGGCGAAGTGCACCCTTTCCAGGCGCGGGTCGTGCCAATCGGTGATTTCGCCGGGGCCCAGCACCAGCAATCCGCCGGGCGCCAGGCGCCCGGCCAACTGGTTAACGATCTGTCGCTTCCGCCAGCGGCGGAAGTAAATCAGCATGTTCTGGCAAAAAATCAGGTCCATGTCGTCCATCGGTGCCTGATCCAGATTCAGCACGTTCAGATGGGCGAAGCAGACCCGCTCGCGCAGACCGTCCGCCACCTGCATGGTGTGCGTGTCCGCGTCCTTGAAATAGCGTTCGCGCAGCGCCGGGTCGATCTGCTCCACACGGCGCCGGGGAAACAGCCCGCGGCGCGCCTTGGCCAGCGTCGGCAGGCTGATGTCGGTGCCCGTGATGCCGTAGAACAGCGCTTTGCCGTGGGCACGGAACTGTTCGCTGATCAGCATCGCCAGGGAGTAGGCTTCCTCGCCGGTGGAGCAGCCCACGCTCCAGGCGTTGAGGGTGGCGCCGGTGCCCCGCTCGGCGGCGAACTGGCCGAGGTAGTCCTCCACCAGCGCGAAAGAGCCGGGGTGACGGAAGAAGCTGGTTTCCTGCACCGTCAGCCGGTCCACCAGGGTGGACCACTCCATGGCGCGGGACTCGGTGGCCCCGGTGACCAGCTGCTGGTAGTAGGTGTCGTAGTCGTCCAGCCCCAGCTCGCGCATGCGGATATTGAGGCTGCTTTCCAGGAATTGCTTGCGCTCCGGCGCCAGCGTCATCCCGGTGCGCTCCTCCAGCAGGGCCTGCCAGAGCTGGAACTGCTCGGCATCCATGGCGGGGGCGCTCTTGATCGACCAGCGATCTGTCACTGCAAAACCCATGGTTCCGTCTCCGGAACCGGCTTACGCCGGTTCAGGAATGCTCCGGCAGGCGGAAGCCGGCGACTGAATTCCGCATTTCCTGCGCCATTTCCGCCAGGTCGCCAATGGAGCGGGCGGTGGCGGTGGTACCGGCGGAGGTCTGCGAGGTAATTTCCTGGATCACGTTCATGGTGTTGGAAATGTGACCCGCTGATGCTGCCTGCTGGCGCGCCGCGTTGGAAATGTTCTGGATCAGGTCCGCCAAGGTTTTCGATACGTTCTCAATTTCTTCCAGTGCCACACCAGCGTCCTGCGCCAGACGGGCCCCTTTCACTACCTCAGCGGTGGTCGCCTCCATGGAGATTACCGCCTCGTTGGTATCGGTCTGAATGGTTTTTACCAGGGTCTCAATCTGCTTGGTCGCGGCGGCGGAACGTTCCGCCAGTCGCTGTACCTCATCCGCTACCACCGCGAAGCCCCGCCCGGCTTCACCGGCCATGGATGCCTGAATGGCGGCGTTCAAGGCGAGGATGTTGGTCTGGTCGGCAATGTCGTTAATCAGGGATACGATGTCGCCAATTTCCTGGGAGGATTCACCCAGACGCTTGATCCGTTTGGAGGTTTCCTGGA
>OLHL01000816.1_pt1 | contig 13081 bp, 9 predicted proteins | sample 1609441 | NCBI WGS metagenome assembly OLHL01 (sample SAMN05416833, study PRJEB24817) | seawater metagenome | isolation source: Sea water | place: Canada:Atlantic | collected 2013-07 | reverse complement strand
AGATAGCGTAGCGTCTCGTGGGCTCGGAGATGTGTATAAGAGACAGGCTCTATGCAGAGCCGATCAGCGGGCTGCCGGACGCACGCAAACGGGGCAGGATCGATCCTCCCGAAGCGATGCTGTGCGAGCTCGAAAGGGTGCATGAAGCATACGGTCGGGCAGCCAGCACGCGCCGTGAGGGACGTGCGTTGCTGAGAAAACTCTGGACCTCTGCGGTAGCGAACAATGTGGATGTACGAACCTTGGGCGACTTATTGCAGGCAAAGCCGATATTGTCAGGTCTCGACCGCGGCTCGCGGAATATTGCTGCACGCCTCCTGAAGGACCTGCGCGGTCCGGAACGCAGTAAAGCTGTCTGATCAAATGACGCCAACAAGACCAGCTATCTGACGGCGATGTCCGGCATCTCGAAGGCTGTATGAATAATGAGCAAGACCGGCTGGCTGCCGCAGGCCTCAACATAGGGGCCTGCGCCGGCTCAGTGCAAAATCCTACGTTAAGGAATATTTTTCCCTGACGCTGACACCCTTTGCGGAATTTACATTGAGACACGAGCTGAGATGCACGACTTCGCTATCTGCGCGCCTATTTTACATCCGTTTCACAAACCTGCGTTTGTGAAAGCCGCCATTCGCTGCGCTGCGCATGAAATCACACAGTGCGGACAAAGCGCCATTTTGCTGCGGCTGCGCAAATGGCTGCTTTAGGCCTGGCGCACCAATAGAACATTGCAGCAGGACACGTCGGTTAATCCGTATAGCTTCGGCAGGCATCGACCCCTACGGCTGTCGAGGCAAGTAGTTGATCTGCGTCGCGGATGAGATCAGCGATCCGCCTGTCCGCAAGGCGATACCGGACGAACCGACCTTCGTTCCTGCGACTGACCAGACCGCAATCCAAAAGGCAGCGCAGATGGTTCGAGACATTGGGCTGACCAAGCCCTGTTTGGGTAACGATTTCCTGCACGCTGCGTTCGTCCGACAGTAGCGCATCGAGGATCGCAAGACGGCTGGGGTCGCCGAGACCCCGGAAGAGCTTTGCCCGCGGCTCAAGGGTGTCAGCTGCCGAAAGATCGTCTTGAATGTTTTGCAATGTCATATCATTATCCACTGATACGTTAGCGGCGACTTCTTTCGCACGCTACCTTCAAGAGGATCGCATATGAGCCGAGCAGATAACACCACATTGCCTACAACGTCTTTGCCGATCCGGATGCGGGTGCATGGCATGGACTGCGCCAAGGATGCCGCCGAGATCGAACGGGCCGCTCGGTCTGCGGGCGTGGCTGAAGGCGATGTGAAGGTGTCTGCCGCAACCCATGTCATGACATTGCGGATCGCCGAAGACGACTTGCCGAAAGTGCGTCCAGCACTGGACGCAACCGGCTATGGCTTTGAGCTGATCAAGAGCGGGGATACATCGTCCGATCCGGCTTACAAAGACCCGAGCTATCGCCGCGCGCTCTGGATCGTGGTCCTGCTCAATCTCGGCTACGGGGTGATCGAGATGTTCGGCGGGTTCCTGTCCGGATCGCAAGCTTTGAAAGCAGATGCCCTGGATTTTTTGGGCGACGGCGCAATCACCTTTCTGGGCCTGCTCGCTATCGGTTGGAGTCTGACATGGCGGGCGCGGTCGGCGATGATCCAGGGCGTGTTCTTGGGATTTCTGGGGCTTGGCGTTGTCGGCAGCACAATCTGGCGTGTCCTGAATCAGACGACACCAGAGGCCGGGTTAATGGGAGCCTTCGCCGTGGGCGCGCTGATCGTAAACATTCTTGCGGTGCTGCCGCTGCTAAAACACCGCAAGGGCGACGCCAACATGCGGGCCGTATGGCTGTTCTCCCGGAACGACGCCATCGGCAACCTCGCCGTGGTGATCGCTGCCGGACTGGTCGCCTGGCTCGGCAGTGCCTGGCCTGACCTCATCGTTGCTTTCGCCATCGCAGGGCTGTTCCTGCATTCGTCATGGATGATCATCCGGGATGCGCGGAGTGATCTGTCAGAAACCGAGTGATCTGGCGGAAAAGCTGACGTGCGAACCGGAAACCGACATTCGCCACTGCGCAGCGAGTCCGGAACTTTGGGCTCACAGCTGACCTTCGCCACAGCTGCAAATAGAGGATCAGACGTTATAGGGGTTTTAGGTTCGTAGTGCAGACTTAGCAGGCGTTGCCAATTTTCTTAATTTCTGAAAGAGCGAGCCTACCGCAAACTGAAAGTTCTTGCTCTGTCTCATCTTGGTTCATTTGGTCCTGCCGTCGCGAAAAGTTCGCCTGTCGAAGCCCTTCGAGCGGGCCTTGGTGCATTCGTCGGGCTTGCTTTGGCTGGAGCCTTTGTTCTCGCACCAACGATTGATTTGACGCTTGGCTTATATTTGGTCGCGCCGTTCGGAGCGAGTTCGGTTCTTCTTTTTGCCGTTCCGAACAGCCCGCTGGCTCAACCGTGGTCGGCGATTATCGGCAACGTTACCGCCGCCTTGGTCGGTGTTGCGGTATGTCTGGTCGTGCAGGACCCCGTTCTACGTATTGCTTTAGCTGTGGGCTTGGCAATTACCGTGACTATACTGTGTCGTGCGTTACACCCACCGGCTGGTGCCGTCGCGATGACAGTAGCAATGAGCCCTGACGCGGTGCAGGAGTTAGGGTTTTATTTTGCCCTTATGCCGATTGGGATCGGCACGGTCGTTTTGGTCCTCATTGCCATGGTATACGGACGCATGACAGGGCGACACTATCCATTCCGCCAGTTCGATGATCCTAACCGTTATGGGACGCAAGACCTTGAGCCAATGAAGCGTCTTGGATTAACTGAGGCAGAACTGTCCGACATTTTGGGCCGCTATAAACAATCTTTCAATCTTGGAGTCGAGGATCTGGCGCGCTTGCTTGGTGCTGCGGAAATGCAGGTGGCAGCCCAAAGGTCGGGGCCAACGGTCGCCGCTGATATCATGTCGCACAATCTGATTACGGTTCAGCCGGAAACGCCTTTAACAGAGATAGCAGATTTGTTCCGGCGTTACCGGTTTACAGCATTGCCGGTCGTAGGGGGTGCAGACCGATTTCTGGGGGTTATCTTTCAAATACATCTCATCGACCGGGCTCGTGAGGATAGTTTGCGCCTCAAGCGCGGCTTCGGGAAGGCATTACACCGACTGCTTGACCGCCGCCGTGAAATACCTGTGCAAGCAACTGATATCATGAGCGTCGGCGGACCACGTGCAACCGCAGACACCCCCTTGTCGGCGCTGCTTACCCAGATGGCTGACGGAGCTGTTGACGCCGTCCCCGTCTTAGAGCGCGGTCAACTAATAGGGATCGTCACACGCACGGATCTGATCAGCGCGTTGGCGCGGAAAAGTCTGGATAAATAATCTATAGAATTACGAAATTCTCGCATGAGTTATGAAATGCATTAACCAAGTAGATTTTCGCACGCCTCCCGAAAAAAAACATTGGAGAGCTCACAAATTCTTCGTTTGGCGCTTCAATAAACCCTGTTTAATATCCAAGGCGCTTTTGATCATCGTCGCCTCTCACCACGGTAACAGACTTTAGCTGCGCTGTCGAAAAGCGGCAAAGTGGGCTCCTGGCGGTCATTCGCCGCGCTCTGCCTCGATGTCGGCTTCTCGAGAGACAGGTTCAGCGGCTTGGCTGCGTGGCCTTTTCTTCGATGCTGAAGAGGGCTGCCCGCGTTGACGGCCCGTCCTTCTCCATAGCTATCGGGCCGGACCCGAGGAAAGGTGGAAAGTGGGCTTTTTGTCCTTTGGAACTCAGACTCTCATCCAAAGGAAATCCCCATGACCAAGCCCAACCCAGCGAACCCGACTCTCTCAATCTCCCGCCCTGACCTCGCCTCTGCGCTAGAGCAGATCGGCGCGGAGATCGAGCATCAACCCCTGCGCAGCTCAGCGCTCGCGCGTATCATGCGCGAGACGTTTCATGGCAGCGATGCTGGCGGCACCTGGGACTGGCGCATGGCCTACGACCTGATGCAGGCCACGGCTGTGCAGGCGCTGCTACGTGGCGACAACAGTGAGGATGATTACTACGCCGCAAAACTCCTTGCCTCACGGCTCCTCACGGAAACCCGCCGGTCGGAGCAGCAAATCCGGTTGCAGCAGTTCTCCACGCCGTTGCCTTTCGCGGCCCTGACGGTGCGGGCGGCAGCCATTCGCAAGGGTGAGACCGTGCTGGAGCCGTCGGCTGGTACGGGTGCCCCGGCTGCTTTCGCTGCACGGGCCGGTGCCACGCTTTTGCTCAATGAAATCGACCCCTTTCGCCAGCGCCTCCTGCGCGCGGTTTTCGGCGGCGAGGTCACAGGCCATGACGGCGAGCATATCGATGATCTGCTGCAAACGCCGGTTCTACCCGACGTCGTGGTGATGAATCCGCCCTTCGCCTCCTCGGTCGATCGGTCGCGGGACAAGCACATCGCCGCCAAACATCTCATTGCGGCTGCAAAGCGCCTGGCACCAGGTGGGCGCCTGGTGGCGATCATGCCGCCGGGGTTCACGCCCGAACGCGATGCCGCGCATTGGTCCCGCGCCTGCGGTCTCCTGACGCCACGATTGGCGCTGACGATGCCGGGGCAGGTCTACCGCAAGCTCGGCACCTCTGTCGAAACCCAGCTGATGGTCTTTGACAAGGAGCAGGAGGACGGCGAAATGATCCGCGTCCCTGTGCGGGATCTGGATGAAGCCTTGGCATATGTCGATGCCGTGGCCGCAACCAGGACCAATATGCGCCGCGTACAACAGGCAGCGGCGATCCCTAACGGGCGGCCGACCGTTCCATCCTCTGCCCCGCGCAAGACCGCCGCTGCGCCTGTCGCCGCCTCCAAACCCCGAGCCAATGCCGTTGTCCCGCTAGTTTTCACGAGCCTTGATATCCCGCGCGACAACACGCCCATCTCGGACATCTATGCGCGCTACCGTCCGCAGCGGATCGAGATCGCGGGTGCGCAGGAACATCCCACCCCGCTCGTTGAAAGCATCGCCATGGCCTCGGTTGCCCCGCGCATGCCCTCAAACACGGGCCGTGATGACTTGCGCCTGCCTGCCAGGCTGATTGAGGAGGGACATCTCTCCGAGGCGCAGCTCGAGACCATCATCATGGCGCATGATGCCCATGGGCGTGATCTGCCCGGTCGGTTTACCATCGACGACGACCAGACCAAGCTAACGCGCACCGATGATGACCCGGATGCACGGGCCTATCGCCTCGGCTATTTCCTCGGAGATGGCACCGGTTGCGGCAAGGGGCGCGAATGCGCCGGGCTCATCCTTTTGAACTGGCTGGCCGGACGCAGAAAGGCGATCTGGGTCTCTAAGTCCGCCGCGCTCATCGAGGACGCGATCCGCGACTGGACCGATCTCGGCGGCTCGCCCGTCGACATCCAGCCGCTCTCCAAATGGAAACCGGACCAGCCCGTCCCGATGGGCGACGGTATCCTCTTCGTCACCTACGCCACGCTGCGGTCCGCGGGCAAATGCGGCACCACGCGACTGAGCCAGATCCTGGACTGGATGGGCGAAGACTTTGAAGGCGTGCTGGCCTTTGATGAGGCCCATGCCATGCAGAATGCGGCGGGGTCCGAGCAGGGCAGGGGGGCCAAACCCTCCCAGCAGGGCCTTGCAGGCCTGCGGCTGCAACTGGCAGCACCCCGCGCTCGCGTCTTCTACATTTCGGCCACGGGCGCCACGAGCGTGCACAACCTGGCCTATGCCGCGCGTCTCGGTCTCTGGGGGCAGGGGCAGGAATACCCCTTCCCGAGCCGCGAGAGTTTCGTGTCGGCGATGGAAGCCGGTGGCGTTGCTGCCATGGAGGTGGTCGCGCGCGATCTCAAGACGCTCGGGCTCTACACGGCGCGTGCCCTCAGCTTTGATGGCGTGGAATATGATGTGCTGGAACATGCGCTGACCCCGGCCCAGATCGAGATCTACGACGCATACGCGACTTCGTTTCGGACGATCCACCACAATCTCGAAGCCGCGCTGACGGCGACCGGCGTCAACGACGCCTCGGGAGAGACTAATGCCTCGGCCGCACGCGCCTCGGCCAAGTCCCGCTTCGAGAGCACGAAACAGCGCTTCTTCAACCATCTCCTGATGGGCATGAAAGCCCCGACCATCATCCGCGCGATCAAGGACGATCTGGCGGCGGGCAAGGCTTGCGTCATCCAGGTTGTCTCTACAGGCGAAAGCCTGTTGAAGCGTCGGCTTGAGACGATGGACCCCGAGGATGAACTCGTCGAGGGTGCCTTGACGCCGCGCGACTATGTCTTGGGCTATCTCGAACAGGCCTTCCCGATCCATGCGCAAAAGCTCGTGGAGATCGACGGCAACATGGTGGCTGAACCCTTGCGCGACGCCAATGGCGCGCTGGTTGTCTCCCGCGAAGCGCTTGCCCTGCGCGATGCGGCCATGATGGAGTTGATGACGCTGGCCCCGATCCCTTCGGCGCTGGATCAGATCCTCTGGGCCTTTGGCGACGATGCCGTGGCAGAAGTCACGGGGCGGTCCATCCGGCCCCTCAAAGCCGAGGATGGCCATCTCTTCATCGAAAAGCGCAGCGCCAGTAGCAATTCATCCGAGACCCAAGCCTTCATGGACGGCGAAAAGGATATCCTGATCTTCTCCGATGCAGGCGGCACGGGCCGGTCCTATCACGCGGCGCAAACGGCGAAGAACCAGAAACGGCGGCGGCACTACCTGCTGGAGCCCGGCTGGCGCGCGGATGCGGCCATCCAGGGGCTCGGCCGCACGCATCGCTCGGCCCAGGTCAGCGCGCCCTTCTTCCGGGTCTGCACCTCCGATGTGCATGGCGAGAAACGCTTCACCTCAACTATAGCCAAACGCCTCGACCAGCTGGGGGCCTTGACGAAGGGCCAGCGCGAGACCGGCTCGCAAGGCATGTTCCGCGAGGAGGATAATCTCGAAAGCCCGATCGCGCGAGCAGCGCTGCGTGGGTATTTCGCCGATCTTGCCGCCGGGCGCGCTGAGGCGATGAGCTACGAGAGCTTCGCCGACTGGACAGCCCTGCGACTGATCGACAAGGACGGGGTGCTCCTTGAGGAGCTTCCCCCGATCCAGCGGTTTCTCAACCGGATGCTTGCCCTTCCCATCCACATGCAGAACGCGCTCTTTGCCGAGTTCATGCGCCGGATTGCCGATCAGACTGAACGGGCGCGCGCGGCGGGCACGCTCGATCTCGGCGTGGAAACCCTGCGTGGCGAAAAGATCGAACAGGTCTCCACAGAGGATCTCTGGACCTGCCCGAAATCCGGCGCCGTGACGCGGATCATCGGACTTGAGGTGACGGACCCAGTGTATGTCCTGGGCGCCGAAGAGGCCATATCGCGCAATCCCGACAAGCTGCCGATGGTGAATCGCGCCTCCGGTCGCGCGGCGCTCATCTCGGCGCGCCCCATGCAGATGTATGACGAGGACATTGTCACGCTGATGCGCAAGGTGGTGCGGCCAAACGGGTCGAGCTATCTGGAGGAGACGCGGTTCGAGTCCTCGGCCTGGGAAGACATCGGAAGGCCTGAGTTCGCAAGGCTTTGGGATGAAGAGGCTGCGTCCCTGCCGAAAACCACCACGACCAAGCTCTACCTGCTGACGGGGATGCTGTTGCCGATCTGGAAGGACATCCCGACCACGAATGAGCGCATCTACCGCGTCACGCCGGACGGGGCGACCGCCATGATCGGGCGCACGCTGAGCGAGGAAGGGACGGCAGCGTTGCGCGCCCGCTTCCTCGTCTCCAACCCGCAAACACCGCAGGAGATGCTGACCGCCGCCCTCGGCACCACCGTACCTGTCGATCTGGGCCGGGGTCTCACCCTGACCCGTCGCCGGGTCGCAGGCGAGATGCGTCTCGAGCTGGGTGGTGCGGATCGGGGCATGATTGAAGGTCTCAAGGCCATGGGGTGTTTCACGGAGATCATCTCCTTCCAGCTGCGGGTGTTCCTGCCGCATGGAGACGGGATCGACACGGGCCGCATTCTGGCCCGGATCGTTGGAACCGAAACGTCAGCCGCGCAGAACGTGGCTTCAGTGGCAGCGGAATAGGCACGGAGGCGATCATGACACTCGAAGAGATCAAAGCCGCCATCGATGCCGGTCGGACCGTGCATTGGGCCAACACCGGCTACCGCGTGCAAAAGGACAGCCTCGGCCAATACCTGATTACGTTTGAGCCGAACGGCAGCACCATCGGGCTGACCGACCGGAGCGGGCAGCGGTTGAACGGGGAGGAAGCAGAGTTCTTTATCGCTGGACCGGAGGGTGGCGACGAGAAGCGCCAGGATAGCCAACTGAGACCAGACGGGCAGGGGAGGGGCGTCGTACCCGGCGGGGAGGTGGCACAGTCTCTCAGGCGCCAGCGCTGAACTGAAGGTTGGGAAGAAAGTAAAGCGAGCTTTCTAGTTTGTGATCCCAGGAGGGGTCGAAAAAGCAATCCCGGATGCGCTGGCAAGAACGTCAGGCACCGGCCAATCCAAGAAGGAACTATCCCATGTTCGCAGGAACCCTTACCCGCAACGCCGAGACCGCTGCCGCCGAATACACCGGCATGATCCATTCGACGCGCTTTGACATCGCCATCCAGCTCGAGGCACGGGCCAAGATGTCCGAACGCAGTCCGGATTTTGACGTCACGGCAATCAACAAGTCGGGCCGCAAGGTGCGCATCGGCACGGCCTGGAACGAGACCGGCAATACCAGCGGCAACCCCTACATCTCGATGCAGATCGATGTCGGCTTGGGCCCGTTCCGGGTCAACGCGGTGCAGACGAAAGAGGCGCGTGCGGCCCAACGCGGCGCGTTCGAGATCATCCCACTGGTCTCGAACGGCCTGATGAAATCCGGCTCGATCTCGGGCGAGCTCACCGCCATGGACGCCGACAACGCCTTCACCGGCTACATCGCCAACATGATGTTCGATCTGGAGTTCATGCTGATCGAGAACAGCTACAAATCCGAGGAGACCCACCCCGATTACCGGATCGAGGTCAGCTCGCCCCGGGGCACACCGATCCGCGTCGGCTCGGCCTGGATGGCCAAAAGCAGCCGCACGGGCAATGACTACCTGTCGCTGCTGATCAACACGCCTGATGGCGACCTGCGCGTCAACGCCGTGCAGAACGAAGAACAGCGCGGCGGGCAGACCTTCTCGATCATCCCGTTCATCGACAGCGGTGAGCAGCCGCAGGACGCGGGCGCGGGGCTCTCCTTGGTCGCCTAATCGGCCCGCGAGGGGGAGACGATCTGATCCGAAAGGGGAGCCGTGGGATCACGGTTCCCCTTTTTTCATGCCTGGGTCAGTCGAGCGATCGAATGGCGATTGCATGAGGCGGTCCGATGTAGACGCATTGTCTAGATTGGAAGCGCTGCACAGCGTCTCCAATAGAGTCAAACTTGCACAACCGCTTGAGCGGCAATTAGGGCTCCGACAGCTACTTGAACCTCGGCATAGAGTTCGGTGTCCAACCCTTCCGCATCGATTTCTACGATTAATGCATAGCGCACAGAAGGCAAACCTTCGGCGAGAAGCTTTTTGGATTTCCACCATCCAGTGACTGGGTGAACGGCCAACAAGTTTCGCCTTGCGAGATCTGATGCCTTGCAAGTCAGTTGATCGATGTGCAGCGATCCGACATGGCGCCGATTGCTACCGTAGTCCCAAAGATCATCCTCGTCGTTTGCGGGACCGTCGGGCTGTTCGGCCGCCTTGCTGATCCGAGCTAGGAATTGGGCTTCGTTCTCGCCGGCGCGATTGAGTTGGAACCGCAGATTGTGGGATGCGTAGCGATAACGAACGCCGCGTGAGGCTTCTGACGGGTTTGGAGCAATAAAGCTGCTTAGCGCCACCCGCAAGGTAACGTCGGCATTGCCGAGCGCGCGCAAAGCCTCAACGGGCCAGGGTAGGGCGAAGAGCTTCAACTCATTGTGGACATCACCGCCGGTCTTTTCGGAGATTCCGTAGGGTGTAATCGTGTCTTCCACGATGAGTGTCAGCGCGTTCGACGCGCTGCGGCGGGCACGGGCCATGTCCGGAACGCCAAATCCATAGCGCTGAAAAAGCGGCATGTATTGACCTTTGTTCGCTTGGGCCGGCAAATGTGCTCGCATCTGCTGAGTCCAACGCGCGGAAGACACATAGAGACCACGGACTGTCTCGGGCCAAAGTGTCGGATAATCCGACCAGAGTTCCGTTACATCCTTCGCTGCAAGCGCTGTCGCAGCGCTGGTGTCGAAGGTGAATGTGAAAGATCGGACCGGATAATTATGGTGCGTCGAAAGGAGCGACAACCATCCATGCCGCATTGGCGGAGGCATGGCACTTAGCGCCCAGTTTCCGCCCTCAAGGACAACGTCCGGCTTGTTCGGCCAATGGGACGACCACGATGCAGTTCTCGAAGCTGGCGATAGATCGCCGAATGGTGCAAGCGCTTGGGCCGGGTCTCCGTTTGGTAGTACAGTCTTCTCGGTAAAGGCTCCAACAGACAAAACATTCCACGCTTGGGCAGGCGACTCGATCTCGTTGTCTTCGTGATCGCATCGGTCGAGGTAGTTTCCGGCACCAAAGGTGAAGTTGTCGGTATTCCCTGCCGAAACCAGCACCAGGCGCTGCTGTCTGAGTCCACCTGAAACACCGGCGGCAAGCTGATCGACTTCCGTCGACCACGAGGTCGGGGCACCGTCGTGCGGCGTATCCTCACCCGTCGTCGTCGTCATGGTGAAAGTACGGCGTCGGGGACCAACCTGTTCGACCGCATTGATCGCCTGCCTGGTCACCGCGCCTAGGAGATGATGCGGGTTCATGCCGGCATCTGGCAGGAGTTTGACGGATTCCAGACGGTTCATGACCATAACTGGGTTCGCCTGATGAAGTTTTTGCGTCAGATCGCCAAAGAGCGCGAGTCCTCCCATCTGCGTTCCATGGCCCTTCACATCCTCCAATCCCCAAGCCGGATTTGCGGCATGTCGGTCATCCACGCTAAGCGCCGGCTGAATCAGAGGATGCGCCCGACTGATACCAGTATCCAGGAGCGTAACGTAGCCAGCATTGGGGTGATCCGAATAGGTGGTCCGGCCTGAAAGCTCATCGACCCACTGTGCCTGTTCGGCCACCGGCAAGCCGTCAAAGAAATCTGCAGTGATTGTCGGAGCGGCAAGTGCGCGTACGCCACCCAGTCGCCGGACGGCTTGGGCAAGCTGATTGCGATCGGCCTGGACGACCACCACTGTATCTTCGGGAAACTCCAGCCGATCCGCGCCCACAGTCACACCAAAGATAGGCGCTGCTGCAACGAAGGCCTCGGTCATTTGGGGCTCGAGCCAAACCTCCCAGACTGCTGCAATATCCGCCGCGGGAAACTTGCCCGGCGGGCTGCGCCAGAGGGCACGCAATCCCGCTTCCGTAATGGCATTGACGCTTTGAACCAAGTCTGCATTCTTTGGTCGGCCCGGGATGAATTCACCATCTTTCTCGCGATCAGGCGTGTCTTCCGTCCGAAACTGGTCGACCTTTTTGCGCAGGTTCTCAATACCCTTGGCTGTTGCAAACACCGTCGCACGCTCTTGGGCGCCACCTGGAATAGGAAAATCTTCGATGCGGAGAAGCATAAGGCCACTGGCGTCTAGGCTATCCTTTTTCAGGCGCTCGTCGATACGGGAGCTGATTTCGAGATAAACGCCGGGAAGCTCAGTGGCCGGAATATCCGGCAACGCGTCGATGGCCTGAAGCAGCGCTTGGGCGTGCGCAGCGCGATTGGGGACATCACTTGGTCTTTTGGACCCGCCCCGGCCTTTTGCCTGGAATGGGCGAGGTTGTCCTAGATTGCGAAGGTGGAAGTGTGGAAGCTCTCGTGCCATTGTCATTGGTCCCTAAATCTTGGAGCGACCGTCGGCGTTCGAGGGCGTCAAGCAAATCCTGTGTCGCAATCTTGTCAGTATCATTCAAAACCGCACGTCTCGCGGCATCTTCCGCCGCCGCCACAATATCGGCCGTTGAGAGGCCAGTGGCGACATCCGTCACCCGCTTCCATCCTATTCGATTGAACGAGAAACCGATCAGACGGCGTTCGAGTGCCTGTCGGATGGCGGGACCATCGGGCATCACATAGGGCAACACGAGATCGAAGCGGCGCAGAACGGCACGGTCAAGAATTCCCGGCAAGTTTGTAGTGGCGACGACGATCGAAGGCCCTGTGTCTTCATCCAGGAACTGCAAGAATGAGTTCAGAACCCGCCGGGCTTCGCCGACATCGTTCTCACCGCCCCGGGCCGCAGCCAAAGCGTCAATTTCATCGAACAGGTAGATACCGCGTGTCGTCTTGATGGCATCAAAGACCATCTTCAATTTCTGCGCCGTTTCGCCCATGAACTTCGTTATTAGACCGTGGAGCATGACCGAAAATAAGGGGTACTGCAGCTCCCCGGCCAGTGCTGACGCACTCAGTGTCTTGCCGGTACCGGGAGGACCAGAGAGGAGAACGCGCCTCCGTGGCTTCAGGCCTTTTGCCTCGAGCTTTTCGCGCATACGCGTCTCGAAGACGAGATGCGACAGTTCACTCCTAATCCTATCCGGTAAGATTACATCGACGAGTCGCTCCGTCGGATAAGACGCGGCAAGAAACTCTGCAAGATCGCCGCGAGGCGTTGCGATAGGGGTGACTGCAGGGGTTCGCTTTGCTGGCGGCTTTTGCCCCGCTTCAGCCCACTGCCGCAACTGTTCAGCCAGTCGGGTGTGTCCCTTCTGCTCTTCGGCCGCCGAGAGTTGCATCGCCAGATCGTAAAAACGATCAGCGTCCCCTTCTGCGTGGCTCTTGACGAGACCGATGAGTTGTTGGGCGGAAGCCAAAGTCGAACTGCTCTTTCTGAATGATCATTTTCAGCGTTGATAGGGTCTTTTCTACATCCGAACCCTTTAACAGACCAGACAATTTGCACGGTTTGCATGCGGAGTGTGTCGGTTTTGTGCACTCGACCATCGACCTGAGTCCCAGCCTGTCGTCCTCCCCTGCTCGGCTTCGCGTGTCGCAGGGGAGAACGGCCCTTCGGTCCGTCGCGCATTCGG
>OLHL01000799.1_pt1 | contig 13305 bp, 7 predicted proteins | sample 1609441 | NCBI WGS metagenome assembly OLHL01 (sample SAMN05416833, study PRJEB24817) | seawater metagenome | isolation source: Sea water | place: Canada:Atlantic | collected 2013-07 | reverse complement strand
TGTTGATGGTGTCGGGTTTTGACCGTTACTACCAAATTGCTAAATGCTTCCGTGATGAAGACTTGCGTGCTGACCGTCAGCCAGAATTTACTCAGATTGATATTGAAGCTTCATTTATTAATGAAGATGAAATCATGGGCTTAGTACAGGGCATGATTAAAGATATCTTCACAAAAGAACTGAACGTAGATCTGGGTGACTTCCCACGTATGCCATTTGCGGAAGCGATGAGCAAATACGGCTCAGACAAACCAGACCTACGTATTCCAATGGAATTGGTGGATATTGCTGAATTCCTACAAGACATCGAATTCAAAGTATTTGCAGGCCCAGCTAAAGATCCTAAAGGTCGTGTTGCCGCCCTTAAAGTACCAGGTGGCGCAGAGCTTAGCCGTAAGCAAATTGATGAGTACACTAAATTCGTAGGTATTTACGGTGCCAAAGGTCTGGCATGGATTAAAGTGAACGAGATTGAGAAGGGCGTTGAAGGCCTGCAATCTCCAATCATTAAATTCATCGGTGACGACAACACCATGAAGATCATGGATAAGTTGGGCGCACAAAATGGCGACATAATCTTCTTCGGTGCGGATAAAGAAAAAATCGTTAACGAAGCCTTGGGCGCACTGCGTTGCAAGTTGGGTGAAGACCTCAACATGTACACCAAAGAGTGGGCAGCCTTGTGGGTAGTTGACTTCCCAATGTTTGAAGAGAACTCAGACGGCTCTATCTCAGCATTGCACCACCCATTTACCGCACCAAGCTGTTCGGCGGAAGAACTAGAAAAAGCACCGCTTAAAGCATTGTCCCGTGCTTACGACATGGTACTTAATGGTTGTGAGTTGGGTGGTGGTTCGATTCGTATCCACGACGAAGCCATGCAAGAAACTGTATTCCGCGTATTGGGTATTTCAGAAGAAGAACAGCGTGAGAAATTCGGCTTCCTACTAGACGCATTGAAGTTTGGTGCGCCGCCACATGGTGGTTTGGCATTCGGTCTTGATCGTTTGATCATGTTGTTGACTGGCGCTCAGTCGATTCGTGAAGTGATCGCCTTCCCGAAAACACAATCCGCGGCGTGTGTGATGACACAAGCACCGGGTGCTGTGAACAACACCCAACTACGTGACTTGCATATTAAGCTACGTGAAAAAGCGAAGCCTGCTGAGTAATCAGCAAAGGGTTAGCTAGAGGTTAGAGTTAACGTGCTCTAGCGATAAAAAACGGACGCCTCGGCGTCCGTTTTTTGTTTGTGAAATATCTAAACCGAGTGACTATCACCGATAGCATTAGGCCCAACACGACAAATGAAATGATTTTGCCGGTATCTTAGCGAGAGGTTAGCCTTTTTGGATTGAAATTAGTCGAATGCCGCGAATGGTAATAACAAGACTAACGTGACTTTTGTAGCGTAGTAGCCCCCACCTCAGAATGGGGTGATGGGAAGACCAAACTACAAAAGGATTCGTTATGAATAACTATAAATGGACACCGCTCGCCTTAGCGCTTGCGATGTCAGCATCACTCTCCCACGCTACTTCTAATCCCCCTGGAGACGTCGACATCGACAACGACGGCCTGATTGAAATAGCCACTCTTCAAGAACTTGATTTAATGCGTTACGACCTCGCAGGCACTAGCTTAAATGGTGACAGCACGGGTTGCCCAGCGACGGGCTGTAATGGTTATGAATTAATAGCAGATTTGGATTTTGACACCAATGGAAATGGCGTAGCGGATGCCGGGGATGATTTTTGGAATGGTGGTAAAGGTTGGTTACCAATTAATGGTCAAGTAAATAGTTCTTTTTACCCATTTACGGCGATTTTAGAAGGTAATTATCATACTGTTTCGAATCTTACGATATTAAACAATACACATGGGTCAGTTGGTTTTTTTCGTGAGACTCAGGGGGCGGTTGTTAAAAATATTACGTTTGATTCTCCAGTTGTCGACTTAAATGATAATCAAGAGCGTGCAAATTATGCTGGTGTTATTTCTGGAAAAATGATCGATTCTCAGATATTAAATATTGAACTCAATGATATAAAAATTGAAGGTTATGGGTACGCCGGCGGTGTTACGGGTAGTTTTAAATCTGATCAAAAAGTAGAAAATATTCACGTCTCAGGTGTGGTAAATGCAAGAACGCATTCTGGTGGTATTTTCGGTTATTTGAAAGGGCAGTTAGGGCCGGAAAGTTTGGAAGTTTTAAATATTAGCTTCACAGGTAATGTGTTCGCTTGGGATGCGGTAGCGGGTATTGCCAATAGCTTATCTAACGTAAGGCTTAACGGTTGCTCTGTTACCGGTGATATTGGGAGCCATGGGCATAATACTGCTGGTCTTGCAGTTCAAGTCAAGCAATCCTTGGTTTCAGATTGTCACATTAGCGCCAATGTTCATGTGACTGATTTTGAAGGAGATAGGACATACTCCTACTTTACTGGAGGTTTCTTCTCAGAGATGGGAACTTCGACTTTAGAACTATCAAGCTTCGAAGGTGATATCTCATCGGTGGGTCGTTACGCCGGTGGTATTGCTGGCGCAGTTACCGGTATCGCAGTGGTACGAAATGTCTCCATTGTTTCAGATATTCGTACTGACGACTGTTGTAGCGGTGGTCTATTTGGTGCGGTTTACTCTAGAGCTAATGATCTATTAGAGTCAGTAATATTGGATAATATTATTATCGCAGGAAATATTTCAGCTAATTCTTCGGGTTTATCTGCTGGCATCTTTGGAGCGAACTGGGTTTCTAATGAAGATGTTCTTGATGCCTTTGATGTGCAGGGGGTTTATTGGGATATGACATTATCAGGGATATCAAACTCAGGTGTTAATGGCATTAATGTTGGTGGCGAAGGTAAGTCTACACATGAACTTCAGTGCTCGACTATGCCAGGTGATGTAACTTGCAACGCGTCAATGTATGCTGACTGGGACGAAACAATCTGGGACTTCGGTGATTCTTCTGATTATCCAAGGTTGATTGGAGATAGTGATAATGATGGTTATCGAGACGATGAGGATATTGATGATGATAATGACGGCTTGATTGATATTGCTACCCTGCAACAACTGGATTTAATGCGTTACGATCTTGCTGGCACTAGTCTGAATGGTGATAGTACAGGTTGCCCAGCGACGGGCTGTAATGGTTATGAATTAATAGCAGATTTGGATTTTGACACCAATGGAAATGGCGTAGCGGATGCCGGGGATGATTTTTGGAATGGTGGTAAAGGTTGGTTACCAATTAATGGTCAAGTAAATAGTTCTTTTTACCCATTTACGGCGATTTTAGAAGGTAATTATCATACTGTTTCGAATCTTACGATATTAAACAATACACATGGGTCAGTTGGTTTTTTTCGTGAGACTCAGGGGGCGGTTGTTAAAAATATTACGTTTGATTCTCCAGTTGTCGACTTAAATGATAATCAAGAGCGTGCAAATTATGCTGGTGTTATTTCTGGAAAAATGATCGATTCTCAGATATTAAATATTGAACTCAATGATATAAAAATTGAAGGTTATGGGTACGCCGGCGGTGTTACGGGTAGTTTTAAATCTGATCAAAAAGTAGAAAATATTCACGTCTCAGGTGTGGTAAATGCAAGAACGCATTCTGGTGGTATTTTCGGTTATTTGAAAGGGCAGTTAGGGCCGGAAAGTTTGGAAGTTTTAAATATTAGCTTCACAGGTAATGTGTTCGCTTGGGATGCGGTAGCGGGTATTGCCAATAGCTTATCTAACGTAAGGCTTAACGGTTGCTCTGTTACCGGTGATATTGGGAGCCATGGGCATAATACTGCTGGTCTTGCAGTTCAAGTCAAGCAATCCTTGGTTTCAGATTGTCACATTAGCGCCAATGTTCATGTGACTGATTTTGAAGGAGATAGGACATACTCCTACTTTACTGGAGGTTTCTTCTCAGAGATGGGAACTTCGACTTTAGAACTATCAAGCTTCGAAGGTGATATCTCATCGGTGGGTCGTTACGCCGGTGGTATTGCTGGCGCAGTTACCGGTATCGCAGTGGTACGAAATGTCTCCATTGTTTCAGATATTCGTACTGACGACTGTTGTAGCGGTGGTCTATTTGGTGCGGTTTACTCTAGAGCTAATGATCTATTAGAGTCAGTAATATTGGATAATATTATTATCGCAGGAAATATTTCAGCTAATTCTTCGGGTTTATCTGCTGGCATCTTTGGAGCGAACTGGGTTTCTAATGAAGATGTTCTTGATGCCTTTGATGTGCAGGGGGTTTATTGGGATATGACATTATCAGGGATATCAAACTCAGGTGTTAATGGCATTAATGTTGGTGGCGAAGGTAAGTCTACACATGAACTTCAGTGCTCGACTATGCCAGGTGATGTAACTTGCAACGCGTCAATGTATGCTGACTGGGACGAAACAATCTGGGACTTCGGTACTTCTTCTGATTACCCTGTTCTGCGTTAATATGCATTAGTTAGTTAAAACGGACGCTTCGGCGTCCGTTTTTTTGAGAGGAGGATAATCAAAAATTCTACTTTCTTAATAGCGTTCGCCTCGCAATGCCTCCACTTTTAATTTCAAATTCTCAGGGGTTGCTTGATCTGGCGTGATTGAATCTCCCACCACTAAATCAATTTTTGACCAAAAACGTTTCGGCATCTGAGACAGTGCAGGGCGATCTTTGTGGCTAAAAAAGCTTCCCCATAAGCCGCGTAACGCCATCGGTATTACAGGAACCGGGGTTTCTTGCAAGATACGGCTAGTGCCGTTTTTAAATTCGTCTATCTCGCCATCGGTGGTGAGTTTTCCCTCCGGGAAGATGCATACAACTTCGCCATTACTTAATTCTTCTGCTATACGTGCGAAGGCTTGTTCATAACCTTCCGGGTCGGCTTTGCGGCTGTCGATTGGAATGGCTTTGGCTGTGCGGAATATAAAATTCAACACCGGCATGTTGTAGATCGGTTTGAATGTTACAAACCGAACGGGACGTCGGCAGGCACCACCGATAAGTAGGGCATCAACAAAAGACACATGATTACAAACTAGTACGCATGCGCCTTCGTCAGGAATTTTATGTAAATCAATATGGCGCACACGGTACATTGTATGAGTGAGAACCCATATGATAAATCGCATGGCAAACTCAGGAATCGTGCGATAGATATAGATAGCAACTAACGCATTAAGCACGGCCAATATTAAAAAGAATTGTGGAATCGTTAGGTCTAGCAGCCCCAGCACTATAATACCGACAATCGCAGACACCACCATAAATAATGCATTCATAATGTTGATTGCGGCAATTACTTGAGAACGCTTCTCTGGGGCTGATCTCGCTTGTACCATGGCGTACAGCGGTACAATGTAGAAGCCGCCAAAAACACCAATAAGTAAAAAGTCAGCAACGATTCTTAAATTACTAGGGGAGCTTAAAAACAGACCGGCGGTGATTAATTCTGGCCCTAGTTCTGGTAATGACTGGAGAAAAAGATCCATTCCAAAGATGGTTAAACCAATCGACCCTAACGGCACTAAACCTAATTCAACTTTATGGCCTGATAGCCGTTCACAAAGTAATGACCCCGTCGCAATACCAATAGAAAAGGTAGCTAACAGCACCATTACGACACTCTGATCCCCTCCTAGGTAATCTTTCGCAAACCCATAAATCTGGGTGAGGTAGGCGGCACCTAGAAACCAAAACCAAGAGATTGCGAGCACCGCAAGAAATACACTTTTTTGTTCGCGGCTGTAGCTGATGGTTCGCCATGTTTCTGTAAATGGATTAAAGCGTACTTTAAGGTCAGGATTCGCTGCAGGCGCGGAGGGTATCTTGCGACTGACTAAATAGCCGAGTATCGCAACACAAATAATAATGGCGCTAACCCAAAGGATACCGTCGCTTTGCGTGGCGAGTATGCTAGCAACTAATGTCCCGATTAGTATTGCTAGAAAAGTGCCCATTTCAACCAATGCATTACCACCAACCAGTTCATGATTATCCAAGTGTTGGGGGATGATGCTGTATTTAACGGGGCCAAAGAAGGCCGATTGAGTTCCCATTAAAAAAAGCAGCAGCATCAAGCCTGCAGTCATACTGAAATAGAAGGCGATAGCGCCAAGGCACATAATGACAATTTCGAGTAATTTTATTCGTCTGATTAAATACGATTTTTCATATTTATCGGATAATTGGCCAGCAAGCGCAGAGAATAAAAAGAAGGGAAGAATAAACAGCATTGCACCGATGTTATTCATCAAACTTAAATCTAAGGTGCTAGACAATAGCCCAAATGTAATCATCGCCATGAGTGAATTTTTGTAGACGTTGTCGTTAAATGCCCCAAGAAACTGTGTAAGAAAAAAGGGAGCAAAACGGCGAGTTTTCAAAAGCGAGAATTGAGAATGATCGCGAGGATCTTGATGTTCATTGTTGGATGACATGGGGCGTCCTTATCACTGTCCGGCTAATGGGGCTAGTTTTACTGAATAGGTTCGTTCTTCATAACACCAAAGTACATGCTCTGGTGTCTCGATAGCAAATCGGCTTTGAGTCTTAAAATCAATGCCTGTTTCGGTTAGATGACGCTGAATAAACTCTCCGTTTGGATCTCGAAAACAAACAACAGAAGGGTCTTTTGAATAGAATAGAAGCTCGCCAACCATGAGACCCCGTTTAGGTAATTGCTGAATAAGAAGCTCTGCATTTTCAGCGAGCCGTCTAGTTACTGTAATGGTGTGGTCATCAATGGTGTAGGTCTTTTGGGTCGTCGGCAGTTCGCTAAACAAGGGCAACCCTTGTCTGTCACTGTAGTTAGCGTAAATGGTCAGTGAAATATCAGGCATCTTTGACACGTTTGTTGTCTGTGAACGGCAATGATACCAGTAAGTGTTACAGGGAAGGAGGGGGGCTACTGCACACACTTTAGCTCGGTTTAAGCTTACTCAGTTTGTCATGACTGGTGGTTCTTTTAATAAGCTGATGCACTCTCTCCGTTCAGGTCACATCAGCAGTATTCGTTGTAATGTTTCAGTGCTGGGTGCCTGCCGATTTTGAATAGCCATTTTAAGCTATTTGATTAACTCAGCGAGTTGTGGGGGTCTAGAGGCCTTAGAAAGAGGTACAAAAAACCCGCCATGCGGCGGGTGTGTTATTATTGGCTCTCGATTACTTCTGGTAATCGAATGCAGAGAACCAACCATCAGCGACATGCTCATCGTGCTCAGCACCATCAAAGTAGCTGTAAGCAGAGGTGTCACCTTTCAACTGTATTTCAAGGAATGCAGTCACTAGAGTACGGAACTCTTGCTTTGCTTCTGTGTTTGGTTGTCCACCGAACCATTCGAAGTGACTCGCTCCAGCATAAATAGCTAGGCCGCGTTCTAAGTTGCTTGGAAGCTCAGCGTAGTAGTCTTCTGTGTAGTAAGCTAACTCATCATTCTCGCCACCGAGCATTAACATCGGCGCATCAATTTTTGAGTAGTCAACGTTGTAAGCGCCCAACCAAGGAGCTAGAGCGATAGAACTTGTTGGAGCATCACCCATTTCTTCAGCAGCAAGGATTACACCGCCGCCGCCCATGGAGAAGCCCATTAGGTTACGCTTGCTAAGGTCGATTTTACCTTGCAGTGGGCTACCTGCACGTGAGTTTTCATCAGCCAGTTCAGCAAAACCACCAATTTGAGCATTAGCCCAGATTGGGGGAACGCCAAGAGTGCTGGTTGGTGTCATGGTAAGAACAACATAACCATGAGTGGTTAGGTGCTCAGATAGCCATTCCATTTGCTCTTTGGTGTTAGTAAAGCCGCCGGTTAGGGTAGTGGCAGGGAATGGTCCAGCGCTTAAATCACATGGGTAAGTCATACGAGCAGAAGCGTAACCATCATTATCTAGGTTCGTTTCATACGAGCAGATTTCGTAATCGCCCGGCTCAGTCAGTGCCTGACCTTCAGGAGCAGGGTCAGAACCACCACCACCAAAACAACCTTGAAGTAGGACTGCAGCAGTCAATGGAAGAATGCGCGTAGCGTTTTTGATCATCGCGGACATGTTAGACCTCATGTTTATTTTTATTGTTTACGAGTTATAGAATACGGATTTGAGTGGCTTGTTCACTCTGTTTTTAGTATCTGATGAAATGGAGGCATGAATAGTTACATTCTTGTCCGGATATGAATCGATCAGTATTTTTCATGGCCACATAAGGCTGAATAACAATTATTGTCAGAGTCTTGATTTGACGTTTTCCTGATGATGTTGTGCATTCTTTCATTAAGAGTTGGGTGACTCACATTTGTCACAGCTTCCCCTTGGTTGTTAGCGGATGTTTGATTTAATGAAATTTCAAGCAATGACACACTGGAAACGTTAATGAATATAAACACCAAGTTATTACTCATCACAGGGGCGGGTAGTGGTATTGGCCGAGCAACGGCAAAGGTAGCAGCGTCTAAAGGTGCTCGTCTAATTTTGTGCGATATCAATGAGTCAACCCTGAAAGAAACAAAAGCAGCACTAGGGGCCTCTGTGGTTTCAACGTGTGTGATTGATGTGTCTGATCGTGAGGCTATGAATGCGCTTGCCCAGCAGGTTGTGTCTGAGTTTGGTGTTCCCGATGTGATTATTAATAATGCTGGTGTTGGCTTGGCCGGTGGGCTGCTTGATATCAGTCACGATGACCTTGAGTGGGTGATGAATATAAACTTTTGGGGTGTCTTTAACGGTTGTAAAGCATTTGGACTTGCCATGGCCGAGGCTGGTAAGGGCGGGCATATTGTCAATGTTGCTTCTGCCGCTGGCTACCAAGCCTCTGCTGGAATGATGGGATATAACGCGTCTAAGTTTGCTGTGTTTGGTTTCTCTGATGCGTTACGTGAAGATATGCGCCCATTTGGTATTGGAGTAACGACAATTTGTCCGGGTGTTGTGCATACCAATATCATTAAAGAAACGCGCATGTCAGGTGCAAAAGATGAAGAAGCTCTGCGGGGAAGGGTTGATCAGTTATACAGGAAACGTAATTACGGTCCTGAGAAGGTAGCCGCTGCCATTATTGGTGCGATAGAGAAGAATAAAGGAATACTCCCGGTGACGCCCGAAGCTTGGTTTATGTACTTGCTGAATAGAATATCACCGCGATTTGCCTACTGGCTTTTAGGTCGATTGGAGCGTTCTTCCGCCCCAGAGCTGGCTGGCTCATCGTTTACTCACCCCGATATGAAAATGAGATGATAACGAATACCCAGTGCAGAACTTGGCGCGCGCTCAACTCTGCACTGGTCATCATTGTTTTATTTACTCGCTGTGCTCTACGCTACTGAAAAGAGCGCTGTCTGATTTTAATCTCGAATTGATCGCTGTTTGCGCACTAGCATGACCTTTAAGATAGCGATCAAACCACGCAAGAGTCATGGCTTTATAGCTCTCTCGATTGGTGGTGATCTCAGCGCGATACCACTGTTGATGGCGGCCATTCTTATAGACAGCAATCAAGTGTTTATCAGCACTTTGCGTGACGTGACCTTTAATCTCATCAATTGATTCGTTAGTGACGAGAAGGTCTTTTTCGCCTGCCAGTATCATGGTTGGGGCAGAGGGAGAGACGTTTCGCTGTTCTTGTAATAGGAATGGAGCAAAGGCAGCGAGTGCCTTTATGTCATCTTTAAGCTCAGTTCCTGCGAGTAGAGTGCCACCTCCACCCATTGAAAACCCTGCGATGCCTCGTCGATGTATATCAATACGGTTGTTTAGCGGACTTTCAGTATTGGCATTTTCGATTACCAGCGCTTTCTGGCCTGCGAGATGCGCGTCGCGCCATTGCTCTACTTTTCCGTAGATGTTGGTTGGTGTCATTGCTAAGACTACATAGCCTTTTTCGGAAAGTGTTTCCGCCATCCATTGTAAGTTTCGGTAGGTATTCCCATAGCCGCCAGTGAGAGTGACCGCAGGGCTCAGTTCGCTAATTCCACAGGGGTAGAAGTAGACGGCTTCTTTGATGGCTTCGCTGGCCTCAATTTCATGTTGGCATACGTCGGCTTGAGCCGTTGTGGCAACTAAGGGTAAGAGTATTGATGCGAGTATTGGGGGGATAAATTTATAAAATTTCATAGATTACTTCTTATTGTTTTTACTTGAATTTTTTGTATGGACGGCCCATCAGTGATCGTAAGAGTAGGGCGGTCACCGATGTGTGTCAAAAGATGTATACCCAAGATGAACTGTTTGTTTTCATCCGGGGACAGAGTTTGCTTAGTCAAGTTCCTGAAACAGTACGTTGCGAAAACTATTGGAACACTTTGCCTAATCGTGTCTCTCAGCTTTACGAGTTAATAGATCGCATTTCTGATGTTGAAGAGGAGATTCTCTGATGAAAAAAATCACACTTACCGCTGTAACCGCTGCTCTAATGTCTGGTTCTGTTGTGTCATTTCCTGCATTTGCAAACGATGCTAGAGAGTATGACGCCGACGCTTTTATTGGTGCGAGCCTTAGTTATAGTAAGTTAGAAAATCTGTCGTTGGGTGGTCAGGATATCGAAGAGTTGGGCGATGCGGATGAGTTCGATGATGATCGCACCAGCTGGAAGGCATTTGCAGGCGTATGGGCGAATGATTACCTTGGGGTTGAAGCTCAGTATCTAAATTTAGGTGAGTACAAACAAAGTAGTTTCAGTTTTGATCCATCAGGCTTTACTGCGGCGGTGATGTTAGGCCTGCCTGCGGGAGAGCACTCTCGTGTGTATGTTAAAGGTGGTCAATTCTGGTGGAATGCTGATGTTAAAGCTCCGCTAGGGTATAGCGATGAGCGTGATGGTACAGCACTCTTTTATGGGGTAGGTACAACGCTAGCAGTGTTGCCAAATATGAATCTTAGACTTGAATATGAACGCGCAGATTTCGACGAAGACAATGTAGAAGCCGATGTTGATTTTGCTTCAGTGGGGTTAGGATTCATGTTTTAAAAATTTATGTTCTAAAACTTATGTTCTAAAAAACAATAGTGGCATTTAGTGAGTAATACATAAAAAAACCCGGCAAATGCCGGGTTTTTTCTATTCAAGAAAGAGTCGTATCAAAAAACTTACTTGGCTGACGCGATATTAGCCGTGGTCGCTTTCTTGGTGTACTCGTCTATTTTATCGAAGTTCAAGTACTTGTAGATCTCACCAGACATGCTGTTTAGCTATTGGCCGCAATAATATCGCGCAACACCATCGGCAGAATGCCCTTGTGGCGAATCTGCTCAAGCTCCGATGAGGTATCCACGCGCGACAGCAGCTCGTGCTGTTCGGTTGAACCGTCAGTGCGCTTGATCGTCAGCGTCACAGAGCCTCGTGGCGTCAGGGTATCAATGCCCGCCAGATCAAAAGTCTCAGAGCCATTCAGGTTCAGAGAACCCAGAGTCACGCCTTCTGGCAATTGCAGAGGCAGTACACCCATGCCCACTAAGTTGGACTTATGAATACGCTCGAAGCTTTCGGCAATAATCGCTTTTACACCCAACAGCGCCGGGCCTTTAGCCGCCCAGTCCCGTGATGAGCCAGTACCGTATAGCTTACCGCCGAAGACCACAGACGGAGTGCCTTCCTGCTGGTAGCGGGTCGCAGCATCGTAGATCGACATTTTCTCCGCGTCGCCGTTGGTGTTGTAGTAGTTAGTGACCGCACCGGTCGTACCCGGCAGCATCAGGTTTCTGGCTTTTACGTTGCCGAAAATACTGCGCAGCATCACGTGGTGGTTACCGCGACGGGCACCCAGCGAGGTCAGGTCATTGGCATCTACGCCGATCGACAACAGGTACTCTCCCGGTGGTGAATCCGGGCGGATACGGCTCACAGGCGAGATATGGTCGGTGGTGGTGTTGTCATCACACATCACCAACATACGTGCGTTGCTGATGTTATTCAGTGAATCTGCTGGCGTTTCCAGAGAGAAACCATCAAAGAAGGAGATTTCCTGAATGTAGCTGGATTTCTCGTCCCACTGATACACAGGGCCAGTCGGTGACTCCAGCTTCTGCCAAGTCTCGGGGCCAGCGAGTGAGTTTTCGTAGGTTTCACGGAAGGCTTTCGGGTCCATGCACTCATGCATGGTTTGCGTGATTTCCGCGTTGCTCGGCCAGATATCTTTCAGGAACACATCATTGCCATTAGCGTCTTTTCCCAGTGGCTCTTTGGTGACATCAATATTCACGTTACCGGCCATCGCCATAGCAACAACCAAAGGAGGCGACATAAGGAAGTTAGTGTCGACATCTGGGTGAACACGGCCTTCAAAGTTACGGTTACCGGATAACACGGAAGACACAATAACGTCGTGGTCGCGCAACGCCGCTTCAATGCTTGGCGCTAGAGGGCCAGAGTTACCAACACAGGTCGTACAGCCGTAACCTGCGGTGTTAAAACCGAGAGCATCGAGGTGCTCCTGCAACCCGGCTTTGGTTAAGAAATCGGTTGCCACCGGTGACCCTGGGGCCAGAGAGGTTTTAACGCCGTCAGGCACTGTCATGCCCAGTTCATTGGCTTTTTTCGCCAGCAGGCCAGCGGCAATCAGCAGGCCTGGGTTCGAGGTGTTGGTGCAGGCGGTGATCGCCGCAATCACAATATCGCCGTCTTTCAGAGTGCGCTCAGGCAGTGACTGGAAGATACCGGCTTCATCCGCCTTAGTTGGCGTGACGGTCACTTCTTCTGGTGTGCGAGAGTCTGAGTTAGCCGCTTGTTGGAATACCTTACCGATATCACCCAGAGCGAGTCTGTCTTGCGGCTTTTTAGGGCCAGCAACAGAAGGTTCAACGGTCGATAAATCAAGATGCAGCAGGTCGGTGTAGCGCGGTAGTTTCTGGCCTGCTTTCCACGCCATGTTCTGCGCCTGGTAATACGCCAGCGGCAGGTCGCCATCTCTACCGGTTGCTTTCATATAGTCAGCAGCGATCTCATCAAACGGGAAGAAGCCCATGGTCGCGCCGTATTCTGGCGACATGTTGGCAATGGTCGCGCGGTCTGGCAGTGACAGATTCGCGCTGCCTTCACCCACGTATTCCACGAATTTGCCCACCACACCGCGCGGGTATTTGCGCAGCATTTCGGTGATGGTTAATACCAGATCGGTTGCCGTCACGCCTTCTTTCAGAGCGCCCGTCAGCTCAACCCCAATCACCTCAGGTGCTAGCATCTGCATTGGCTGGCCCAGCATAGACGCACCGGCTTCAATACCACCCACGCCCCAGCCAACAATACCCAGCGCATTGGCCATTGGCGTGTGGCTGTCCATACCGATCAGGGTATCCGGGATCAT
>OLHL01000796.1_pt1 | contig 13328 bp, 9 predicted proteins | sample 1609441 | NCBI WGS metagenome assembly OLHL01 (sample SAMN05416833, study PRJEB24817) | seawater metagenome | isolation source: Sea water | place: Canada:Atlantic | collected 2013-07 | reverse complement strand
CGTCGGCAGCGTCAGATGTGTATAAGAGACAGGCCCGTTAATACGATGCCGCCTGCAGATTTGCTTTCTTGTTCGTGACGCTTAACGATCACACGATCGTTTAAAGGACGAATTGCCATTTTCAAATCTCCTGAAAATTCCAATGTTAATAAAGGTTTAAGTTGCCGATTACTCGGACGTTTAAATTGAGCAAGGTTTTTGCCTTCGCTCAGAAATTTGTTCTGCGGTCATAAATGGGGTTAGGGGAGATTATCTCAAGTAATTTTGTAAAAAATTTCGTATTTTTTTACTAAAAGTGCATTTAATTTTCATTAAGTGCGGTCTTTGTGCCCAAGCAAGGTTTATTTAGGGGGATTTTTCAAAGCGATAGCGCTTTGTGTTGGCTAAGGCAAAGTGTGTGTTTTTGTGTCTCACGCTTGAATATTGGCACGGTTAGGCCAATGTATAACGTATCAATCGGCATCACGCTACTGTGACTTGCCTGAGCAATTAGGAGTTAAATTATGGCGACCCCACTTAAAATCGATATCGTTTCTGACGTGTCATGCCCTTGGTGCATTATCGGTTATAAAGCATTAGATGAAGCATTGGGTAAACTTGAGGGTAAAGTTACAGCTGATATCAGTTGGCAGCCTTTCGAGCTAAACCCAAATATGCCTCCGGAGGGCCAAGAAATCGTTGAGCATATTACTGAAAAGTACGGTATCAGCGTTGAACAAAGTGAGCAAAATCGTGAGATGATTAAGCAGCGTGGGTTAGACGTGGGTTATGAATTTGGCAACCGTGGCGGTGGCCGTATTTATAATACATTCGACGCACACAGGTTATTGCACTGGGCTGAAGAGGCGGGCAAACAAACTGAGCTTAAGCTGGCATTTTTTGATTTGTACTTTAAAGAAAGCGGCGACCCAAGTAACCATGAACAACTGCTTGCTGTGGTTGAGCATGTCGGGCTAGATAAAGCCGCTGCTCAAGAGATATTAACCACCGGCAAGTATACCCAAGAGGTACGCGAGGCCCAGCACTTGTATCAATCAAACGGCATTAGCTCTGTGCCAGCGGTGATAGTAAACAACAAGCATTTAATCAGTGGTGGGCAGCCTGCATCCGTATTCGAACAAGCCTTGAGCCAAATAGCCCAAGAAGTAGAAGCGCAGAAGGTTGAAGGTGAAAGCGCTGAAGCATAAACCTTGTGTCCAGCGATAATTAACGAAAGGAGCTTTGGCTCCTTTTTTATTGCTGGGGTTGTGACATCGTGTTGCATGCCATCACAGGTTAACGATTTGCCTGTTAACTTTCCCAGGCAATTTCATAGAGTTTCACTATTTCGTCTTTGTCGACCTGACGCGGGTTATTGTTGGGGGAGCCTGAGGCCAGCGCTTGTTCTGCCATTAAGGGCAAGGTGCTAAAGAATACATCTTTATCCACTCCAAACTCGGCTAACGACGGTACTGAGAGCGTTTGATTGATTCGCTTTAATTGGTTCAGCAGCGCTTGGTGTGCCTGATTCTCATCCTCTATATTATCGATTAGTCCCATATACATGGCGCACTGTGCATAACGTGTGGGTGCACTGCTGATCGAATATTCAGTGACAGTAGGCAACAACATGGCGTTACTTAATCCATGTGGAACATGAAAATGCACGCCTAACGGGCGGCTCATACCATGCACTAGGGCAACAGAGGCGTTTGAAAAGGCAATACCTGCCAATGTTGCTCCAAGCATTACCGCTTCTCGGGCCGCGAGATCTTTAGCATCTTGACAGGTTTTTAATAAGTTTTGCCCGATTAGCTTCATTGCGGCAATCGCTTGCTGGTCACTAAAAAGATTAGCCTTGCGACTGACATAGGCTTCTATTGCGTGAGTGAGGGCATCGATACCGGTATCTGCGGCAATACGCGATGGCAAGCTTAAGGTTAACTCGTAATCAACTATGGCAGCCATTGGCATCAACCCAGGGCCCATGCATAACATTTTCTCGTCGGTTGAGGCATCGGTAATGATCGTCGCTTGGGTTGCTTCTGAACCTGTACCCGCTGTGGTGGGTATGGCAATCACCGGCATGCTGCTTAAGTTAACGGGGCGCGGCATTTTGTAATCTCTCATGCTTCCGCCATGGGTGGCTAATAAAGCGATTGCTTTGGCGGTGTCGATGGCACTACCACCACCTAATGCCAGTAAGCAATCGTATTTTTCCCGCTGTACCAATGCCACTGCTGGTAAAATTGAGTCTTCACTTGGCTCAGCCATCGTTTCGCTAAAGAGGCCATAGCCCAGACCGTGCGCATTGAGTAAGTCAGTTATGGACTCTGTGTAGCCAAGCCTGACCATAGTGCTGTCGGTAATGATACAAGGATAATGGCAGCCGAGCTGCTCAAGAGTGGCGGGGAGTGCGTTGATGGCACCGGCGCCAATTTGCATTATTTTAGGTAGATTAATCGTGGCAGTCATAGGGTAATACCTCAATAAGTCATGTGTTTACGCTAACTCATCATTAAGCGTAACGCTAGAAGCAAACCATAACCTGAGTATTTTTTAGTCTAATGGATTAATACCAATCCGCATTAATAAGTACCCCCTCAGAATGCGTCCAGCGGTTTTTGATTAAGGCGTCGCTATGAAGTAATGGTTGTTCCCTTTCAAATAGTGAGAACGCAGAGCAAAAGCTGCTGGGGCATTCCTTTCAGGCGAGTTTTAAAAGGGCTTACACTGCTTTGCATGACTTCGAAAGAGAACAACTATTCATTCAGTCATGCGCCTTGTTTAAGCCCTTTTAAACTCTCGCTGAGTGATCACTTATTAACGTGGAATGGTATAATACCTATCCGCATTAATAATTGCCCCCTCAGAATGCGTCCGGTGATTTTTACTGAAGCACTGGATTACAGGCACAAAAAAAGGAGCCTAAGCTCCTTTTTTATGCAGTTTGATAAGTCAGTAGACTTGGGGCCGCTTACACGCCCATGTAGTCGAGCATACCTTCGGCGGCTTCTCGGCCTTCGAAAATAGCCGTAACCACTAAATCTGAACCGCGTACCATGTCGCCTCCCGAGAAAATCTTAGGGTTAGACGTTTGGAACGGGTATTTTCCTTTAGCTGGCGCGCGTACACGGCCTTTTTCGTCCAGAATAATACCGTAGTCACCGAACCAACCCGCAGGACTAGGCTGGAAACCAAACGCAATAATCACTGCGTCTGCTTCGATAACGTGTTCAGAGCCTTCAATCACCACCGGACGACGGCGACCTTCGGCATCAGGTTCACCCATTTCGGTTTTCACGCAGCGCACACCGCAAGCGTTGCCATCGGCGTCTAACTCGATGTCTAGAGGTTGTACGTTAAACGTAAATTCAACGCCTTCTTCTTTGGCGTTTACCACTTCACGACGTGAGCCCGGCATGCTGTCTTCGTCACGGCGATAAGCACAGATAACATCTGTTGCACCTTGGCGAATGGAAGTACGTACGCAGTCCATGGTGGTATCACCACCGCCTAGTACCACCACTTTTTTGCCTTTCATATCAACAAATTCATCTGCTGATTTTTCAAACTTAAGGTGACGGTTGATGTTAGCGATCAAGAAGGGTAGGGCTTCGTATACACCCGGTGCACCTTCGTTAGCAAAACCGCCTTGCATTGGCTTGTAAGTACCCATGCCCAAGAAGACCGAATCGTATTCATCAAGCAAGGTTTGAAAATCGATGTCTTTGCCGATCTCTGTGTTGAGGACAAACTCAACACCCATTTCGGTGAATATTTCGCGGCGACGTGTGATCACTTCTTTTTCAAGCTTAAATGCAGGAATACCGAAGGTTAACAAGCCGCCAATTTCAGGGTATTTGTCATACACAACGGGTTTAACGCCGTTGCGCACAAGTATATCGGCACAGGCTAGGCCGGCAGGCCCAGCGCCCACAATAGCGACTTTCTTGTTTGTTGCCACAACGCCTGACATGTCAGGACGCCAGCCCATTTGAAAGGCAGTGTCGGTTATGTATTTTTCGATACTACCAATGGTCACAGCACCAAAGTCGTCGTTTAAGGTACAAGCACCTTCACACAAACGGTCTTGGGGGCAAACACGGCCACACACTTCTGGCAAGCTGTTGGTTTTGTGAGAAAGCTCTGCAGCTTCTAAAATTTTCCCTTGGTTGGCAAGTTCAAGCCACTGAGGGATAAAGTTATGTACTGGGCATTTCCATTCACAATAAGGGTTACCGCAATCTAAACAGCGGTCAGCTTGACCTTCTGTTTGTGATTGGGTCAATGGCTGATAAATTTCAGCAAATTCTGCTTTACGTACAACGATCGGCTTTTTCGGCGGGTCGATACGTTCTACGTCAACAAATTGATATACGTTTTTAGACATATGATTCTCGTCCTGCTACTTATTGGGCCTGAATGCTAAGTTCTGATGATGAGCGACTGATGTGCCCCAACAGATTCTTCACATTACTGGTCTTAGGCTTAATTAAGCGGAATTTAGGCAATACTTCATTGAAGTTGTTGAGTAAGCCCATAGCGTACTCGCTGCCTGTTTCTTCGTAGTGTTGATTGATAAGGCCACGTAAGTGTTCAGACAAAATGACTTTGTCTTCAATGCCCATAATCTCTACTAGTTCAGGGTTAATGCGATGTTCAATATCGTCTAATTCGTCAAGGATGTAAGCAAAGCCACCGGTCATACCGGCACCAAAGTTAACGCCGACTGCGCCAAGCACAGCAACAATACCACCTGTCATGTACTCACAGCCGTTGTCACCTGTACCTTCAACAACTGCAACAGCCCCTGAGTTACGCACACCAAAACGCTCACCTGCACGACCGGCTGCGAACAATTTACCGCCCGTTGCACCGTATAAACAGGTGTTACCCATGATGGCACTTGCGTGTGGGTCAAAGCTGATGTTGGTCGGGTTGCTAATCACTAGCTTACCGCCGGTCATGCCTTTACCAACGTAATCGTTAGCATCACCAATAAGGTGCATTTCAAGGCCGCCTGCATTCCATACACCAAAGCTTTGGCCGACTGTGCCGGTAAGCTGTAATTGGATAGGCGCGTCTTGCATACCTTGGTTACCATGCACTTTAGCAATCGCACCTGACACCATGGCGCCCACTGAACGGTCAGTGTTGCGTACATTGTATTTTAGCGATATGCCGGTTAAAGAGCTGATAGCCTCTTTAGCATCATTCAAAATTTGTACGTTCAAATCGCCTTTATCTAATGGCGTATTGGCAATTTCAGAACAGAACAGCTTAGTATGATCACCTGCTTTAGGCTTGGCTAAAATGGGGCTTAAATCTAGACGACTCTGCTTGGCGGTGATACCAGGTAACACTTCCAGCAGTTCAGTACGACCGATTAAGTCATCAAGCTTGGTCACACCAATGGATGCCATGATTTCGCGCACTTCTTCAGCGATAAACTTAAAGTAGTTCATCACCATTTCGGGTAAACCAATGAAGTAGTTTTCCCGTAGTTTTTCGTCTTGGGTTGCTACACCTGTTGCACAGTTGTTCAGGTGACAAATACGTAGGTACTTACACCCTAATGCAACCATAGGCCCGGTACCAAAACCAAAGCTTTCAGCACCCAATATTGCGCCTTTGACCACATCAAGGCCGGTTTTTAGACCGCCATCAGTTTGTACTCGCACTTTGTGGCGCAAACCGTTTTCAACTAGCGCTTGCTGGGTTTCAGCAAGACCAAGTTCGAAGGGGCTACCAGCGTATTTGACCGAGGTTAGCGGGCTTGCACCAGTGCCACCGTCATAACCAGAGATGGTGATCAAATCTGCGTAAGCTTTCGCTACACCTGTGGCAATGGTGCCCACGCCTGGTTCTGATACTAACTTCACCGAAATTTGCGCAGTAGGGTTAACTTGTTTCAAGTCAAAAATTAACTGGGCCAAATCTTCAATCGAATAGATATCGTGATGAGGCGGCGGTGAAATTAGCGTTACACCTGGCACCGCAAAGCGAAGTTCAGCAATGTAACTGTTTACCTTGTCACCAGGTAACTGGCCACCTTCGCCTGGCTTGGCGCCTTGGGCTACTTTAATTTGAATCACTTCTGCATTAACAAGGTAATGGGGTGTCACACCAAAACGGCCCGACGCGACTTGCTTTATCTTTGAGTTCTTCTCAGTATCGAAACGCGCTGGATCTTCACCACCTTCACCTGAGTTCGACTTACCACCTAAGCGGTTCATGGCGATAGCAAGTGCTTCGTGAGCCTCTGGGCTAAGTGCACCTATTGACATTGCAGCGGTATCAAAACGTTTGAATAAATTTTCAGCGGGTTCAACTTCACTGATATCAATCGCTGGGCTTTCTGCTTTTAGTGCCAATAAATCACGGAAATGACTCGGTGAACGTTCATTTACTAAGGTGCTGAACACGCGATAATCGTCGTACTTTCCGCTAACAACGGCTTTTTGCAAGCTGGTGACAACGTCTGGGTTATAAGCATGATACTCGCCCCCGTGTACGTACTTTAATAAACCGCCATGATCAATCGGTTTGCGTTTTAACCAAGCGACGCGGCTTAAATTAATTTGGTCTTGTTCAAAATCTTCAAAACCAGCACCTTGTATACGACTTGGCACGCCTTGGAAGCACAATTTGGTGACATCGGCGTTAATACCAATGGCTTCAAAAAGCTTCGAACTACGGTAGCTAGCAATGGTGCTGATACCCATCTTCGACATGATCTTGTACAGACCTTTGTTGATGCCTTTGCGGTAGTTCAGTACACCTTGCATCGCGCTCACGCCTAGCTCGCCTTTATCGGCCATTTGCTCGATAGACTCATAAGCTAAGAACGGATAAACAGCCGTCGCACCAAGACCGAGTAACACAGCAAAATGATGTGGGTCACGGGCTGATGCAGTTTCAACGACAATATTGGCATCACAGCGAAGTGATTTGTCTATCAAGCGACGTTGTACTGCGCCAACTGCCATAGCAGCAGGAATAGTCAGACGGTTTGATTTCACGTTGCGGTCAGACAAAATAACAAAGGCGGCACGTTTGGTTTTCACCAAGTATTCCACTTCGTTACAAATGCGCGAGATGGCTTTTTTCAGGCCTTCTTCTGGCTTGTAATTTAAGTCGACCACTTCTGAATAATAATGCTCTGCGTCATATTCACGTAATTGTTTCAAATCGGTGTAAATTAATACCGGAGATTCAAACAATACGCGATGAGCATAACCAGAGGTTTCGCTAAATACGTTTTGCTCACGGCCAATACAGGTTGCCAACGACATAACGTGATTTTCACGTAACGGATCGATAGGTGGGTTGGTTACCTGAGCAAATTGCTGACGGAAATAATCATAAATAGTACGCTGCTTTGAGGAAAGCACGGCCATTGGGGTGTCGTCACCCATTGAGCCAACGGCTTCTTGGCCATCTTTAGCGAGTACTTTTACGATTTGCTGAAGCTCTTCATAACTATAAGCAAACAACTTGTGGTACGTAGCCATCATGTTGTCGTCAAACACACGCTGACCAATCAATGAGGCGTCGCACTCTTCAACAGGCTTTAAGCGGCGAATGTTTTCGTCAATCCATTCGCGATAAGGATGACGGCCTTTAAGCTCTTCATCAATTTCGTTCGAACGCCAGATTTTGCCGTTGTAAGTATCGACGGCTAGCATTTCACCTGGGCCAACGCGGCCTTTTTCTACTACGTCTTCAGGTTTGTAATCCCAGATGCCGATTTCAGAGGCAAGGGTAATCAAGCCATCTTTAGTGATTACGTAACGCGCTGGGCGCAAACCGTTTCGGTCTAGGTTACAAGCCACATGGCGTCCGTTGGTTAAAACGATACCCGCTGGGCCGTCCCACGGCTCCATGTGCATTGAGTTAAACTCATAAAATGCGCGAAGATCGTCGTCCATGGTGCTGTTGTTTTGATATGCGGGTGGCACAAGTAAACGCATAGCGCGGAACAAATCCATGCCGCCAGCAAGGAACAGCTCAAGCATGTTATCTAGTGATGAAGAGTCAGAGCCTTCTGTGTTAACAAATGGCGCTGCATCTCCTAAATCAGGCAATAGTGGAGTAACAAACTTGCTGCTTCGTGCTTGAGCCCAATCGCGGTTACCACGAATGGTGTTAATTTCACCATTGTGCGCTAAGAAGCGGAATGGCTGTGCCAATGGCCACTTAGGCAAAGTATTGGTAGAGAAGCGCTGGTGGAATACACAAATGGCAGATTGCATGCGCTCATCGGCTAAGTCTAAATAAAACTTAGGCAAATCTTTTGGCATGACTAAGCCTTTATAGACAGTAACTAGCGTTGATAAACACGCAATGTAAAATTCACTGTCTTCGCTCATGCGTTTTTCAGCACGGCGACGGGCCATAAATAAACGGCGCTCTAGGTCACGTTTACGCCATCCAGAAGGCGCATTAACAAAAACCTGTTCAATTTGCGGTACGCCAGAGGCAGCGAGATCACCCAATACTGAATGGTCAGTAGGCACGACTCGCCAACCTGCTACGCTTAGCGTTTCACGCTCTAATTCTTCGTTCAAAATTTCACGGCCACGGGCCGCTAAGGTGTCGTCCTGATTGAGGAAAATAACCCCTACACCGTATTTCTTACTTAATTTCCAACCGTTTTCGGCGGCTATCTCTTTAAAAAACGCATCCGGTTTTTGAAGTAGCAAGCCACACCCATCCCCGGTTTTACCGTCGGCGGCGATACCACCACGGTGTTGCATGCGATCCAATCCTTCAATGGCAGTGATAACAAGCTTGTGGCTGGCTTCGCCTTGTGTATGGGCGATTAGACCAAATCCACAGTTATCTTTGGAATCATTAGGATTATATAAACTCATTGACGTAACTCCTTCAACCGACGACTGGTCAGGGTTGTGTTTTAGGTTACTGCTTTATTTTCTATAACGCTCACGGGTAAACTTTGGCACACAAAAAAGTGGCCTAATTGCGCCATGTCACGCTATGTATTCTTGTCGTTTTTATTATTGGGGATACCAGTCGAGTATCGAATATTTATACTAAGCAGGCCGTACAAAATACCGAGTTAAAATATATAAATCAATTCAGAAGTTTGAACTTACTTGAAAAATCCTTACTTTATGTTGGGTTTTTTGTATAAACTTATTTTAATTCAGTAAGTTACCAATCGTCCATTTAGTTGGTTATATCCTATGGAATAACAGCCATTTTTCTCGCCAAGTGTTAATAAATAGTTAATTTACACCGTTGCAAACAGTGACTTTTTGGTTTGCTAGTGAATATTTATGAGAAAAAAACGCATAAAAAGTATAAGTTACTATTTGGAAACACTGCCAAAACGGGCGTGTTGAGGATATTTAGCTAAATTGTTTGAAAAACAAACAATGTCATAAAGCCCAGCTCAAGTAGCGATTATCAGTTGACCCTGTGTTCGAACTTGCTAGCATGGCGCGTTCATAGCCTCACTTTTAAGCACGAGAACATAGCATGCAGCGACAAGAATCAGTAGAACCTTGGGCCCTTCGATTTGCCCAGTTTATTAATCGTTTTGGCACCCTGCGTGTTAGCGTGTTATTCGTCATTCTGACCCTCATCTTCACCATGACAGGCACCTACTTCTTGCGTATTTACATCATAGGGGATGTGAAGCTAGAAGATTTTATGAGTGCAATTATCCTGACCATCGTCAGTGCGCCTTGGGTATTGTTTTTCTTCAGTGAGTTGGTCAAACAACTTGAGCGCTCCAGAGGGCATTTAGCTGAAGCGGTAACCCAATTAGAGCGCTTACGTGAAGAAGATATTCTGCTTAGCCGTGAGCTGCAAAACAATATTAAACAGCTTAACTACGAGATAGAGCAGCGTAAAAATGCCCAAGAAGAGCGTGAAAGCGTATTCGTAGAATTAGAAAATGAAATTAAAGACAGAGCTGAAAAAGAAGCCCAAGCGCTGCGTTTGTCTACCTTGTTGCGTTCAATCATTGATGCCTCGCCAGATCTTATTTACTACCGTAACGAAGAAGGACAGTTTGCTGGTTGTAACCGCTTAGCAGAACAAATGACCGGCCGAACCGAAGCGGAATTAATTGGCTTAACCCCGCATGAAGTTTGGGAGGAAGAGCTAGCGAGCCAAGTGGCAGCCAGTGATCATGAAGTACTAGAAAATGATGTAAGCATTACTGAAGAGGTTTGGCTGCGCTTTGCCGATGGTCGCCGTGGTTACTTTGAAATGCGCAAAGTACCTTTCTATGACAAAGACAATAAACGCTTAGGGTTATTAGCGTTTGGCCGTGATATTACAGAGCGTAAGCAGGCTGAAAATATCGTCGCAAAAGCCAGTAAAGATAAAACCAAATTTATCGCTACCATTAGCCATGAGTTGCGTACGCCGTTAAACGGTATTGTCGGCTTAAGCCGTATGCTGCGAGATACTAAACTAGACAAAGAGCAATTTGCTTGGGTGAGTACCATTTACGCCAGCGGTATTACTTTGGGGAATATCTTTAACGATATTATTGATATCGATCGCATGGGTCGTGACAAACTCGAACTTTCATTGAAAACGGTATCTATAAAAGATTTCACCGAAGAGCTAAGCAGTATTATCAAATTGCTCGCTGCCGATAAAGGCCTTGCGTTTGATACCGACATTAAAGAGCCGCTGCCAGATTTTGTCGAAGTGGACGGCACCAGATTGCGCCAAATTTTGTGGAACTTGCTATTCAATGCGGTCAAGTTCACGCAAAAAGGGAAAGTGAGCTTAAGTGTTGAGGCGCACACCGCGGGTGATGGTATTAGTCACGTGAAATTTTGCGTTGGGGACACCGGCGTTGGTATACCTCAAACCGAGCTCGATAAAATATTTGCTATGTATTACCAAGTTAACTTGCCTGAGCATCAAAGTGCCACGGGAACCGGTATCGGCTTGGCGATATGTCAACAAATGGTGTCACTGATGAACGGTGACATAAAAGTCAGTAGTGAAATCGGTAAAGGCACCTGTTTCACGGTGGAGTTGCCATTACCCATAAGCAAACGCCCCATGCAAGTGGAAGAGCTGCAAGTACGTGGCCTGAATATTCTGTTGGTGGAAGATATAGAACTCAACGTGATGGTTGCCAAAGCGCTATTAGAGAAGCTTGACCAGCATGTTGATGTGGCCATGACAGGCAGCGAAGCGATAAAAATGGTACGCGATAAACAGTACGACTTAATCTTGCTTGATATCCAATTACCGGATATGACAGGTTTTGATGTTGCCGCAACCCTGCACGAAGAAAGTTTGGTTGAACAAACCAGTATTGTTGCCTTAACGGCCAATGTGATTAAGCGTCGCCAAGAATACTTGGACAGCGGCATGGACGATGTTGTGGCAAAACCGGTTAAGAAGAGCCGTATCATTGAAGTATTTAACTCGCTGTTCAGTGAGCATTCTTACGAGTCGCACAAACCTAATGAAGAAGAGCCAGATAAAGAGCTTGATGCCATTTTAGATTTAGATTTGCTGCAGATGTTGGTGGATACCATCGGCCACGAAATGGTCAGCACCAGTGTTAAAGTATTTGAAGAAAATATGCCGGTTTACTTAGAAATTCTGCAACTTAGCTTAAGCGCTGATGAGAAAGACGAAGTGTGCTCTCAGGCCCATAAAATAAAAGGGGCTGCAGGCTCGGTTGGTTTAGCCAGAGTGCAAAAAATTGCTAATCAAATTCAACAAGGCGATCATCCAGCTTGGTGGGAAAATGTGCACGATTGGGTAGAAGAACTGACGTTTGCTGCCGAACAAGACATGCAAAAACTGGGTGAATGGCTAACCAAGCAAGATATTGACGATTAGCATTATGGGCGCCAAGGATAGACTATCTTGGTGCTAAATTTGCCTCACGAGAGTGGGGCGCATCTATACCACGCATCTTTATAGGGAATAAGCATAAATATTGCTTGTGCCTACCGACCAGTTTATATACAATTCGCGCCGCTTAAAACAGTCACTTTAATTTAGTTCCTTGTCTCCATACAGTCTGACTGTGCTGTCGAGGCTACAACCGTGAGGAGCAATATGATGCGTCATTACGAAATCGTATTCATGGTTCACCCTGACCAGAGTGAACAAGTTCCAGGTATGATCGAGCGTTATACCGGAATTCTTACCCAAAATGGTGGCACAATCCACCGTATGGAAGATTGGGGCCGTCGTCAATTGGCTTACCCAATCGACAAACTACACAAAGCACACTACGTACTTATCAATGCTGAAGCTTCTGCTGAAGCCGTTGAAGAGCTAGAGACTGCTTTCCGTTTCAATGACGTTGTATTGCGTAACCTAGTTATGCGTACTAAAGATGCTGAAACAGAGCAATCGCCTATGGCTAAAGAAGAGCGTCGTGAAAAGCGTGACGAAAGACCGTCTTCTGAAGACAAGTCTGTAGAACCTGAAGCAGCTACTGCTTCTGACGAAAAAGAATAAGGAGACAAAAAATGGCTCGTTTTTTTAGACGTCGTAAATTCTGCCGTTTCTCAGCTGATGGTGTTGTTCAGATCGATTATAAAGACATCGCTATGTTGAAAAACTATGTCACTGAAAGTGGTAAAATCGTACCTAGCCGTATCACTGGAACTAGCGCTAAATATCAGCGTCAGTTGTCAACTGCTATCAAGCGCGCGCGCTTCCTAGCATTGCTTCCATATACTGATTCTCACAAGTAACCCTAGCGAAATTAAGAGGTAGCAAGATGGAAATCATACTACTAAACAAGGTCGCTAACCTGGGCGGCTTGGGTGACAATGTCACTGTAAAATCAGGTTATGCACGTAACTACTTGTTCCCTCAAGGACAAGCGGTTCCTGCTACTAAAGCAAACGTAGAAAAATTTGAAGCACGTCGTGCAGAGCTTGAAGCAAAAATTGCTGACCAGCTTGCAGCGGCTGAAGCACGCGCAGCAAAAGTTGCTGAGTTGGCTGAAGTCACTATCGCAGCACCTGCTGGCGACGAAGGTAAATTGTTCGGATCTATCGGTACTCGTGACATCGCAGTAGCTATTACTGCCGCTGGTGTTGAGATTGCTAAATCTGAAGTTAAATTGCCTACTGGTACTTTGCGTGAAACTGGCGAGTTCGAAATCGACCTACAGTTGCACTCAGAAGTTACTACTACAATCAAATTGATTGTTATTCAAGAAGCTTAATTTAAGCCTTTTTGAATACTAAAAACACCGCCTGGTACAAGATGTACTAGGCGGTGTTTTTTTATGTGCTGAATTTATACCAATACCATCGAATAATACCATTCCACTTTAATAAGTGATCACTCAGCGAGAGTTTAAAAGGGCTTAA
>OLHL01000780.1_pt1 | contig 13482 bp, 13 predicted proteins | sample 1609441 | NCBI WGS metagenome assembly OLHL01 (sample SAMN05416833, study PRJEB24817) | seawater metagenome | isolation source: Sea water | place: Canada:Atlantic | collected 2013-07 | reverse complement strand
TCGTCGGCAGCGTCAGATGTGTATAAGAGACAGAGCTACCTTCGCTGCAACAGCACCTGCAGCGCCAACCGCCACCACACAACCTTGTAAGGTCATGGCAAAAGTAATCGCTAGAATGCTTACGCATTTTGTCATTGGCTTCATAAATTAATAATTACTCGTCACCGTGATCAGCTGGGAATAAGCTATCGTCAATGCACTCGCATAAATTGTGAATGACCAGCAAATGCACTTCTTGAATTCGTGCTGTACGGTTTGACGGTACGCGAATTTCTACATCGTGCTCACTAAGAAATCCGGCCATTTCTCCACCGTCTTTACCCGTCAATGCAACTATCGTCATGTCGCGCGACAGTGCGGCTTCCATGGCGGCGGTAACGTTGCGCGAGTTTCCGCTGGTAGAAATAGCAAGAAGGATATCGCCGGGTTGGCCTAGCGCGCGTACTTGCTTGGCAAAGATTTCATCGTAGCTATAATCGTTAGCAATAGACGTAATTGTTGAGGTATCAGTACTCAATGCTATCGCAGGCAGGCTAGGGCGGTCTCTTTCGTAGCGATTTAGCATTTCAGAAGAAAAGTGCTGTGCATCGCCAGCCGAACCGCCATTACCGCAGCTAAGCACTTTATTTCCACGAATAAGCGCTTCAACCATCATGCTCGCTGCTTTTTCAATCGACTCTGGCAAAATTTCAGAGGCAGCAATTTTGGTTTGAATACTTTCAGTAAAGTTAGCTTTAATTTGTTCAATCATACTTCTTCTCTTTTTAAGCGAGCTGCTGATAGAAAATCTTCAGCGCTGGTGGGCGCGTATGAGGCGCTTCGAATGCTAAGGCTGGCATTAGCCAATATTTTTTAGCCATTGAAGACGGTTACCGTCGATAGCAATAACGTCGATCCGCAATGAGGTAGACGTCGAATTGAGGCTATTATCTAACAAATAGAACTCAAACGCAGCTTGAATTCGCTGCAGTTTTTGTGCGGTAACGAATTCTGCTGCATTGCCAAATTTCGTATTCTTACGATATTTCACCTCAACACACACTATGGTGTCGCCGTCTTGCATAACAATATCTAATTCGCCTCGGCGGGTGCGATAGTTTTGACAGCGCAAGGTAAGACCTTGTTCCAACAAAAATTGACAGGCTTGTTGCTCAGCTGCATTCCCTTGCACTAGCGACATAATGACTCTCTATTCTGTGAGTATTTCTACTTTTTCATTGCGAATAATAGCTCTGGGCTGCTGTCGCTCTACTTCGCCATTTTCGTTAAGTGACAGCGAGCCTGTAAGCCCATCGTGATTTAAATATTGTAGCGTGTTTAATATACCAAGCTGAGGAAGCAGCTCATAGGCGTCATACCCAAAGGCGAATAAACGCTTTTGCATGGTACTTTGTGCTGCAAAGGCTTGGTCTACGGTTTGGGCTAAACCTTGCCATTTATGCTGCGGCATTAACCAAGGCATATCGATAAAGTGAATGTTTTTCAAATCTCGCCACTGGTTTTTTCCGCTGTCGTAATCCATAGAGCGAGATGAGGCATAAACGGGTATGGGCTGCCCATCAAGAGGGTTAAGACTTGCTTCAATAATCGGATTAAGTAATTCAGTGTCTTGTGGTGAAGCAAACGCGATAATCGCGTCTATGTCTCGTCTGCTACGAGGCATGTTGTACACTTCGTCATTAGTCATGTACTCAATTTGATTAATTCGCTCGTTGCTTTGCGCCACATCTAGCGCTGAAGTAATGCCTTCTCTCAGCGAATTACTGTCATTGAACGTTACCGACGTGATGTTGGTGCGGCGTTTGCCTTCCGCCTTGTTCAGCGTTTCCCAATGCGCTTTAAATGTATCATCCATGCGCATGTAAAGAGAGCTCTGCTCAGCAATAACAATAGGGGCCCTGAAACCTTTGTTAAATATAAGCTCTGCAAGCTGTTTGGCCTCATCTTCTGGTGCTAGACCAAAGAAGTTAGCTGCGATAGGTTGCGCTACAGACGTTTTCTCAGATAAACCTTGCTCTGCAGATAAGGGGGGTATCGCGCTTTTTTGCTCTGATAGCGAGCCGGCTTCAGCGTTCCCCGAAGCATCCTGCTGTGCAAGCAACTCAATGGTCCTATCAAGCTCGCCCATTGCCTGCTGAAAATTATCAAACCGATTTAGGGCTAATACATTTACCCCAGTAGGTAGGGCAGGCACTATGCGTTCAACGTTATCTTTAAGTAGCGGGCCAATAACAAATTTTGCTTCTCCGATGGCACTTATAATTCCCTCGGCATCTTTATCTGTGGTATCCACAAAACTAAGCTGAGGCAGGTTGCGCTCGCTCTGATTATCTTCAATGCTCTGATAATACGCTGCCATGATACCGTTTTTGATGGTATTTCCCGTTGCACCAAGACGCCCAGATAGTGGAAGTAATACAGCAATACTGTCGATGCTTGGACGAGAAAGCTGGGTAGCGCTATCTACATTTTTAGGGAAAGCCTTGCCTAGGCTATGACCTGCATAGACACGTTTGAAATTGCGTAGGTTAGCGGCAAGTTGCTCAGGGTTAGAACGATATTCTTGTGTTAACTTTCTAAGTGAAATAAAAGGAGAAAGATTGGGATACTGCGAGCTTACGTCGTCAAGTGATGAGAGGGACATAGACGTTACCCATGTCCAAACTTGCTCTACTTTTTGTTCGTCAGTGAGGTCGGTTTTCAACAGGTTGTTTGCCGCAGCGCCATAATTGCCCTCACGAATAAATAACTGTGTCTGAAGGTGTGCTTTTTCGACACCAAATTGGCTTTGGTCAGGTACTGTCTCAAGCATGGTCAGTAGAGTTTGGGGCGACGCGTCAGGGCTGTTCACATACACTTTTGCCATAAGCAGTGCGTAAGCAGGTTGGTTAGCAGTAGATACGCCGTCTTGCTTCACTTCATAAAGCACCTGTTGGGCTAACAGGGGCTTTTGATTTGCGATATACAGCTCAGCAGCCTCTAGAAGTAAGGTGTCTCTTCGCTCTTTATTGCGAGTTTCAATCCACGCCTTTTTTGCCTCAACAAGCTTGTGTTCAGGTGTAATCTCTTCTTTGGTAACAGGCTGCTCAACAGGGGATTTTAGGTTTGTTGGAACGTTAACCGCTTTTTTGGGCGTACTCGTGCAGCCAACTAACAATAACGGTGAAAGCAGTAATGAGGTTACCGCAAAACGCGTGATGTGTTTTCCAGTGGTTCCGGTATGGCGCACAGTTTCATTCCTTTTACTTCGATATGGGCTCAGTTTATCTCAACCAGTGTGAAAATCTACGCTTGGCGGCATAAACTGGACTATTGGCATGTTACACTTACCGCATTATCACGTTTCTATTATTATTTATGACTAACTCTGCCAATTCTATGAATGACGTTGCTACGCTATACATTGTACCCACCCCCATCGGAAACTTAAACGACATAAGCGCTCGTGCTATCGAGGTACTTGGCAGTGTGAGTTGGATTGCGGCAGAAGACACCCGCCATAGCTCAAGATTACTTCAGCACTTGAGTATTACTACCAAAACATTATCGCTGCACGATCATAACGAAGATAAGCGTGCAGCCATGTTATGCGAGCGATTAAAAGGTGGCGAGGCGGTTGCATTAATCAGTGATGCAGGAACACCGCTGATAAGCGACCCTGGCTTTATCTTGGTACGTCGCTGCCGCGAGCAGGGCATCCCGGTTTGCGCCCTGCCAGGCCCCTGCGCCGCCATTACTGCATTAAGCGCGTCAGGCTTACCGACAGACAAGTTTATTTTTGAAGGGTTTTTGCCAGTAAAATCACAGGCCAGAGAGAGTGCGGTTTCTGCGCTACTAGATAGACCTTACACGAGTGTATTTTACGAGGCACCGCGCAGAATTTTAGACACAGTAACGCTTATTCAGCGCGTGCTCGGAGAAAGGCATATTGTGGTGGCGAAAGAGCTGACCAAAACATTCGAAACTTATGTAAGCGGCAGCGCCCAAGATGTTATTGATTACCTAACATCCGAAGCGGCCCACCAAAAAGGCGAATTTGTGGTGATGATTGGCCCAGCCCATATTAGTGAGCAAGAAATACCTTTTGAGGCAATGTCATTACTGCACACCCTTTGTGAACATATTCCATTGAAAAAAGCTGCTGCGGTAGTAGCAGGCCACTATGGTTTAAAGAAAAACGCACTTTATCAAGCGGGGTTAGACGCAAAAGAATAAACCTGTTGTGATAAGGGTCAGCACTGATCTTAACTGCCTTTTAGTTGTTACCAATTACTAGGTGAAATTAAGAAAATGTTAAACAGCAGAAAATGGAGGCGTAAATGAAAAAAGCTCTGAAAATCACCATGGCAGAAGGCAAGTGGCTGGTAGATGTGTTCTCAAAGGCCAATGATTCGGGAGTGTTCGATTTAATTCACCCTCATACCAGCGCTGAGATATCGTTTAATGAAGGCGAGATGTATGGTTTTCGATACAGCGTAACCGGAAAGCAAGGTACCCCATTTACCATTGAACTAGATGACATAGTGTTAGTGGAAGGGGAAATAGATGAAAGCGAAACCGCGAAAGGTAGCGGTGTTATTTAAGCGCTATCGATGAATTCCTGCAAACGTGTTGGTAATTAATACCGACACGTTTGCTGGCCTTTGACTTACCACAATAAAACCATGAGGTATGTAATGCCGTTACCCCTTTCGCTTCTTGATTTGGCGCCTATATCAGAAGGCCAGAGTATAAGTAATGCACTTAGTAATTCGCGAGAGCTAGCTCAGCAAGCAGAGTGCAGTGGATATCAACGGGTTTGGTTGGCAGAACATCACGGTATGTATGGCGTGGCAAGTTCTGCGACTGCGGTAGTGCTAGGGAATATTGCTAATGCGACCAATCATATTCGAGTTGGAGCGGGTGGAGTGATGTTGCCCAACCATTCACCTCTGGTCATTGCTGAGCAATTTGGCACATTAGAAACTTTATATCCCGGGCGTATTGATTTAGGGCTCGGGCGAGCGCCTGGTACCGACATGGCTACCGCTAAAGCATTGCGTAGAAACCTCAGCAATTCAAATACTATAGACTCCTACCCCGAGGATATTAAAGAGCTTCAGCGTTACTTGAGTACTCCTGAACCCGCCCAAAACATTGTTGCTGTGCCAGGCGCTAATACGCATATTCCTTTGTGGCTATTAGGCTCTAGTTTATACAGTGCGCAGCTTGCCGCATCGTTTGGGCTTCGCTATTCATTTGCCTCACATTTTGCACCAGACCAACTTTTTGATGCTTTGCACGTTTATCGTTCCACGTTTACTCCGTCCGAAAAATTAGAAAAGCCTTATGTTATGGCAGGGGTAATGGCGGTGGTCGCTGATACTGATGAGGAAGCGCAATATCTTTTCACTTCGGTTCAACAACAGTTTATGAATATGCGCCGAGGGCTTAATAAGCCTTTTGCTAAACCCACAGACGACTTATCTACAATATGTACGCCTAATGATCATGCAATGCTGTCTCATGTATTGCAGTATGCGCTGGTCGGCTCTAAAGCCACAGTGACTGAACAGCTAGCACAGTTTGTCGGGAAAACTGAAGTCGATGAGCTGATTGTTTCTATGCCCATTCATAACTTAGAAGCAAGGTTAAAGAGTGTATCGCTGCTAGCCGAGATAGTGCACTAGGGATAAGGGATTGAGGCGTTATTAAAAAGGTTTCGGTTACATTGAAACTCGTACAAAAAAGGTCAGCATGGCAGAACACAAATAACACTAGGAAAAAGTCGGCTGATGTACGCCGACTGTTTCTCAGATTTGTTGGTTTAAGACAAGCGCCCTTTAAAGTCTTCGTACGTGAAACGTCGCACTAATTCAAACTCACCGTTTAAGCGCAATATGCCAATGGACGGATGATCAACCCCATTAAAAAACGTGGTTTTTACCATGGTGTAGTGCATCATATCTTCAAACTGGATACGGCTTCCTGCCACCAGAGGTTCATCGAACGAGTAGGTGTCTATAACATCTCCAGCAAGACATGAGTTGCCGCCAAGTTTGTAATTGTGTGACTTTTCATTTGGTAATGCCGCATTAAATACGGTAGGTCGATAGGGCATTTCAAGCACATCTGGCATGTGCGCAGTGGCCGAGATATCCAATATGGCAATATCACCTTCGTTATTCACCACATCCACCACTTCCGATATTAAAGGGCCTGTTTGCCACGCTACGGCAGAGCCCGGCTCTAAAATAATATCAAGGTGGGGGTAACGCTCTTTAAATGCCGACAATGTGTTGATTAAGTGCTCAACGTCATAGCCTTCGCTTGTCATTAAATGACCGCCGCCTAAATTCAGCCATTTCAATTGATGTAGCCATTTGCCAAATCGTTTCTCAATGGCCTGCAAAGTACGCTCTGTGGCAAAAGAATCGCACTCGCATAAATTGTGGCAGTGAAAACCTTCAATGCCGTCCAAGCTTATACCTTCTAGCTCATCCGCTCTTATCCCTAATCGCGAACCGGGTGCAGCTGGGTCGTAAAGTGGTGTATCTGCTTCTTGATGCTCAGGGTTAATTCTCAGACCAAGTGATACGTCTTTTAGCGCCTCACGGTGGGTATGCCATTGGCTGAGGCTATTAAACGATAAATGATGTACCAGTGAAGCCAGTGCTTTTGCATCCTCCGCTTTATACGCAGGGGAATAGGCATGAACCTCTTTGCCCATTTCGGCTGCTAACTTTGCCTCCCACACTGAGCTTGCGGTGGCACCTTGAAGATATTGTTTGACGATATCGAAGCAAGACCACATGGAAAAGCCTTTAAGGGCTAAAATAATTCGCACGCCTGACTCGTCTTGAACGCGCTTCATCAGCGTTAGGTTACGAATTAATTTTGCCTCCTCAAGAACATAGCAGGGTGAGGGAATATCAGTGCGTTGGGTAAGATCGGTCAAGGTGTTCAAGCTCCGGTCAATAACGTAAAAAAAGGGGCACTTAACATAGCGCCCCTCGTAAATATCTATAAGTATTTGTTCAAAGCAATCTATTTAGTGAAAGGGCTGCTATCGCACTCTAGTACATGCCATGGCAGTCCGTGTTCATTAAGCATATCCATGAACGGGTCTGGATCAAACTGTTCCATATTCCACACGCCAGCTTCTTTCCACGTGCCGTTTAGCATAAGCGCTGCGCCAATCATCGCAGGAACGCCTGTGGTGTAAGATACCGCCTGAGCACCTACTTCCTCATTACACTTAGCGTGTTCGCAGTTATTGTAGATAAAGATGGTTTTTTCTTTGCCATCTTTCATGCCTGTAATGTAAGTACCAATACAGGTCATGCCTACATAACCTTCTGCAAGCGAGCCTGGGTTAGGTAATACAGCTTTTAGAAACTCTAAAGGCACAACTTGTTGGCCTTGAAATTCTATAGGCTCAATGCTCGTCATACCGATACCTTCAAGAACGCGTAGGTGGTTTAGGTAAGCCTCGCCAAATGTCATCCAAAAACGGGCACGTTTAAGTGTTGGGAAATGTTTCACCAACGACTCAAGCTCTTCGTGGAACATAAGGTACGAAGCGCGCTCGCCTATATTCTGATAATCAAGGTCTTCTCGAACACTAAGCGGATCAGTTTCTTTCCACTCACCATTTTCCCAAAATTTACCACGCTGAGTAATTTCGCGGATATTGATTTCTGGGTTGAAGTTAGTCGCGAATGCTTGACCGTGGTCGCCCCCATTACAATCGACAATATCAAGGTAGTGAATTTCATCAAAGTAGTGTTTTGCTGCATACGCAGTAAAGACGTTAGTGACACCTGGGTCAAAACCACTTCCAAGTAGTGCCATGATACCGGCATCTTTAAACTTGTCTTGGTACGCCCACTGCCATGAGTATTCAAATTTTGCTACGTCTTTTGGCTCGTAGTTTGCGGTATCAAGATAATGCGTGTTGGTTGCTAAACACGCATCCATGATAGGTAAGTCTTGATATGGCAATGCCAAATTAATCACTAGGTCTGGCTTAACTTCGTTTATCAAGGCTTCCACTTCTTTGGCGTTATCAGCATCTAAAGCAAATACGCCTTTCACGCGGTCTTCACCAACTTCTTGCTGAAGAGCTTCACATTTAGACACCGTTCGGCTTGCTAAGAATATTTCATCGAAATGTTGTGGTAAACGAGCACACTTTTTAACCGTCACTGAGGCAACGCCGCCAGCACCAATAATGAGAACGCGAGACATAGTATTAATCCCTAAATTTTGCGAGTAAATTTTTGCTGAATGCTAGCAGACACCGACGATTTGGCAAGCAAAGTCAGTGTCTGAAAGTATAAATAGTATAAATTTCCCTGCTAACGATAGAAAACGTTATGCACATTTTAACTATTAATGCGTTAACAGGGGTCTTAGGTCGAGCCTAGGGCGCCGCAGTATTAATCGGCGGCGATACCACTACAGAACCGTCAACCTTGTAATAAGGATACAGGAGCAATCGTTCTTCCTGGTCAGGCGACGATGTCACTACCGCTATGGCATCCACATTTTTGCTGTTCTGTGTATTTATAGTAGCAGCATAGACTAAAACGCTGTAACTGTTGGTGTCTGTGGTTGTGTCGATGATCCTCCACTGGAGTTGCTCAATGAGCTGGGACTCACGTTTGCTCTCAGTGGTTTCATCTGCAAATATACAACCGTTTTTACCGTCTTGGTTTATAGCCGCAAAAGGGTAAAATACATCGCTGTTTAGCAGCATGAGTTTACATATGGAAAGTGATTTGGAAACAAGTTCTTTTAAAGGGGTTGGCAATGTAACTGGTCGGTCGATCATGTTGTATCTCCTCAAAGTTAGCGTTGCTTGCGATGCTATAGTTAAGACTCTATAGGTCATCGCTATTATTTTACGATTGCTGTTTTTAGATACCCTGTACTTTTTTTCCTTTCATCATTACTTACGGTGTATTGGACTCATAGGTTTACTATCACTACAGAAATGAGCACTGTGCAATCTCTTTAGCGAGCCCCCTGAAGTCCGCCGGTGTGTAAGACAATAATCTTACTACCTGATTTAAATGTGCCCTTTTTAAGCATATCTTTCAATGCGAAAAACACTTTTCCGGAATAAACAGGCTCAATCTTAAAGGGCATGGCGTTGTTAAAGTTCTCACAAAACGCCTTTAGGTAGGGCGGCGCCTTTGCATATCCACCGCAATGATATTCATGGTTAATATGCCAGTTACTGTTTGCTTTATTTTCTTCTTCATTGCTCGCAGGCGCTTTTGCTGCGAGTTCTTTTGTCAAAATTTCTTTTGCCAAAAGGTCGGCGGGTAAGAACTGATTAACTAAGGATTCCAAGTAATCTTGGCCTTTAAGGACGCCAATACCAATAGCGTGCTGATTTGGCGTTAACGCACTGACAATACCTCCCATTGTGGCACCACTGGCTACGGGGGCAATAATAGTGTCGAACTCGGTATTGTGATTGGTAGCGAGCGCTTCAGTAATTTCACTAACTAATTCTGCAACCCCAGCAATTGCCTGCTCTTGGCTTCCCCCCTCTGGGATAATAATGGCAGGGGAAAAGCGCTCTTTTAGAGTATTGAGGTATTCGGCAGAGTCACGTTTTTTATAGGTTATTCGGTCAACATACTCAATATCGACGTTCCATAAAGTTAGGTCGCTAATCATTGGTGTTGGTGTAGCAGAATAGTCACCACGAATAATGGCTGAAAGCGGAATGCCGAGGGTATGACACACATATCCGAGTGCATGCAGATGATTTGAAAAGCCACCACCAAAACTGATGAGTCTGACAGAGCTTTTGGCGGTACATGAAGAGCCTTCAGCGTGAAGAGAGCCCTCAGCGTTAGTAGAGCCCTCAGCGCCGTCTAGATATTGCTCTGCGTAGCCATAAATAAACTGCTTCAGTTTTCGCCACTTATTACCAGACACTACGGGGTGTATTTTGTCGTCGCGCTTTACATAAATAGTCACATCCTCGGCACCAGGCCAGTCAGGTGTGAACAATTCTAAAGGTGAAGGCTGGGTGAGTGTCTGCTCAAGCGTTGTTAGTTTATTCACAGGAGGAAGTTGCCACAATTGATCATTCATTATCTGCTCGCAGTATAACTAATACGACCACAAATCAAAAAGTATAGAAATGTCGAAGGCGTCAGTTCGTCAAATAGGGCGACTAAAATCAACGCTGGACAGTCATACAGGGAAAAATGATGAAACCTAAATTAATAACGAAAGCTGAATCAATGACGAAAGCTAAATTAGTGTGTATCAAACACGCAACCTCAAATAAATCGCAAGTAGAGCAGAGCTCGCTGTTGAGTTCTTTAGCAAATAAGCTTCGCACTGTCGTGAAACGGGCTGCTTTTTTTAGTTTAACAATGATGAGTATTTCTCTGATGAGCGTATCTTTTGCATCAAATGCTGCTTTGCCTTCGCCAGTATCCGAAAGTGTCCCCAATGCAGAAGTTGTGGGCAAAGATATGTTTACTTATTACCTATTCGACGTTTACGAGGCTACTTTGTTCGCTCCCAAGGGAGAATATGAGAAAGGAAAGCCTATTGCCTTAACGCTAAAATACCAACGCTCGCTAGACGGTAAGAAAATAGCTGAGCGTTCTATTGATGAGATGAAAAAGCAGGCAAAGCTTGATTCAGAGAAAGCCAAGCGCTGGTTACAAGACATGGTAGATATTTTCCCGGATGTAAAAGAGGGAGATGTATTAACAGGCGTAGCCACTGAAGAGGGCAACGCCTTATTCTATTTCAACGGCGAAAATGCCGGAGAAGTTAAAGACCCAGAGTTTACGCAAAAATTCTTTGATATTTGGTTGGGTGAGAATACCTCAGAGCCTAAGTTTAGAAGAGCGCTACTAGGCATCAAATAATTAGCGTAGCTTAAATACTATTTTTTTAATTTTAGCATTAGAGTAAAGAACAGGATAATTATGAAATCATTGAAACGCGCTGCCTATGCACTAGCAGGATTGGGAATAAGTGCAGTAACACTGAGTGGTTGTTCGGTGTCGGTTGAAGGTAAAGACTATACCTCTGTACAACCAGCATTTAACATCGAGCAGTTTTTTGATGGTGATGTCAAAGCGTGGGGCATCGTTCAAAATCGCTCTGGTGAAGTTGTGCAGCGTTTTAAAGTGGATATTGATGGTTCTATAGACGGTGACACGTTAACACTCGATGAACGCTTCGATTATGGTGTTGGTGAAGGTCCAATGTCCCGCACGTGGAAAATTGTTAAACAAAGCGATGGTACATTCGTTGGAAACGCTGGCGACATAGACGGCCCTGCTGCAGGTACATCTTACGGTAATGCTTTCAACTTCCATTACCAAATGGATTTACCCGTAGACGACACCAGTTACTCTGTGACGTTTGACGATTGGTTTTGGGCTTTTGATGAAACAACCATGATGAATCGCTCTTATATCCGCAAATTCGGGATTGTTATGGCCGAAGTGACCATATTCATGCAAAAGCAGGAGTAGTATTGTAAGTTATTGGTATATTTTAAAAAGTTTGAGGTGGGACTGCATTGCGTTGATGCTACAGAAGCGTCGGCGCAACTAATAATGACTAACTTGTAGACAGCGCGCGTTTTTACGTTACTCTATTTGTGCACAAAACGATATGCCCACTGGTAGCATCTACAGTGAGGCAGTCAAAATCAGCAGACTCGGATGTACTGATTTACCGTGCCATTACACATTGCGTCGCCCAACCCACCTTTTTATTAAACTACAAAAGGAATTGTTTATGCATCTTGCTATTAAACGCCTTCTGCTTATCACGCTGTCATTTAGCTTCATTCTACCCACCGTTGCCTATGCACAGTGGGAACAAATTACCCCGCCTACTGAAATGCAAGTTTCGCTTCCTAGCGGAGAGCAAAAAACGATTACGCCCGCATGCGCGCTTCCTGCATTAGCTACCGAACAAGGAATAGTGCCCAACCCATTTTCGTTTTATTTTGAGCAAGGCGAGAGTGATAATCTTCTTATCTACTTTAACGGTGGCGGCGCCTGCTGGGATGAAGCTACGTGTTTAGCCTCTCTTCAGCTTGAATTCGATGCCGACCCATTAAGTCGAGCGGCTTTTAACCCTTCATCAGTTGTTGAAAATACACCGTTCATTTCGGGCGGAATTTTTGAGGACACCGAGGAGAACCCGTTTCAATCGTGGTCGAAGGTGTTTATCCCTTACTGTACTGGTGACTTACATATAGGGTCTCAAGACACGCCTTATACTGACACGCTAGGCTTGGTTTCAGGCCAGCCAGGTGCTGAAGTCGTTATTAAGCATAGAGGTCACGATAACGCTTTAGCAGTAATGGATTGGATTAAGCAAAAACTTGATTCACAGGCGTTGTCTCCAAATAAGGTTCTGTTAAGCGGAAGTAGTGCCGGCGGTTATGGTGCTATGTTTAATTTCCCCATTATTCAACAGCTCTTTGGAAGAACGAAGGTAGCTCTTTTTGCAGATGCGTCTATGGGCGTCATTTCGAAAGGTTTTACCCAGTCGGTACTCAATTACGCTGGGCCTTGGGGATTAGAAGATACATTACCGCGCAACTTTCAATCGCTAATTGGAAACTTCAACCATCTTGCGCTGAACAAACAGGTAATGTTGCGCTTGGCCTATCAGTATCCATGGAATCGTTTCGCTCAATACTCTACTGGCACTGATATTGTTCAAATTCAGTTTTTGAAGATATCAGACCAAGTGGCAAAGGGTAATTTAGATCCCACCACTTGGGGGGTATCAGAAGACGACTTTATTTATATTTTTGGGTGGCAAATACAGAGCTACACATCGCTTAATGCATTGTCAGCATTTACATGGAACTATCAATTTTACTTAGGCGAAGGCACCTGCCATATGGTGCTGAACGACTTCTGTCAAGACAATGCTTTTCCTGTCTCATCGCCTAGCCCGTTTTACAATGAAGCAAGTGCTCAAGGTGTACAGTTTAAAGATTGGCTCCACCACTTTGCTACAGCCCGCCGTTTCAGAGAAAACAGCGTAGCGTATTATCGTTAATTTGGTTGCGCTACCCTTATTTAAGGGTAGCGCCATCTAACATTGCCTTTCTGACTTTCGTTTCTGAATACTTCTCAAATACCAATCCGTCTTCTTCGCTAATAAGTCGCTTCTCGTTGCAGTAGCGCAATTCATTTGCTTTTTTTTGTTACACGCCCTTGTTTAAACAGTCAGTTGTGGAAAAGCGACGTTTTCTTGCTCTACTTCTTCTTAAACTCTCCTTAGCGCGCAATGTAAAGATTAAAAAAATTTAAACCTTTTGAATCCGCCATCGTAGCAATTGTATGTCGTAGGTGTTGTGCCCTACATGCAATGGAATTGAGGCTATTAAGGCTCATTAAAGGAGATTTTTATGTCAAAGAAGCCACAGCTAACTACATCAGCGGGCGCCCCAGTAGTCAGTAATGAAACGACTAAAACAGCGGG
>OLHL01000772.1_pt1 | contig 13572 bp, 15 predicted proteins | sample 1609441 | NCBI WGS metagenome assembly OLHL01 (sample SAMN05416833, study PRJEB24817) | seawater metagenome | isolation source: Sea water | place: Canada:Atlantic | collected 2013-07 | reverse complement strand
TCCAGGTTCAGTATCCGTCCAAGGTTTCGGAGCAGACTGGCCATTTCAGATATGCTCTTGTTTTTCTGGTCATCGTTTGCGGCCAGCATAAGCTTCAAACCCCTTATCGCCCTGGCGGGATCCAGCAAGTCGCCCACGCTCTGAAGCCAATCTTCTTCCAAGCCCTCTTGGACGAGGATTGCGGCGAAGCGGAGAATTTGCCTGCGGTACTGAAGCACCGTGGCGGGACTCAGCGATTGCTGGAGAACATCCAAGTCCAACAGATCCGGCTTTTCCAGACGCTGCAGCAAACCTTCGAGATCATCCAGAAAGCTCTGAGGGTAGGCAGACAAGGGAAGGGCTATCTTCTTCGAGCGCTGTGGTAACTTCAGAATGATCTGGGGCCATTCAGGGATGCGGTTGGCAGCAAGGTTCCAGCTGTTAACGGCAGCACGGTATGCTCTGTCGGGGGATTTGCTGATTTCGTTTAGGGTGACGGCTTCAAGATACGCCTCGGCGTGAAATATGTTGACCTGCTCGGGCTCGACACCGAGCTCGCTCAGAAAATGGATGAACCGGCAAAGCGCAGGAAGAGTTTTGTCCTTCGACGCGAGCACCCTGCCCCACAGGTGCCGCCACTCAGGAGACAGGTTTTCGATGTTCCTGACACGCTTCCTGACGATCCCATGATGGGCCAGCGCTGAGCGGCTGTTGCTGACAATGTTCTGCCAGGACTTGGCAGACAGACCGAGTGAAGCCGGGGCTATCTTGTGCAGGCGAGGCTGAAGCCAGCCTGGATCGGCCCGAACATCCGAAACCGGACGACATAGTGCTTCTGCCACCCGTTGCAGCCCGGAGATCATGTCCCGCTTTCGGACAGGATTAAGCTCCTGATCGTTGGTGAGGCTCTCGATCAGGTCCGAGAACATCAAAACGCCTGTGGGCAGAGCTGCACGTGCAAGTTCGGTATGGTCTATGTGTTTCATGGGAAGCTTTCTCCTGGTCATGAATGCCTTCGGGTGGACGGTGGTGGACAACTGCGGACTTTCGGGAAGACTGTAGCATGAAAAATCCGCAATTTATGGAGGGAACCTCTTCCCGAGACGGCCCTAACCAACTGACTTTAATGGACATTATTAGGCACCACAGGTCATGCAAAGAAAGCCGCGCGATAGGCACGGTGCGCTTCCTTGGTAATGCGCAGGAGACGGTTTCCGGGACCGATCCGGATCGCCTGAAGGCGACCTGATGCGATCGCCCGACGAACGGTTTTTTCGGAGCATTGATCCAGTCTAGCGACGTCTTTGACAGTCAAAAGCGTGTCAGCGAGATCGGGTTTTCGGGGGTTAGGCTGTGGCATGGGGTACAGTCTCCTTTTCATCAGAAGGAGACTTGCGCAGACCCTGCTAGAGCGGCAAACGGCAATCAAATGTCATAAGAGGACACCAGAAGTACCTTCGTTCAGGATCTTAATCAGTCACTCTGGAGGTACCTTCGGCTTGGACGCTTTTAGCGTTCGGCCTCAATGCGGGAGATAACTGGCGAGGCGTCGGACGATTTCTTGGGTGAACCAGATCTATCTTGTTCAGTTGCGAAACGGCCCAGCTCGCGGGCTGCGGCACCTTTGCAGTGATCCCGAGAATGCGGAAAATCTGCTCTAGTGCTCTGCAATAGTCGGTGGATGGGTGCCCCCCATCCCTGGAGGTTCCGACAGTGGGGTTCTTGCCTTTCTCGTTCGCGTAGAGCCTGGCAAGGCGCAGAGCAATTGTTCTTGCGTAGTAGTTTGGTGGGCGACTTGTGACTGTCCAGAACTCGGTTTCTTGGTCGCTTAGCTCTTCGAGGCGTGCAGTGTAAGCTTCCATCATTCTGGCCATGACGCGAATTGTGTTTGCGTGAAAACCGGAGTGGATGTGGTTCCTCATCACCAGTTCACGGATGTCGGCTGTGATGTTTCGTTTCTGTCTGCGGACGGTCCAGATATCCACTGATGCTTCGATACGAGCTATGATTTCCGCCTGCCCCGGACCTCCTGCCTCCGGAGTTAACTTTTCCAAGACCTCTTCTAGGTTCTTGATGACCGTAGAGACGGTGCTCTGCTCTTTGAGAAAGTCCGCTTTGTTGTCATGGAGGTTTGGCTTGGACGTATCAATGTTCAGAGGGCTGTCGGTGGTGATGACCGAAACTCTCTGTGCACCGATAAGTCGCTCGACAACTTCCGAGACTTCCTCATCTTGGGTTTTGTCATCCATAAAGGGGTGGGTAGCACTACCCTTTTCCGATTTCAATCTTACCGCAGGCGATAATGAAGTAGTCCTGAATCCGCCAAGGGGGTTTCCATAGTGACATACTGTGAGTGATGCGGGCACAAATCCCTAGTGTTAAATATGTGTTAAATAATGTGTTACGTTGTTGATAGACGCTGCTAGCACCATGAATCGGTTAGGTTATCGAAAGCGGCTTGTGTGTAGAGTCACGATAGAGCGTGTGTAAAGACACGAATTAATGTGTGTAAAGGCACGAAAGATCGCGCTCTGTGTGTGAAACCACGAAAGCTCTTGACCGTGTGTGTGAAATCACGAAACATTAGTTATGGTGTGTGAAATCACGAAAGACGGCGACCGCTCTCCCTTGCTGCCAGATCGGCAGGAGCAAGGAGATTTTTTCGTGTGCGATATCTTCGATGCTGCTCCCAAGGGCGACATGGCCTCGATGGCGCATCCAATTTTCTCACTTTCGACCAAGCCTGACCATCGTGTGCGGCGGTATGAGGATGGAACGGGCCGGAACTATCTCGAAGTGAAACCATCGTCGGACGGGCTTGCTACCATCCACGACCGTGATGTGTTGATTTACTGCATCAGCCAAATCATGGCAGCTATCAATAAGGGCCAAAAGGTCTCAAAAATTGTCCGCTTGAAAGCGTTCGACCTTCTGAAAGCAACGAACCGGCCATCGGACGGACGCGGCTATAGCGGTCTTCGGAGCGCCCTCGCCCGCCTTCAAGGGACGCAGATCGAGACTAACATCGTGACCGGGGATGTGGAGCAACTGGATATCTTCAGTATCATCGACCGCGCGCGTATCGTGCGTGAAACCCGCGACGGACGTATGCAGGAAATCGAGATCCAATTATCAGATTGGGTATTCAACGCGATCCAAGCGCATGAAGTCCTCACACTGCACCGGAATTATTTCCGGCTTCGCAAACCCCTAGAGCGTCGTATCTATGAGATTGCCCGCAAACATTGTGGGTCCAAGAGAGAATGGAAGATCGGCCTTCCAGCCCTGCAAGCTAAGTGCGGGTCTGCTTCAACCTCGCGCGAGTTTAAGCGGTTAGTCGGCAACATCGTTGCCCAAGATGAAGCGTACAACCATATGCCGGACTACGCAGTACGTTTGGATGGCAATATGGTGCTGTTCTTGAACCGCCACGTAGAAAAGCCACTAGCTGTTGAGGTACCATCTGGAACAATCCGCTTGAGCTCTGACGTATACCACGAAGCTCGCAAGGCGGCGCCTGGGTGGGATATCTACGCGCTTGAGCAAGAGTGGCGGGAATGGATGGCCGATGGTGGCCTCGATGCCCCTGCTAACGCTGAAAAGGCGTTCCTAGGATTTTGCCGGAAAGTCTTCGAAAAGCGCGGGAAGCCTTAGCTTCTCCTACCCTTCTGCTCTTCAAGCAGAAGCTCTAACCCCTGCCAAAGGGTCAAGTTGCGCGCTGAACAAAAAGCCCGGAAATCATCCACGACACGCTTGGGTCCAGGTATCGACACCTTGTCTTGGGGTTCCCTGCGTTTTGGCCCAGGTTTAAGCCGAGTCGTCGGCTCTCTGTTAACGAAGCCAAGATCGGCACCTGCTTTGACAGCCTCGCTCAACGAGTTGCTATCTACCTTCGGGCGGGGCTTGGGTGCGGGAGTCGTCTTGGGCAGATCGATTTTGCCTCCAAATCCGTATTTTCCGCTCATGCCGCCTGTTCCTTTGTGAGGGTAGCAATAACGGTCTGTGCGTAGTCGCGGGCATTCTCGATAGCCCCGGCAACCTGCTTCATGGCCTTGTCAGAAACAGAAGCGGTTTTGCCCTGCATTTCTTCCGCTACGATTTCTGGGAGCTCGGACAGCAAAACTGCATCTCGAAAAATCCGGGTGTAGGGCGCGCGCTTGGCGATCCGAATAGGTAGCGTTGGAATACTGTTGATCTCCATCTCCTGTCGCACGTCGCGTTCGTCCGTGGTTTGAAAAGCGGCATTGGTGCGAGTGAAAAGGAGAGCGTAGTTGATCTGTGAGCGGATCATATTTGCCGTGGTCTGTACCAGACGAACCGCTTGCGCGGCCTGTCGCGCCTCCATAGGCGAACCATCGAGCGGGATAATGCACAGGTCCGTCCGCGAAAGAGCAAAAGTGACCATTTGATCCTTCGATCCTTCAAGGTCGATGATCAAATAGTCAGCTTGTCCCGATAGGCTGTCGATGAGTTCAACCGTCTCCTCCGCCTGTGGTCGCGCGTGAACCGCGAAAGGAACATCCCTGCCCTGCCCTTCACGGGCTTGCGCCCATGTTAAAATGTTGGCGTTCGGGTCCAAGTCGAGAATGGCAACACGACCACCAGAAATGGCGATTTGCTCAGCTAAGAGCATGGCGGATGTGGTTTTCCCCGAGCCGCCCTTCGAGTTTGCGAAAGTGATTACGTACATGGGCAGAGCTTGCCCGCTTCGATTGCTGACGTCAACATTGTAGTTATCGTTAAATTTAACTATATCTTTAATTCTAACTCCAGAATTATCCTTTACCAGCTCCCATAGAAGGCGTTGCCGCGCTCCAGTCTGACGGGAGGGCAGTGCCGCGCGAGGTGAACATACAAGGGCTTATGCGCCCTTGGTGCCTATCAGACGAATTTTTCGGCCAGTTTTTGTTTTCCAGTCGGATCAGTGTGTTCCAATTTATTGCCCTTTGGATAGTAAAACCCCGACACAGTCAGGTCGAACTCTCCGATAGTGACCCGTAGTGAATATTCCGTTCCATCACCCCAAGTATCCCGAATGCGCACTTTGCAGGTCTCACCGCGCAACTCGAACGTTAATTCGCGAGCCTCATCAGTAACACTGTCAAGCGGTGCTGCCGCTTCTAGCGCTGTCCGCATCAGTGTTTGACCGATTGCGCTGCGCTTACGTTCTGGAAGCATCTCTAAAGACACTTCCTTGATTGGACCGAACATGCCGCTTTCATTCAAGGTTTCGAGAATTTTCCGCATATGTCGTCCGGTGTAGTCATTCACCAACAACGATGACCGCGCCCCATGTGGCTTACCAAGTGTCAGATACCGTATATTCCACCACGTTTCTGCGACCGTTGCTTCTCGTGCGTATTCGACGGTTGCCTGAACGAACCACGCCAATGCGTCACGGCTCCTAATGGTTCCATCTGCTTCTAGTTCGACTTCCCATGCCTCAATTAGTACTGGGAACGCGTTATCCATGTAGAGGGGCCCGTCGAGCCGTTCAGCATTCAGCCCCTGTACTTGGTTAACCGCTTCGACCAGTTTGTCGGCTCGTGACTCGCTATAAGGGCAAGTCAAAATCCCACGCACAAATTCCCACGTATGATCGCATGGCTCATAGATTGGCAGTGCCGAGTAATTGGACGCGTGCCAGTGGAGTTGAGGGCGTTCAGGTGGCGCAGTCAAGATCGGGTGCCAATCGGGCAAGCCCTCGACTGCATTACCCAGTCGCTCTTGAGCCTGGCTGAACAGTTCCAACCCCGTTGCCCGGTCGGACAGATTTTTTGTGAAGTAGTCTGCCGCTTGACTGTTCAAGCGAGGGGCGACTTGGTTCGCGCGAAATTCCATGTTGTTGCCTTATTTCGTGATACTAATATCTTACGTTAAATATATTACTTACGTGAGTGTGTCAACTAACGTAAAGATTGACTGGTAGCTTTAGATTGGGCGATAGCTAATCTGGTGCATGTTACAAATGGACGAAGGGGTCGCTTGAATGAACATTGATGAATGCGTAGCCAACTACATTCAGCGCTTCCGGGATCGGGCGCGTTCTGAGATAGCCTATTGCGCGAAGCAAAAGACCCTTTCAGATGCCATAACGGTGGCGGCAGCTTGTACACACGCGGATGGCAAGCGGCACTCTCACCAACGTCGGATCCCACTTTCAGTGCTTGGCGAAGCCGCGCGTGAATTACATGCTCACAACGAAGCTCTTTCGATAGCGAAGAGCTTCGGCCAACTTCATGCAAAAATAGATGCTGTAATTGGCCCTATCCACGGCATCGGGAGACTGGCAGTCTATGACATCTCTCATCGCATTGGAGCGTTCCTCGACCTCGAACCCGAAAATGTATACCTTCATGCTGGCGCGCGGGAAGGTGCCGCCATATTGGGCATCTTTGGCAGCGTCATCGAAAAACGTCAGTTGCCTGACGCTTTCGCGCCGCTGACAGCTGCCGAAATCGAAGACTGCCTCTGCATATACAAAGATGCCTTGGGCGGACTCGGTGCTAGTCCCGCCGATTACGGCCAACGAACCCCAGTATCGAGCTGCTTGTCTGAGGTAAGCCGAGGCGTACCTCATTGTTGAACCTATCAACAGTGATGCAGTCCCGTGAGTAGCCTCCGTCATTGCTCAGGGCTTAACACTACGGTCCATTATGTTAAATCATGAAGCTCCGACCATTAGCGCCGTGCCGAACATATAGGGACTCATACGCCAAGATCTTGAGCGTTTAAGTCATGCTGCCCGAATAGCTTGATCCGGAGGGGGCAGGGGTCAACACAGTAAGAACCGCCTCAGTCCCTCTTTAGGTTTTCTTCTGCGTTAAATTTTGGGAAGTAGTCACCATAGCGTTCGCTTGCTGCATCCTTGAAATTGGACAGCGCTTTCCATGAACGTGGAAGATCTTGATCTAGGAGCTCCATAATCTGACCAATGAGGTTGTTGAGCTGGCTCATCCTGAAATCAGCATGAAATTTTTGGGTCCCTTCGAAATGCGCAGACATAACCGTACCCTCACCCAGTTCCGCCTCCGCCGAGTTCGCGACAAGAAAGGACTGCAGCTCTGCACGAAGTTCGTTGTACTTCCCTGCTGACGCGAGGATGTTGGCTATCCTGCGTTGAATCAAGTGAACCTCATTTAGTAGGTCAGCTTTCTTTTCATGAATGAGAAAAGATGTTTCGGAGGGGCGAATGCTCTCTACTACATCATCTGCACCGACGATCTGCATTACCTTTCCCCATGGCTCCATGTCGCCATGCCCGTTTTCGTGAGCTGCATCGAACATCTCGTCAATATGTAGCTTCAAATTGGCCGCTGCGTTGTAGCCGTCTAGAAGCTTGAAGAACGCTATAAAGGCTACCTCTGAGGCAAGGCGTTCGGCCTCATCCTCCCGCGCCTTTCTGGCGCTCCGGTTTGCCAAAATTGTCGCGCCAAAGGCACCTGCCAAGGACAGCACGCCGCCAAATAAAGCCGCTGCGACGGGAACCCAAACGGCTTCTGATAAGGTCAAGCCTAAGATGGTCATATCCATGTTGAAATACTTAGGTGGCTTCTACACACTTTGTGGCAATCCCTCTTAGTCCACTGCTAGTCATTGGGACAGACCTATCTGGAACACTTAGATCAAACACTACTTAACACTATTAGTAATAGTGCTAAATTGCTGCACCTAAAGCCTCAATAAGAACTATCAGATAACCGCTGTGAACCCAAAATAAGCGCAAAATCAAATGATCTTGGGCAGATTCGATATTTCTTTCAAGTATTCGGGATCGTTGCCAAATATTTGAATTTCCGAATTTGAATACACTCGATGATTGTAGGTCTCTACCGTTATCGCACTGGCCTGAAGTGTGTCATGTGGATAGCGCTCGCTGTCGCCTGTGTAGATTATCGCTAAATACGGGGAGAGGGGATAGTAAAAATCAAGCGCATCCTCCGCCACACCTCGTAAATTAATAATCGGCTGATCAGCAGTTATAAAGGGAGTATTGGAAGTGTTCCGTAAAAATATTACACGGTAGCCAAGGCGCTGGCGATAGAGGCTCGCACCAACATTCGTCGCGTAGATAAAGGCTTCGATTGGCCAGGTCCGTCTCATGTCGTGCGGTAGATTATGATCTATAACGGCCATTGCATTTCGAAGCTTCGCAGTCCGAAAGTACTGGAAACAAAGAAATATTATAAATGCTGAACATTTATCTGGGTCGGTGTGAAATTGTGAGCTACCTCGTCGTAGTTCATCAAGTATTGGTATTGCGCTACTTTCGACTCCGCCATGAAATTTTTCACCGAGCATCTTTTCAGCTCCGCGTAACTGGACCTCTAGTTCTATGCGGCTATTTGCGTTTATTTCTTTTGTCTCTAATTCTCTTCGTAAAACGAACGTCCGCTGAAAAAACTCGACCCATTTTCGGTTCACATCTTGTAGTTCTTGGTCCTGAGATGCGGAAATAACGTGCTCAATATAGGCCAGATCTTCAAGGCTAAGCTCCTTGAATTCATAGAAGAACCGTTCGCTGCCAACATTGCGAGTGTTAGTGTAAAATGGTTCAGGTTGGTCCGCGCGTTTGCACCAAATTTTTCTTGGAGTTCGCCAAGCCCCCAAATAATGTTGCCAGACATAGTGCTGGTTCTCGGTTATATTTTCTATTTTTGAACATCCTTTTTGTAGGCCATCGCACCCCTCGGGCAGCAATTTTATCGACTATTGGTGACGCCCTAGCGAAAGGCAACTTTGTCCAGCGCTGCTGCGGCTTAACACTATGGTGAATAGTGTTAAGTAGATATATCGCCGAACCCAAAATCAGACAGGGCAGGGGGCCTGTTCGGGCTTCCGCGTTTAACAGTCTTCGGGTAGACTGTTAAACATGAGCGAAATGCGGCTCTACGACACCGCCGGAAACCGGCTTTACCTCAACGCAGAAGAGCGCGCCGCCTTCCTGGCCGTGGCTCGGCGCAAACCTGCCCGCGACCGCACACTCTGCGAGACGTTGCTGTTCACCGGCTGCCGCCCCTCAGAACTGCTGGAGATCACACCGGCCCGGGTGGACCTGTCGGGCGGAACGATCACCATCCGCAGCTTGAAGAAGCGCAAGGATACCTCTGGCCGCTCGAAGAGCGTCTACAGGAGCGTTCCGGTGCCGCCAGACTACCTAGACACCCTCAACACGGCCCACGGCATCCGGGAGGCCCAGAAATCCCGCAAGCAGGCGGCGACGCCAATCTGGCTGCTCAGCCGTGTTCGCGTCTGGCAGATCGTCAAGGGAATCATGATCGAGGCCGGAATACCTGATGCGCCACACCGGAGCCCAAAGGGCTTGCGCCACGGCTTTGGTATCAACGCTACGGTCAACGGCATTCCGTTGCACATGCTGCAAAAGTGGATGGGGCACGCCCAGCTCAGCACCACGGCGATCTACGCCGATGCGGTCGGCAAGGAAGAGCAGGACATCGCGGCCAGGATGTGGGGGTAGGGGTCATGCATCTCACCAGGAGAAAGCCAGAAGCCAATCTGCACCGGTTCTACCGGCGCGAGATCGTGCCCGGTCTCTTTGGAGATTGGGGCTTGGTGCGCAACTGGGGCCGCATCGGGAGTTCTTTGAATAATGCTAAAATAGTAATGTCCTCTTTAAAAAGCGATCTAATTCTAGCGCTTGGGGCGGCGCTAGAGCGGGAGTATGACACGCTTGTACTAGCCTACTGGCTTGATCTATGTAACGAGTATGATCCAAGTCTCAATAGTAGTTCCAGTTAAGAATGAAGCCGAAAACATCGTCAATCTCGTGCACAAGATTGACGACGCTTGCCGGGACAAGGTTATATTCGAGATTATCGTAGTGGATGATGGGTCAGACGACGGCTCTGCGCAGGTGATTGAAGCGATCAAATCAGAGATGCCGAGCCTTCGCCTTCTGCGCCACGACCGCAGCGGAGGACAGAGCGCTGCGGTACACACAGGCGTGGCTCAAGCCCGTGGAAAAATCGTCTGCACATTGGATGGCGACGGACAAAACCCACCGTTTGAGTTGCCCAAGCTATTTACGCCTTTCCTTTCTGATGACGCCTCGCCCTCTTTAGGTCTCGTCGCGGGACAACGCGTGAACAGACAGGATACAGCATCAAAGATGCTTGCCTCTCGTTTTGCAAATGCCATCCGTGGCGCGATTCTACTAGATGGCACCCGTGACACAGGCTGCGGTCTCAAAGGATTTAGGCGCACGGCTTTTCTGGAACTTCCTTACTTCAACCACATGCACCGCTACCTGCCTGCTTTGTTCCTGCGCAATGGCTGGCAAATCAAGCATGTAGATGTTAGCCACTCACCGCGCATAAGCGGTAGCTCGAAGTATTCCAACCTGCAACGCGGGCTTGTCGGGATCGTCGACTTGCTGGGAGTTGCATGGCTCTTGCGCCGCAGTAAAACAGCTAAACTCCTCTCGGAAAATGATCAAAGCCAGTGATGCAGCAAGTGCTCGATTTCATCAAAGTAGATAGTATGACCGAGCTGCTCTGGGTTGGCTTCGGACTACTCGGGCAATTGCTGTTCACGGGGCGGTTTCTAGTCCAGTGGATCGTCTCTGAGCGCGAACACAAATCGGTTATTCCAATCGCCTTCTGGTATTTCTCGATTGCCGGTGGAATTATCCTGTTTTCCTACGCGCTTTATCGTCAGGATCCCGTTTTCATTCTGGGGCAATCCATGGGGATTTTCATCTACTCGCGAAATCTCTGGTTGATTCATGCAGAGCGACGCAGTGCGGCAGCAAGTCTAGTCGCGGACGACGCGCGCAACGGATAGCGTAAAGAATTCTTCCTCACCGCTAAAACGATAAGGTGCTTGGAATACTTTAGGAGTCTCAAGATACGCGATCTTATCTTTCGGCAAAGCCTCAAGCAGGAGGTTTTGCCCCTGAACCAAGTCGCTTCCCACCCAGACCAGCACCAGATCGCCCATTTCCGGCATATTATCCCTGCCACCTATCTTCACTACTCTTCGGTCTTTAGCGTAGTAGAATAAGTTCCCGGCCACCCATTGATCAGCAATCAGAACCGCGTCAGACGACATGGTAGCTGTGACCTGTGGCATCAGACGATCAAAGCGCGCAGCAACATTCGCACCTGGTTTGAAAAAATGAACTGGTAAAGCCAAGGTAATAAGGATCATGAATGAGATATATATCTGTTGTAGTCGCCGGTTTCCGGTAACCGTCAAACGCGGCAACAACCATAGCGTCGCCGCAGGGACTGCCAGAAGCAAAGCGGGCTGCAACCACCGGTCTTTCATATTGGTGACCCCAGCCACCGTAGTCCCGATCAGCAGGAGCACCAAAGCAACGCCAATTGTCCAGTGCATTAGCCGCTCCAAATCTGTAGCAGGGGGCGGCATCACTGTGCGATCCCTGCTAAATATCAGTAATGCTCCAAGCACCAGAGCCGGCAAGAGCAGAAAATTGAACGTTGCCTTCAACACCGCAATTACGCCCGCAAAGGAGAAAGTCTGCACGTCGATTTGATCCACCATTTCAAATTTATGGGCAGAATCAAAGGCGATTTCAGGGTTTTGCAGCACCCAGACAAAGGGGACCGCAAGCAGAACCGCACACAACAAAAAAGACCCTGCAAGCCCCCACCGAAAGAGATTAGCGCGCATCTGCGGAAAGCATAGGCATGACAAAAGTACCGCAACCGGCATGATCGCAAAGTTGTATTTGGTCAGCCCTCCGACCGCCAGCACAGCGCCCAACAGGGTAAAATTTGAACCCGAGGCTCGCCGCGCCAGCAACCAAAGTGTGGCGAAGCAGAACATAGCAGAAAAACTCATCAGAACAGAATGGGTCAGCGCACGCTGGCTTTCCCAACTAAACTGCGGGACGAGAATGAGAGACGCGGCACCCAGTGCAGCAATTCGGGCTGGAAAAGTTGTGCGAAGTACAAAGTAAAGCGTCAGCACCATCCCACAGAGCAGCACATTCTTGAGCAGGCTCAACCCGAAGATAGTTGGCCCGGTCACTAGAAAAACCAGCCGTTGCAACCAAGCGTAGAGTGGCAATTGTGGTCCATACCCAAGTCGGAAGGACTGAGCATCAAGTATGATCTCAGCTTCATCAAGCCCAAGCGCCCCACCAAGAGCAGTCCGGTACAGCACATGGAACGCGAAGTAAAAAATAATGATCAGGATCCAGAAAGTGTCTGAGAACTTTGCATTGGGGGAATCTGCCATTGAGCGAGTGGTTTCCTTTTCGAGTGAATGATTGCCGTTTCTTTGAAACGTCTTCTAAACTGCCAAGGCAACCTGAGCTAGTTGCATCCGTACAATATTCCCAAAGTTGCCGTTAAAATATTTCGAACGGTAGTTGCGTGCCATTTTCCGCCTCGTGCAGTCTTGATGCCCCGCGCATTCAATTCCACCGCGATCTGGCGAAGAGATGAGTCGACTGTCCGGCTCTGTTGATCGCGTGGATACCTTCTCCCAACGGCATCGCAATGTGCCATTGTGGTGAGTGTTAAAACCATCACAGAAGGTAGGAGCATCCATGTCCGAAGTTACTATTATCGGTATCGATTTGGCAAAGCGCGTTTTCCAACTGCACGGCGCACGCAACGACGGGTCGGTCAAGTTTCGCAAGAAGCTTTCACGGGGTCAGTTGCTTGCGTTGGTGGCGTAGCAGCCGAAGTGCATGATTGCCATGGAGGCTTGTGCGACGACAGATGGTTGGGGCCGGGATTTCGAGAAGCTGTGGCACGACGGCCGGGGCTTCGCCCCAGGAGGATCGCACGCAAATCTCGGAACCGCAGGTGGAGAGTTTGCATAAGTGCGCCCTTTACTGTTTCTCAGCTCAGGGTTATCGCGATTTTGCCCCTCTCCCTTTCTTCAGCCCTTGAACTACAGATGCCAGTTCCCTTCCGGCATGAATACTATCTGCATGTATGTAATGCCGCTCCGCCGTTCGGTTTCCCGAATGCGCCAGCACAGGAGGGATCAACCGCGCTGCATCTGGCGATAGGCGTGACAGTGTTGTCGCAGCGGAATCTCGGAACAGATGCGGTGTTATACGGATCCCGGTAGTCTGTTCGGTGATGCCTGCGATCCGCTTGGAAAGGTAGTTCGCCTGATAGGGAACGCCGCGACAGCCCACCCAGAAAAACTCATGACGTGTCTTGGCCTGTTTCATCAACTCAGGCCGGACATGGTCCCTATAATCGCGCAGGAGCTCGACGATGCAGTCCGGCACCGTTGTGTCCCACGGAACGCCTCTCTTTGTCATATCCTCGGATAGGCTTATTTGGATCCTGTCAGACAGAAAGCAAATCGAGTCATCGATGGTCAGACTGGCCAACGCGCGACACCTCAACGGTATGAGAGCCAGAAACGCGATCATGGTTCCATCCCGACGCCGCTTCAGCATCTCCGTCTGCGTTTCGCCTGTCTCGGGTACCACGCTGGCCAGCCGCACACCTGCCTCAAGCAGAACGTGGCTGCCAAGCACCCTGCCTATCTTGCGAGACTGGTGTAAAACGCGGAGCAATAATGGACCACAGAAGCGGCTGCGCATCGCAGTTGTAGCGGAGTAAAATTCCGCCAGTTTGT
>OLHL01000771.1_pt1 | contig 13627 bp, 12 predicted proteins | sample 1609441 | NCBI WGS metagenome assembly OLHL01 (sample SAMN05416833, study PRJEB24817) | seawater metagenome | isolation source: Sea water | place: Canada:Atlantic | collected 2013-07 | reverse complement strand
CGGGGTGGATAAGGCCATAGCGCAACCGGCCTTTCACGGCGGCCACCGTGGTGCCAAAGGTCTTTGCGATCGTCTCGGGCGTCTGGCCGTCGGCCTCCATCATCCGCGCGAAAGCCTCGAACTCGTCAATGGCGTTCATCGGTGCCTGGGTGATGTTCTCGGCGAGCGACAGCGCCGTGGTGACGTCGCACTCCTCCGGCACAAGGCGACAGTCGACCTTGGTTTTCGCAGTGAACCCCTTGGCGACCTTGTCGGCGACCAGCTCCTTCAGCGCGGCATGGCGCCGGCCACCGGCGAGGACAGCATATTTGCCGTCAAGCTTCTGGACCAAGAGCGGCTGGAGCAGGCCCAGCACAGCGATGCTGGCCTTCAGATGCGCGATGTTCTCGGGGTCATAGGTTTCCGGCGCGTTGCTGCGCACATTGGCAGGATGCGGGACCAGATCGCCGATGGCGACGGTGAGAGGGGCAAAGCTTGCGGTCATGGGATATCCTTCCAGGTGGGTGAGATGCGGCCCGCGCGCTTGCGCGTGACCAATCCCCGGCTTCAGGGATCACCAAGACAAAAGGCCCACTTTCCCTTTGAGGGGTCAGTGGGCCTTGAGTTTTCAGATCGACACTTTGGGAAGCCCTCCTACCCTACCAGTCACGCGCCAGCATGATGGTCAGCACGCGCATGGTTGTGGCAGGATTGTCCGGGGTCTCGGCCCCGTAGCGGAAATCCGAATCTGCCTCATAGAGATCGATTTTCCAGAACACGGTCTCGCCCCGGATCTCGACCGCGCCAAAATCGTGCCATCCCTCGGGATCATTCTCAGGCTCGAATGTATCGAACGCACCGGTGGCCTTCACCGCCTCGGCCATGAAGCCGTCACCGGCCTCCATAAGCGAGCGGGTGACATGCATCCGGCCCTGGATGGGCTGCGCGGGCGGCACTCCAAGGCACGCGAGCTTGCGAAACGCGTCGTTCTGCGCCGCGATCACACTCGGATCCGGACGGTCTGGCTGGGGTTGAACGGTCATGGACATGGGGATCTCCTTTGAGAAGTTGAAACACCCTTCCCAAAGCCCGCTTCCGTAATGGGGCGGGCCTCTGTCAAGGGTTTCGGGCAAGTCAAAAATCCCGGCGAAGATCTCATTCTTCTCCGAGTTTTAAGGCACAAATTCAGAAGCTTACTTTTTCTTTTTCACTGCACCGGCACGTCAGGACTGAAGGACACCCCCCTGTCCGGGCTTCGCTCTTCCGTCCGTAGTCAGCCTCATGGCTGCCACTCTATGCCTGGTCCAAATCTGGTCCTGGGTGCCCATCTTTCACGCGTATTCAGCGATTGCTGATAACTTGCGGGCTTCCGGCATCTCCAGGAACCACGTCCCGGCAAGGGACCTCGTCGTACCTGTCGTCAGGTGCAGTGCGTTCCTCCGTCCGATCAAGTTCTGGAATTGTTTTTCTCAGACCGTTGCCGGGCAGCTCTGCGCATGGCGGAATGGTGTGCCGTCTCGCCACATGCGGTGCAAAACAACGCCAATACGCCGCGCAAGTGCAATCAAGGCCCGTTTCGATCCACGCCGATGGGCCACTCTGAGCGCCCAGGCCTGGAGCCAGTTTGGGGACCCTCGGTGCATCAAGATCATCGCCGCTTGATACAAGGCCGTTCGAAGGGCCCGGTCGCCGGCTCGAGTAATTTGCCCGACAATGTCCATCTCTCCGGATTGCGTGCGCCTCGGCGTCAGCCCCACCCACGGACCAACATCCTTCGATCGCACAAACCGGGTCGGATCGTCGATCGCGGCTTTGACCGTCAGGGCGACGATCCGACCAACGCCCGGCATCGTCATCATCAGACGGCAAACGTCGTCTTGTTTTGCCAGATCCGCGATTTTGGCGTCCAGTTCAGCCAACTCGACGCGCAACTGCGCACGTGCGCGCAAAAGGGCCTCTGTCGACGCGGACAAGATTTCATTTTGCTCAACCAGTTCCCTCACCCGGGCCTCGTACCTAATCGGCCTAGCTGGCCCGAAGCTGCATATTTGGGCTTCTTCTGGAACAGTACATGAACGTTATGTGTCTGAATTCTGTAGATACATCACGACGTTTTCGGCCGGCATTTTGAACCCGCGCCCATCGGAGACCCGCTCAGTGCTAATCGGATACTTTGGTCTATTGGGATTGATTGCCACAATCCGGTAGAGATCTCCGCGTGACTTGAAGGTCCGGCCATAGTCAGATGGCTCAAGGCCAAAATGTGGGGCAAGAACTTCAAAGAGCGCTTTGTCTGGCGAATAGATCGCGCCGTCCTCCATTGGAATGCCGACGCGGAAACTAATGTCGAAGCCATGACGCAGATCGATGTCGCTCAGCTCGCCACCTTCAACCGTCAACCCGTGCGTCTCCGCCACCTTGAGGCACGCTTGCGTCATGTCCCGGCGCAGCTTCTCGCAGAGTGGGGGAGTAAGGTTGCGCGGCGGCGGTACCTTTGTGTTTGTTTGGGCTGGCAGCTTGGCGGTTGGCGACCGCTGCTTTGTCTTGTTCTTTTTCACATCAACGCCTTTGCTTTATAAACCGTGCCCCGCGATATTCCCATGTCGCGTGCAATTTCCGTAGGCGACATGCCCTCTGTCAGCTTCGCCCGAATGGTGGCCATATCGATTTTCGGGAGGCGGCCGCGATACACGCCACGTTGCTTGGCAGCGAGAATGCCCTCGGCCTGCCGCTCACGCCGCAGGTTTGTCTCGAACTCGGCAAAAACACCGAGCATGTCAAAGAAGGCCTTTCCCGTGGCGTTTGATGTGTCCACCGGCTGCTCTGTTGCGGCCAGATGCGCGCCTTTGGATTTCAGGTGGGTGACGATGGTCTGCAAGTCACTGAGGCTGCGGGCCAGCCGATCAATGCGAGTGACCACAAGCGTTTCACCTGAGTGGATGAAATCGAGGATCGTTTTGAGCTCGGGACGCCCTTCAAGGCTGGCACCACTCTTTTGCTCGGTGCGGACCATGCCACACCCGGCTGCTTTCAAGGCAGCAATCTGCGCATCGAGGTTCTGATCGGTGGTCGAGGTGCGCGCATAGCCGATTTTGGCCTGATATGTGTTCATTTTGAGTGTGCCTCTGACAATATCTGTTCATTATCTCGAAACAGACCCAAAGTGAACATGTATTCTGGCGGTTTTTGTGTTCATGCGCGGTGTCGCCATGGGTATACCCATTATGACGCCTCTAGCCCTCCATAACCCAACGTGATGTCCGCCGTGTCTTTTGTCTCTGCAGTTTCGCGAACTGCTCACTGACAGCATCGGCGTGGATTTCATCATGAGCCCAGTCAACGTATCCTGCTTTCTTCGCCCAGTCATGTTCCGGGTGGTTTGTATTCTTCTGCGCCTCCTTGAAGACTTCGTACATGGGCGGGCCTCCAATGTCCTCGGGCGGGGTTGCCCATTGGCCGCCGACAAAACGCGGCAATGGCTCATTTGGCACAACCGTGCGTGTTGAGACGAGCTCAATGCGATGCGCCCAATCATCGCCAAAGTCATAGGTGTAGATCACCGGTGGCACCTTGGCGTTCAGGAAAAAGTCCAGCTTTTTCGTAGTGACCTCCATCACGGGTGGCCCGAACATCGGCTCGATCCAGAAGGCCTCGCTTTTCATCTGATATTTCCGGTCACCAATCTCGAAGTCCCACAGGTGCATGTCGTACCATAGGAAAGCCGCCTGAATGGCATCGTGCAGGTGTGGCAGGGTCTTGTCCGAGCGGATCTCGATTTCCCGCCACGGGGCGGGGTCGACATATTCAAGAGTAATTCTCAGCCGTAGGACCTGGGGTTCTTTTTTTACCATAAGTGCCTCTATGCGGCCATTTGTTCAAAATCGATCCGCTTATCCAGATTGACCTCAAAGCGGCCATAAGGATTGATGTGTAGATAGATGAGCGGGGACAGGCCACGATAGTCCTCAGGGGACAAGCGCGCGACCACATCGGGATTGCGCAAGACGGATTGCACCATCCGCGTGTTCACGTAGACCAGCGACGACTGCAGCAGATGCAGAGCATGCGCGGCGGTTTCCTGATCTCGCACACGGTTAGTTGCGATCTCACCGCCCTTACCAAAAAATACGAAACTGTTGGCGCTATTCCAGTTCTCCACGACATTCAGCCCTTCGTGGATTTCCCGGCGAAATTCTTCAGAACGCAAATAACGACATAGGAAGATCGTCTTGATGGCGCGGCCAAGCTCCGCCAGTGCCTTGTAGGTGGGGTGCATCACATCGGAACGAGCAAACCGGCGAAGGATGACTTCGGGATCAGCTGTTCCGTGCTGCATGGCCGCGGCGTATTTGACCATTTCGTCATATTGGCGTTCGATCTCCCCCCAATCGATCACGCCAGATAGAATTGGCAACAGATTGGGCAGTTGCCCTCGCATACCCGTACTCGGAAGAGCTAGTTTTTGCCGCGCGATAGCTTTCAGACGTGGCGCAAGTTCAAAACCCAGAAGATGGCAAAAAGCAAAGCCGACGGCGCTTTGTCCGTGACTATCGACATACTGTCTTTGAATTTCCATGTCTGTACAGTGCCGCAAGACGCCCTCAATCATGGCAGCCACTTCGGAAGACGAACATCGTTTCAGCTGTGAATAGACGCAGGTCGCCTGCCGCTCGACATGCCAGTAGATCATGACGCCACGCCCACCATAGCGTGCGTGCCATTCGGTCATCAGATTGCGATCCCAAGCTCCGAATTTTGTGGAATCTCCGGCACATGTTGTGCCCGGCGTACCCCAGATCTCCGGGTTGCGAATTGCCAGTGTCGCACTGGCAACCTGCGCACATGCCGCCTTGAGGGACGCAGGATCAATATACCGCCGCCGAATATGCAAGAGCTCGTCATAGCTGACATCAGGCGAACCAGCAGCCACGCGTTTCAAGCCCGCGTTGGTTCCCAAACCGTAAAGGCAGAGCAGCAAGCGTTGATCTCGCACGGCAGCTGGCAAAGCCTCCCGGCTGGCCGAAGTCTGAAAGCTGTTCAGAAACCCGGTGTCGAGGGCAGTTTCCTTAAGAACATCCAAAAGCCCGGTCATCGGCCACGCCCGGGCAACCTCGGCTTTCAGAGCCGCCAGACCAGTCGGCTCCGGAGCTGGCGTCAGCGGCGTTACGGAAATCCGGTTCTCTCCACCCCACCTCAAGCGCACCTTGTCATTGTCCGGCAAAGTCGCATTCAAAAGGTGAAGTTCCTGTACCAAGTCAGCCTTCACGCCCGCGACAAAGCTCTGCGCGTCACGTGACAGCCCAAGATCGGCATAGTAAGCATCTCGGCGCTCGGCAAAGTCCCCCGGTAGATCATCATCCGGATTGCGGTACCGGTCCGCACCCTCAATCCAGATTTCCTTCGCGCGGACACGATCTCGCAGCTGTGTCAGTACGCAAAGTTCAAACGACACGACGTTGACCCGACCTTGCTCATCTATGACGGCTTGGCGCCATTTTCCCGGGATGATCCCAGACGGGATATCATCTTCCGTAACAACGCGGCGACCAGAAGCTGCATACCTGACGATCTGGTCCAAGGCGGTTAGTATCGGGTGCCACACCGAATTGTTCGACCGGAACTGCAGCGCCCTGAGTAACGGGGACAGCATACGGCGATAATGACTGGCGTAAGAGCCGCGCATGGTCTGCTGGATGCGCGCATCCAAGGTGCCCTTGGCGCGATGTTCGTCGATGACAGCCCGGAGTTTGGCCGCTCCTGCGATAGGAAAAATGACATCTTCAATACGACCATCCGGATGATCCAATGCGGCCATGGCGATCTCGACAAGCAAACGTTCCTTGCCGTTAACCGCGCCGATATCGGCCGCGATGCGCTGAATGACCTTGCGACGCGACCGCGTTGCCAAGCGATGCACTACCTCCAGAAGCAGGTCGATAAGGCCATCAATCAGCTGAGATCGGCGATGCATCAGGTAGACTGCTAGAAGTCCGAGGCGTTTCTTGGGCGCATGACGACGCATTTCAGAGGCGGTTTCACCTTCTACCTGACGCGCGAGGCGCAACATCCAACCGCGTTCGACATCACCAAGAATATCCATCGGAAGCCCAAGCTCCTCGACAAAAGACGCCTTTCGTGCGGCCAGCAACACGCTGTCGAGGGTTGCCGCTCCGACATCATCCTTCAGCCGCTGAAAGCCCGTATCCTCTAACGGTTCCGCGAGTGCTCGCTCTAATTGCTCCGTCGTCTCGATCGACAGCAGGGATACCACCAACGTCAAGAAATTCTCGCGAAAATCCCGGCGGGCAGCGCGGGCAAGGCGCTCCATGATCTTATCTGAAGAAACAAACACGCCCATTTTCCGCGCCTGGCCGAAACCACGTTCGATCCAGTCCGCTAAGTTCAGGTCTCGGCCACCAAGCTGTTCAATCATCCATGCCTGGATTTTGGCACGGTCACGATCAGAAGCCCGGCAAAACCCAAGAAAATCGAGAATACCCGCACGTTGTCGTCGCGCGGTATCACTGGAAAATGAGTAGGAACAATCCTCTGTCGCCCCAATCTGATCCGCAACGTACGCGATTACATCAGGGTCAAGATCACTGCGGTCGGCAGGAAACCGTGCATGTTGGCGAAAGAATAAAAGTTGACATGCAATCGCGACCCGCGACTTCGCCCCAAACCGGTTAAGAAATTCAAAATCTGAATATGAAAGCCCCCACACCGAGGCAAATGCTTGCTCTGTCATGACCCCTCCAGACGCAAACATCATCCAACATCAGGTCTGGCCGTCAATCAGCCTTTTGTTCTCAACATGTTCTCCCAAAAGCCCAAATATGCAGCTTCGGGCCAGCTAGGCCTGAATGGATCAGCCGGACCATGCCCGGTTCGAGATAACAAAAGGTGCGGTAGCAAAGCTTGGCGGGTATTTCGCTTGCCCGATAACAATGAGAATTGCTGCCCGCGACGATGACCTGTTTTCAAAGATCGCCGTTATGCCCTGTCTTACTGCTCGCCGCTGAAAGGTCGATTGCCTCAGCGCCGCTTTCGTCGAAGCACCGTGTTTCGATCTGCAGGGTTGCGAAAAAGAACCCGAAGTCCTTACGCAGCATGTCGTAGGCGGTTTGCAGGACCTCTTCTTGATCTGTGACACGCAGATGCGCGGAGAAGACATGCTTGCCACTTGTCAGCGCCCAGGCATGAATATGGTGAACATCGGAAACCTCGTGCAGTTCTTCAAGGGTACGTTTGATTTCAGGCAGACTCACTTCGGGAGGCGTGCCTTCCATCAAAAGATGCGCCGCTTCTTTCAGCAATCCCCAGCTCGCCCATAGCAGGACAAACCCGAACGCCATGCCAAGCAGCGGGTCGATCAGCAGAAACCCGGTGAATTCGATTGCGAGGGCGGTCACGATGATCAACAGACTGCCAACAAAGGTCTGGATGATATGCCAGAACGCTCCCTTCGTGTTCAGATCTTCCTTGCTTTGCTTCCAGATCAGCGCAAGCGAAATGAACTCCGTAAAGAGCCCCCCGGCAGCCGCAATCAGCATCGGACCCGTTGGAAGATCAATTGGCGCAGACATGCGCATGGCAGCCATCGCGATGACAACAACCGCCATGGCCAGCAAGAAGTCGCCATTCACAAGGGCGCCGATGATTTCGGCGCGCGCCCAGCCAAAGCTCCGCTCTTCATCCGCCGGACGCAACGCCATACGCGCCGCGACAATGGCGACCAGCACACCGCCCACGGCCGAAAAGGTATGGAACGCGTCGGAGATGACCGCGATTGACCCTGTCCATAGGCCAATCGCCAGTTCAATCACAAAATAGATGCCGGTCAACTAGGCTGATATCGCCAGCCCCTTGCCGCCGGACGGCATATGCCCCTGATGTCCGCCTGCCATCATCTATCTCCTTAGTTTGCGACTAAAGCCGTACCCGTCGCAGCCGCAGTGCATTGCTAATGACGGAGACCGAAGACAGGCTCATCGCGGCGGCGGCGATCATCGGCGACAGAAGAAGGCCGAAAAACGGGTAGAGAATACCAGCCGCGATGGGCACACCTGCGGTATTGTAGGCGAAGGCAAAAAACAGGTTCTGCTTGATGTTTCGCACCGTTGCCTTTGCCAATCGGCGCGCACGCACGATGCCGACAAGATCACCACCCAGAAGGGTGATGCCTGCGCTTTCCACGGCAACGTCGGCACCGGTGCCCATCGCAATGCCCACATCAGCCGCCGCCAGGGCAGGGGCATCGTTCACGCCGTCTCCTGCCATGGCGATCCGGGCCCCTTCTTGTCTGAGGGAGTCCACCAATGCCTTCTTGTCTTCGGGCAAGACGCCTGCGTGGACTTCATCAATACCCAGCTTTGCGGCGACGGCTTCGGCGGTTTTCTGATTGTCACCGGTTGCCATTATGACCCTGAGACCGAGGCGATGAAGGTCATCGATGGCGTCTGCCGTGGACTCCTTGATGGGATCGGCAACAGCGACAATGCCGGCAAAAGTGCCATCTATCGCCACAAGCATTGCTGTCTTTCCAGATTCACGAAGGTCGTCCGCAGCAAATTCCGCAATCGAAGCGTCAACGTTGATCTCTGCCATCATGGCGGGATTCCCAAGTGCCACGACCTGGCCATCGACCATGCCTTTCACGCCCTTGCCAGTCACGGCTTCGAATTCCGTTGCGTTCGGAAGCGTCAGCCCCCGTGCCAGCGCACCCTCGACTATTGCTTCGGCCAGCGGATGTTCGGAGCCCCGTTCGAGGGCCGCAGCCATTGTCAGCAGGTCATTTTCAGCCTTGTCCCCCGTGGGCACCACGTCTGTCAGCTTGGGGCGCCCTTCGGTGAGTGTTCCGGTCTTGTCAACGATGACGGTATCGACACGCGCCATGCGTTCCAGTGCTTCGGCGTCTTTGATCAGAACGCCAGCCTGTGCCCCGCGGCCCGCCGCCGTTGTGATCGAAATGGGCGTCGCAAGGCCCAAGGCACAGGGGCAAGCAATGATAAGAACGGATACGGCTGCAGTAACAGCGAAGGCGAGCGCGGGATCGGGCCCTAAGAACAGCCAGACAACGAAGGATATGATCGCAATGACGACAACCGTCGGAACAAAGACGGACGATACCCGGTCCGCCAGACCCTGAATCGGCGCGCGCGACCGCTTTGCACCTGCCACCATGTCCACGATCTGGGACAGGACCGTGTCCGCACCGACCTGTGTGGCCCGGATCGCCAATGTGCCGTTCTTGTTGATCGTGCCGCCTGTGACCCGGTCGCCTTGTGTTTTCTCGACCGGCAACGGCTCTCCGGTGATCATACTTTCGTCGATAGATGAATGCCCTTCGAGGACCTCGGCATCGACGGGTATGCTGTCGCCGGGGCGTACCCGCAACCTGTCACCCTCAACAATGTGTTCGAGAGGTGCGTCATATTCCGTCCCGTCCGGCAGGATCCGCCGCGCCGTTTTTGGTGCGAGATCGAGCAATGCACGGATGGCATCACCCGTCCGTTCGCGGGCGCGCAACTCGAGCACCTGACCGACAAAGATCAGCGCAACGATCACAACCGCAGCTTCGTAATATGTCCCGACGCTTTGGCCGTTTCGATACGCTTCGGGGAAAATGCCGGGCAGGAATGTTGCGGCAAGCGAATAGATATAGGCAGCCCCGACGCCAAGCGCGATCAGGGTCCACATGTTCGGCGATATATTCCTGATCGATTCCCACCCCCTTTTGAAGAAGGGAAGAGCCGCCCAGAGAATGATCGGGGTTGCGAGGACGAATTCGATGTAGACAGCCGTCTGATGTCCGATCCATTCCCGCACAGGTAGGCCGACCAGTTCACCCATCGTCAGGATAACCAGCGGAACGGCGGCTGCCGCGCTGATCCACATGCGTGTTGTGAAATCGGACAACTCTTCTGACGGCTCGTCCGATGGAAGCATCGGTTCAAGCGCCATGCCGCAGATCGGACAGGACCCGGGCTCATCCTTCAGGATTTGCGGATGCATCGGGCAGGTCCATTGCGTACCGGCCTCGCCATGTGCTGGTGTCTTTTGGGCGTTTCCCGACGCATAGTAAAATGGGTCTTTGCCAAACTTGGTTTCGCAGTTTTCCGAGCAGAAATGAAAGACCTCTCCATCATACTCGGCACTGCGCGTGTCTTCGTCTATCTCGACGGTCATGCCGCACACCGGGTCGGTCGCTGTATCTGGGTCTGATGCGGTCGAGGTGCGCGTCATGTCGTGATGATGTTCTTGGTCCGTGGCCATCTTCTAATTCCCGTTTTCAAGACAATTGAACACATAACCCTTCCAGTTACTGGAGGGTCAAGACTCTTCCGACAACGCTGCGTATGAATTTTATGGGCCTTCGCGATGCGCGAAGCTCCTGTCAGCCCAGGGTCAGTATCATGTCTTCCGAAACGGACATCGTGGGAATATGCAGGTTCTCCGGTGCCGGACCCTTTCGAATGCGTCCTGCTGTATCATAATGGGAGCCATGACAGGGACAGAACCAACCACCAAAATCGCCGGCTCCGTCACCAAGTGGTACACATCCCAGATGCGTGCAAACGCCTATCATGACCAAGAAATTCTCATTTCCCGCCACTGCCCTGTTTGCATCGGTGGCCAGGTCATCTCCGGATATGTTGGGATTTCTGGCGACGGTATCAGGAAGGGAAAGCACATCTTCCGAACGGGCCTGCGCGATTTCCGCGTCGGTCCTGTGCCGGATGAACACCGGCTTGCCGAGAAAACTGACAGTCAATTGCGTTCCGGGTTCCACACCGGAGATATCGACGCGGATCTGGGACAGCGCGCGGACATCGGCGGATGGGTTCATCTGATTGAGCAATGGCCAGACCGCAGCCCCTACGGCAACCGCGCCCGTTCCGGCGGTGGCGTAGTACAGGAAATCCCGGCGGAGTTGTGGTGTTTGTGTATCCATAGCGATTCACGGTCGCAGCTTCCTGTGGGGGAAGGTCAATGGTAAAGTAGGCAATCACGGTTTTCATTTTTGCTGACATACTCAGACTTAGGAAGCGTTGGTTGACCGATTTGTTCGCCAGAGCGCTGCGACCAGCAACGGTGCGGCAGTCATCAATCCAAGACCGATGATGATCCACTCAGCAGTGCCGAAATCTCCCGACATGGCCTCTGCTCCGAAATGCGCGAGCAGGAAACTGGCTGGAAGAATGCCTGCCAGAGTTGCGATCAGGAACCGCCAAAGGCGCAGGCGGCTGAGACCGGCAGCGTAGCTCATTGCGTCAAACGAGATGAAGGGCAAGAGGCGAGACGCGAACACCGTCAACATCAACAGATTTTGAGAGCCCAATAACCCGAAACCGGCCTTATCCCCAAGCCAGCGCTCAACGTGGTCGCGCCCGATATAGCGGGCGATGATGAATGCCACGAGTGCACCCAGTTCCGACCCGATGGCGACATAGACAGCTCCGGCAACATGACCATACGCCGCGCCTGCCACCAGTGCGACCGGTGCACTTGGAATGGGGCTTGCCACGATCGAAACCATCATGAGCACGATGATGAGCAACGGTCCCAAAGCGCCGGCCCGCTCTATCCAGACCTCGATAGTCTCGCGGGCTATCGCCGGGCCATATCCCATTGCCCATATGGCTATCAAAAGTACGCCAAGCGCAACCACCAACCATAGCCCAACCCGATGCAGGCGCGGTTTGCTAAGCGGCATGGAGCACCAAAAGAAAGAGAGCTGCGAAGACAATTGGCCTTTGCTCGGGCAAGATGAAATGCATAGGCGCAGAGATGACGATCAACAGCCCGCCGGCGAGGGTCAGCCGCTTGATGTGCAATTCGGTTTTCATCTCAAACCTCTATCGAGGAATAGGATTCCCCTAAAGGTTCCTGTCAGCGGAGGGTAAAGGGATTTCTGCGCTAAGCAACACTGAATTGCCCCATCATGCCGCCGTCTTCGTGTTCCAGAATGTGGCAGTGATACATGTAGGGCGCAGCCGCTGAGGCAGGTTTTTCGAATTTCATCGCAAGCTCCACTTCACCATCCACCAGTACCGTATCCTTCCAACCCCTGTTCTCTGCACGCGGTGCCGTACCGTTTTCCGACAGGACCTGAAACCGGACGCCGTGAACATGGAACGGGTGCATCATCATGGCCCCACGCACAATCCAACGCTCGATGCTGTTGAGTTTGGTGGAAAAATTGAGCGTTCCCGAATCGTATGACGCGCCGTTGATCGAAAATCGGTTACCGGACCGCGAGAACATCATCCCCATGCCCATCGACATATCCAGTGACAGACGTCGGACTGGCGCGTCCTTGACCGCAAGATCAGGCAACTGCCCGTCCAGAGAGCCGGGCAGGGCGTCGATGCGAACCGGAAGGGTTGTGTCGACAGCGAAAGGCAGCACGGTGAATGGACTGCCGGAACCGCCGCCGCCCATCATTCCGCCCATGGCCGAATTAATGATATCGTCGGACTTCAAAACACTGTCCCGCCCGCTTGTGAAATCCACAAGCACTTCTGCGCGCTCTCCTGGTGCAAGGGTCAGGCGGTTCAGCGCAATCGGTCGATCCAGAAATCCGGCATCTGTCGCGATGAGATGAAGCGACCGGCTGTCAGACATGGACAGGCGGTAAACCCGCGCATTCGAGCCGTTGACGACACGGCACCGCACGATCCCCTTCGGAACCGCTGCCGACGCGCCGATTTGACCGTTCACAACCATTGTGTCGCCCTGAAACCCGTTCATGGACTGGTGCATGCCGGGATCGTATTTCAGGCGTCCGCGCCAGTTGAACTGACGGTCCTGCAATACAAGGGTCAGATCATCGACCCCGTAGGCGGATGGCAATCCACGGGCGTCATCCGCGTCATCCGTCACCTGCAGAACACCCGCCAGCCCCAGCATGACCTGCCGTGCCGTCGCGCCGTGAATGTGGCTGTGATACCAGGCCGTTGCCGGGGGCTGGTCAAGGTCCAGCACCGGCTTCCAGGTGTCTCCCGGTGCGATGGCCTGATGTGGTCCGCCATCGAACTCACCGGCAACAAGCAAACCGTGCCAATGCGCCGACATCGGCTCGCCAAGCGTGTTGTGCACCTCTGCCCGTGTCTCGACCCCGGCCTGCACCCGGATCGTCGGGCCAAGGTATCCCTGGTTGTAGCCGAACGTTTCGCTGGCGGCACCGTCGTCAAAACGGGTCTCGCCCGTGCGGGCTTCCAGCTGAAAAAGCCGGGATGTCGTCGCATCGAGAAGGGGAGGATACGCGAGCCTCTTGTCCGATGCCGCGAATGCAGCCGATGGCAGGGCAAATGCAGCCCCAAAGCCTGCGGCATGGCCCAACAGTTCTCGACGGTTCAACAGTTTCACTTCAACTCAATTCCTCTGGCAGCGCCGCCAGAGCCATATCGACACTGACGACCGGATAACCGCCCGCGATCCAGCCCGGTCCGGCGGCAGAACCGAGCATGCCTTCGGATACGTCAAGAAAGCCGCTGTAGCCAGCCTGCCGAAGACTTCGCATGACGCGGCCAGACCGCCCGCCTGTCGCACAGATGAGCGCGACAGGCTGCCCTTCGGCCCGTTCCCGGGCGGCAAAAAGCCGCTCGGCGAAACGGCCCTCATGCAGGCTGCTGTCTCTTATACA
>OLHL01000764.1_pt1 | contig 13707 bp, 11 predicted proteins | sample 1609441 | NCBI WGS metagenome assembly OLHL01 (sample SAMN05416833, study PRJEB24817) | seawater metagenome | isolation source: Sea water | place: Canada:Atlantic | collected 2013-07 | reverse complement strand
TACGAGATAGCGTAGCGTCTCGTGGGCTCGGAGATGTGTATAAGAGACAGGAACGTAAGATAAACACCCCGCTATTTGCCATTACCGCTGGGTTTATCAGTGTATTTTGCTTGATGGCGTTAATTGATGTGAACGCGCTTGCTGCTTGGGTAGACACCAGCTTCGCCTGGTCGGTAAGGTATTTTGGTTTGTATTGGCAAGTACTGTTATTGGCGACATTTTTAATTAGCCTGGGTATGGCATGTTTGCCAGGCGCTAGGGCAGTGATGGGGAATATAGACAAACCAGAGTTCTCTAACTTCCAATGGGGCTCAATGATCATGTGTACGCTTCTCGCTGGCGGTGGCGTATTTTGGGCAGCTGGCGAGCCCATGGCACATTTTTTAAGTGTGCCGCCGGTATTTGGTGACGTTGAAGCAGGTACTGGCGAGGCGACGGTGTACGCCCTCGCACAATCTTATCTTCACTGGGGTTTTTTGGCCTGGGCTATTTTAGGTAGCCTGACGGTGATAATGCTTATGTATTATCATTACGAGAAGGGCCTGCCATTAGCGCCCCGAACGTTGCTTTACCCTATTTTTAAGCGCCGCGCTATACAAGGCCCTATTGGTACTATTACCGACGCGGTATGTATTATTGCAGTTGTTGCAGGCACGGTGGGGCCTATAGGATTTCTGGGTTTACAGGTAAGTTACGGGCTCAATACGTTGTTTGGTATAGCCGACAATGCCACAACTCAAACGGCAGTTATTAGCGTACTCACCATTGTATATGTTGCCTCGGCCATCACCGGGGTGACCAAAGGTATTCAGCTGCTTAGCCGATTGAATATGATCCTCGCAGTTTGCTTGCTGGCGTTTTTAATGGTGACCACCAGTGCAATGTTTGTCATTAGCCATTTCTTTGAGGCGTTGGGCACACACATTACGCACTTTTTTCAAATGGCGTTATACCGCGGAGATGCGGGTATGTTTGGCGAGGCGGGTTGGTTAGGCTGGTGGACAGTATTCTTTTGGGGATGGTTTATTGGCTACGGGCCTATGATGGCAATTTTTATAGCTCGTATTAGCAAAGGCCGCTCTATTCGCGCTATTGTAATTATGCTGTCTATTATTGCGCCGCTTATCACCATGTTTTGGTTTACCATTGTTGGTGGAACAGGGCTGTCACTAGAGCTTGACGCCCCAGGGACTATTTCAGCTGCGTTTGAAGGTTTTAATTTACCAGCGGCCCTGCTTGCGGTCACTCAGGCTCTGCCCATGGGCGCTATTATTTCATTCTTGTTTCTATTGCTTACCATGACGTTTGTAGCCACAACGGGCGATTCCATGACGTACGTGCTGTCTGTTTCGATGTCAGACTCCGACCAACCGGCAACGTTTGTGAGAGTGTTTTGGGGTATTGCAATGGGGCTTATGGCCGCCATTCTCATTATGATTGGCTCTGGCGGTATAGATAAACTGCAAGCATTTATTGTGGTGAGTGCTGTGCCCGTGTCCTTAATTTTATTACCGTCTTTATGGGATGCCCCGCGCATTGTCATTACCAAAGGCAAAGCCATGGAGAATGATGCTTTTTGAAGTGAGTAGTGTTCGCGGGTATAAATTCTTCGCTATAAAAGCACCGGTATAGCTCGACGTTACAGCTCCACGTTATAACTGCCCCTAGCATTGACAGAAAATAAACCCGTGAAAAGGAAAGTGCCTTTTCACGGGTTCGTTATTATTCACCTAAATGTCAAAACTGGTTCTCAAAGCGGCGTGTGCGCTAAGGTAATAAAACCAGTTCGTCAAATTTGCAGGTTTACTTTCTCAAGCTTACTTTTTCCAGCTTATTTTTCTATGGTAAACGTAAGGCCAGCATTGGCCTCTAATCTGCTAATTAAGCTATCGCCTAGCGCAGATGCAGGCGTGTAAAAACCGCCAGATAAACTTACGTCTTTGCAAAGACACAGTGCAGATTCTGCAATCATTTTACTGGTAGAGCCGTAGCCCGGGTCTTTGTCACCTTTTACTGATACTGCCAGCATATCGCCATTTGTCGCATTGCCAACAAACATGACGTCATAAAACCCATTTTCGCGCTCTTCTTTACTTGGTCCTTCGCCGGGCTTAGGGCCATCATCACTGGCTAACGACTTATCATTAGCCACATGTTTTGCCATGGCTTCACCTTTTTCACCAGGGCCGGTCATCAGCATTTCATCATATTTGAATGCTTTACCGTAGGCATAGTTACTTAGGTAATTAGCACGATGCACGTTTTTAGTATTAATAGCAGCCATAATGAAAGGGGCAACCCATGTTCCTAATTGCTCATCAAAATAGGGTTTGTTGCCATCTGGCTGTTCTGTCGCTACGTTTGTATCAGCCAGTGAAAACGGATTAATTAATGCCGCCATTATCGACTTGTCTTTCTTCGCCGCTACCATTGTGGCTTTAAGGCTGGCTGCGGTACCGCCAGAAAACGTCCCCTGCATTTTACGCACGCGACCTTTAACATATTCAATGGCATCGCCGGTTTGTTTCTTTGCGTGTTGTTGCAGATAGTGCACACCTAAGTCGAAAGGCACAGAGTCGAAGCCGCACGAAAAGACGATATTGGCACCAGTCTCTTTGGCTTTATCATTGTACTTATTGATCATCTGGTGCATCCACGCAGGTTCACCACATAAATCGGTATACCCCGTGCCGTTGTCAACACAAGCTGAAAGCAGTTTTTCACCGTAAATTTGATAAGGCCCTACGGTAGTCAGTACAACATGAGTTCGTTTTGTCAGTGTATCTAGCGCGCTGTCGTCATCGCCATCAGCAACAATCATTTCAACAGCGTCACTGATACCTAGCTCTTGTTTTACATCGTTAAGCTTTTGCTCGTTACGGCCTGCTATTGCCCATTTAACGCTGCTGTCGTTGCCGTACTGCGATTGAAAGTATTCTGCAACTAATTTTCCTGTGAAGCCGGTGGCACCGAAAATTACCACATCTAAATCTCGTTCAATACTCATACTTGCATCCTGTTTTTAATTAACGTTTATATGCTTTTATTGTGTTAGCGAATCATGGAATAGCTAACCTTGTATTGGCTAAATATACCTATCTCGCGGGCTCGCTATTATTTTTTTGCATAATATTGGTGTATTCATGAAACAGTTAGCCTACTAATTCATTCACAAATTGAGATAGTCTTTCCAGTCCTTTTAGTAAATCATTCTCACTAGTGGCAAATGACAAACGAACGTAATTGTCGGCATTATGTTCACCAAAGTCGTTGCCTGGAGTAAGGGCAACATAGTATTTATCCAATAACGTGTCACAAAACTCGATGGCTGAAAGCCCGGTTTTTTGAATATTGATATACGCGTAAAAAGCGCCGTTAGGCTTTGCATCAACAGGTAGCCCCATCTTTTCCAATGCAGAAAATACCAGTGTGGCCCGTTTAATCAGTAATTGCCTATTTTCCTCACATTGGCTGAGGGCTTGCGGGGTAAAGCAAGCAAGCGCTGCTTTTTGAGAAAGAGTAGAAGGGCATATAAAGAGGTTTTGTGCTAAACGCTCAACAACGCTTGTCATTTCCTCAGGTACCACACACCAGCCTAAACGCCAGCCGGTCATGCCGAAGTATTTGGAAAAGCTATTAATCACAATAATATTATCGTGTAGAAGCGTGTTAGCGAGAACGGTTGTTGCCGCAGGCGCATTGTCATCTCTTTCCACAGCATCTTCTTGTACAGAAGCGTCTAACAGCAAATCTAAATAAATTTCATCGACAATTAAAAAGCCATCATGCTGTTTACAGATTTTACCAATAGCCAACAGTTCAGCGGCATCAATACATGTGCCCGTTGGGTTCGCTGGGGTTGCAATGAGTACGCCTCTCGTATTGGGCTTCCAGTGCTTTTCAACCTCGTCAGCAGTAAGCTGAAAGTTATGCTCACTAGAGGTGGGAACCAGAGTGACATCCGCACCAAAGGCATTTAAAAAGCGGCGATTACACGGGTATGAAGGGTCGCCTAAAATCACATTGTCGCCAGGCTCTACCAGTGCAGCACTGGCTAACAAAAGCGCCGCACTTGCTCCGGCGGTAACCACAATGCGTGATGAGGGAATTTTTACATCGTGTTTTTGCTTGTAAAAGCCAGCTATGGCCTCTCGAAGTTCAGGTGTGCCCAGTGCCGATGTATAAGGGTAATCAGGTGAGTCTAACGAGTCTTTCATCGCTGTTATTACGGCGTCTGGGGCACCAAAGTCAGGCTCTCCTAGATTCAGGCGAATAACATCAAAGCCGCTTTTAACAAGCGCCGATGCTTTTTCACCATAGGCCATGGCCAAGAACTCAGAGATACCAGTAGCGCGAGACGAAAACTTCAAAATAGCCAACCTCAATATTGATAGATAGAAAACAATGTAAGCGAGTACACATTAGGAAATACTCACGATAACTATTCAAGTATTTTCTGTTGATGTATTTTTTACCGACGCAATCATAGGCAAATACAGTCACTTGGGGTAGGCTAACTGAAACAATTCATACTTTACTGTTTCGCATGTACGCAGAAGGAATTAACGAATGCAGCGTTCTACCTTGATTGGTAGGTACACACAGTACCTACGTGCTACCAGCCTTTTCATAACCGTTTTGTTTGCGCTATTTATCACGTCATCTTCTCTTGCCTTAGCCGCAGTGCCAAGCATTAGTGAGTTTACTGATGGCATGACGAAGAAAAACGGCCTGATCCCCATGTATTATGATGACTCTGCCGACAAGGTGTTTTTGGCAGTACCCGCATCTGATGAGCAGTATCTATTTCAAAGTAGCCTTCCATACGGCGTGGGTTCGAACGATATTGGCCTGGATAGAGGCCAACTTGGTAGAACTCGATTAATTTCCTTCGAGCGTTTCGGCAATAAGCTATTGCTAACACAGCACAATACTAAGTTTAGAGCCGGCCATGGCTCTGTTGCAGAAAAGCAAAGTATTGATGAAGCCTTTGCCGACTCGGTTATTGCAGGCTTTGCTATTGTGGCAAAAAGTGACAGTGCGAACCTAGTTGACTACACCGATTACCTATTAAGCGATGTTCATGGCATTGGCAATCGTATGTCTCGCAGTAAGCAAGGCAGCTATAAAGTAGACAAAATGCGCAGTGGTGTTTACCTACCGCGTACGAAAGGATTTGAGAAAAACACTGAGCTTGAGGCCTTGGTAACGTTTAGCGGAAGCAAACCAGGTGGCTATGTACAACAAGTCACGCCTGACGCTGAAAGCTTAAGCGTGCACTTGCATCATTCCTTTGTTGCGCTGCCAGAGGCGGGCTATACACCCCGTGTATATCATCCGTACTCAGGCTACTGGAAATTCAATTATTACGACTATTCTACGGCGATTACTGAGTCGACAGAGCAGCGCTTTATTACTCGTCATCGGCTAGAGAAAAAGACGCCTCACGCTGCAATGAGCGAAGCGGTAGAGCCTATTATTTATTATTTAGACCCAGGTATACCTGAGCCAGTAATGTCGTCGCTTAAAGAAGGCGCTAGCTGGTGGAACCAAGCGTTTGAAGCGGCAGGGTTTAAAGACGCATTCCAAGTGAAAGTGTTGCCCGAGGGCGCAGATCCTATGGACGTGCGTTACAACGTTATCAACTGGGTTCACAGAGCAACGAGAGGGTGGTCTTACGGCTCTTCTGTTGTAGACCCAAGAACGGGAGAGATAATAAAAGGTCACGTAACGCTGGGTTCATTACGCGTGCGCCAAGACTATTTAATCGCCCTTGGCCTCACCAGCCCATTTTCGGATGGCAGTGTCAGCAATACAGCCGATACTAGCGCGCAGCAAGAAATGGCGCTAGACAGAATAAAGCAACTTTCTGCCCATGAAGTTGGCCATACGCTGGGTATTGCGCACAACTTTGCGGCCAGCGAAAACAACAGAGCTTCGGTAATGGATTATCCGCACCCTCAAATTACATTAAAAGACGGGGTGATAAGCTTAGAAAATGCGTATGACAAAGGAATAGGAGACTGGGACAAACACGCTGTAACCTATGGCTACGCTACATTTGCCAGTGAAGACGAAGAGAAGGAAGCTCTTGCGAAAGTCATCACTAAAGCAAGAAATGCCGGCCTTGCCTTTAAATCGGATTCAGATACGAGAAGTTCCAGACACGGCTCTGCAAACGGACATATGTGGGAGAATGGTTCAGATCCACTCGACGCCTTTGATGAAATTTCGAAAGTACGCGATTTGGCGCTTAACAATCTTGGTATGAATACGCTGGCGCCCAATGCCAGCCTTTCGTCACTAGAAGACAGCTTAGTACCCATTTTCTTGCTTCATCGCTATCAGCTTGAAGCTGTAGTAAAACAGGTAGGTGGTTTGCACTATGAATACGAGCGTAAGGGCGATTATGTTACCCCACAAGGCCAACAGTTTGTGGCACCTGCGGTGCAGCAGCGTGCAATGCAGCAGTTGATTAAAGCGTCGACGGCAGATTACCTAAGCATGCCTGAAAGTGTGCTGTCGTTAATTCCTCCCACAGCTTACGGCGATGATATTACTCGGGAACAATTCAAGGGTAAAATGGGATTAATGCTCGACCCAGCCTCGGCTGCGGCCTCTGCGGCAAACTTCTCACTGTCGCTATTGTTACACCCCGAGCGCCTAAATCGCCTTCAGTGGCAAGTAACAAGTAGTAAAGATAGACGCAAAAAAGTTGACGTTAATCTTTTGATAAAACAAATTCTGAATGTTCATTGGTATAAGAATAAAGATACAAGTGCTATCGCAAAACGCCTTCAGTTAGTAGCGCTTAACGCCATTATGGAAGCTGTGACTAACGACAAATTGGCACCTGAAGTAAAACTTGCGGCCGATGAAGCTTTGTTAGAGTTTAACGAGTGGCTAGAGGATAAAGCTGATGACGATAAGTACGAAATATTAAACGGATATTTTGATGCTTACTTTGCCAGTGGAACATGGCCTGCGGCGTTTGACGTGATGCCATTACCACCTGGCTCACCAATTTAAAGAGAGTTATGTGAAGGCTCTGCAGTAGGATTATTAAGTCTGTTAATTATCTTCTGCAGATGTCTTAGCACAAACTTAGCGCAAACCGTAGCATACACTGTAATGTACGCCCCTAAAGCCAGCTTTGATAAGTTGGCTTTTTGCATTTTATGGTTTGAATTTTGTGACTTGAATTTTGTGAAAGTAAAGCAGTTGGTAGCGCACTTTTTTTACAACCTTGTATTGAACAGGTTGTCGACTTGATGGTCGGCGTGTGTGAGCAAATTACTTGATACCTTTGCAGAGATCTAACGTACCATTCATCATGTTAATAAACTCATAAGTTCCATAATAAAGAAGATGATGAAGAAGACGTTGATAGCGCAACAACGCGTCGCTCGGCGGTGCCTCTCGACAGGCCCCGTTTCAGCGGCTTATGAACTCAAGGTGGATTCGGGAGAGGTGCGACGCGACGAGGCGCAAGTCGCTCTGTCAGCAAAATTGGATGCCCTACATGAGTCTCTTGCCTCGCTGCCACCAGTACCCGTGCGCACCAACTATTCGACAAAGAGCAGTTATGCAGGCAGTGGTTCATTGTTACTGGCGCGACCCCTGGCATCAGCCCATTCCTTTCTTCGAAAGAAGTTCCATTTGTGGTCTTTTGGGCCACCACCGCGAGGCATTTATATTCATGGACCGGTCGGGGTCGGCAAAAGCTTTTTAATGGATCTCTTTTACGCGTCGGTTAACGTTTCTGATGATGATTCTTGCTGTAATGATGACAGCCACAGCCACAGCCACGCAAAAATTACCAAACGCCGCGTCCACTTTCATGAATTCATGCTAGACGTCCATCATCGAATCTTTGTCTACAAAGAGAAGCATCCACAAAGTGATGCGATCCCCATCATTGCGCAACAATTGGCACAAGAAGCCCAACTCCTCTGTTTCGATGAATTTCAAGTGACAGACGTTGGCGATGCTATGATTTTGAAACGACTCTTTTTATACTTATTGGATTGTAATGTTGTGGTGGTGGCCACCTCTAATCGCTCTCCTGATGCCTTATATGAGAGAGGCATTAACCGTTCCCTCTTTTTGCCATTCATAGACATGTTAAAACACACGTTCGACATTATTTCCATGGAGGATTCCCCCAAAGATTATCGACTCGAAACTCAAGCGGATGGTCAATCCTATTTTTGGTCAAACAAGGATGCTCATGGCGATGATAATGCGAATAACAACATACAGGCGCAGTTGGAAGGAATATTTGGTGGCACTGCATCCACAACTGATGCCGAGGATATTCAGGTCCTCTTCGGTCGCACCGTTCAGGTCGCCCGATTAAATGACCGGTGCGCCTGGTTTGACTTTGCCGAGTTGTGCTACCAACCGCTCGGCGCGGCCGATTATATTTCCCTCTGTAACCGATTCCCGGTCATCATCATGGACTGCGTACCGCAACTTACCGCCAATCATCTCAACGAAGCGCGACGATTCGTGACCCTCATTGATGCGTGTTATGAATCTCGCACCCGCTTGGTGCTGGCGGCACAAGTCCCGCTCGATGAGTTGTTTGTCGATTTTGAAGCGCAAGTCGAAAGCAGAGATGGAGATGAAGAATTGTTTGTCAGTGAGAAGGGGGGAAACTCGAGTTCCTTTGCGACGACCATGATCCGCAACAAAGAGGGGGAGCATGTGGAGTGGTCGGCGACGGGTCTAATTGGTGTGTCACTGGCACAATTATCGGCCGCCAATGATCTCGCCTTTTCATTTCGACGAGCCGCGTCTCGGTTGGTAGAAATGGGTGGAAAGGAATGGGGACGGCAATAACGACTTACGTTAAGGTGCCCTACCAACTAAAAAGTGCCTTACATCAGTTACAGGGACATCATCCTAATTTGCTAAAACTTAGGTTTCTTTCTCCTGAATCGCTATTACCACGAACGCTTTCAATTGACTCAGGTAATGTAAAAACTTCAACAACCCAATTGATTGCGCAATGCTATGTAAAATGTAAGACAAGTATTTATATCTATTTTTGTTCAAATAACGGGCTGAATATAGTTTTTACACAGCCCGCGCACGCAGCCGACGGATAGAGGGAGTTGAAGGGTTTAAACGGCAAAATGTAGAAATATAATTCTTTGTTCGTATGTCTGCTTCGTCGGACTTTTTGTCGTTTTTAAAATGTCGACTGACGACCTAGAGCAGAAATTGCCAAATGTAAGCTGTCAGATTTTTTGGGCGATTACCAGATTGTCATCACCGCGCAGGCGGTGGTCTGCTGAAGACAATTAAGCAGCCCTTCAACTTGCTGTTTCGCTAATTCCGGTTAGTGCCACTGGTGTCAGATCGAGTATCAGTCACTACAGATTACCATGTTAACACCAAGCGACTTTGTCGTATCTTAATTACCACGACATGAGGATGGTTAAATTAATGTAATGGAAAATAAAATTTGACTTACCGTCCTGTTTTGTGTTGTTTTATATTTGTACCGTGATGGTACAAAATTTTTACAGGAGTTTTTATGAAATTCAGGATGTTACTAGGCTTTTCTTTACTTGCTTTGTCTCAATTTTCGATGGCAAACGACGAATATGTGACGGTATGCGGTTACACTCCAGCGGATACTTTTCAAGAACCCGAGGAAATCACCCTTACAGATTCATATACTTACCCTACCTGCCCATCAAACATATTGGTCACAGTGACAGTTTCTAGAAGAATTGTAATCGGATCTTCTGATGGCAATGACTTTATTCTACTTTCTCAGGAACCTAAAACCAAAAATGGGATTTGCTTTACGAACTGCCTGGCGGCTACTAAGCATATAGTTAAAGCCTTATTGCAGGCATAAATATTTTGTTCCTGTTCTTAACTTCTATTTAAACGGAATTTACTATGAAAGCAGCATTATGCAGTTCAGCGTTAGTTATTGCACTCAGTCTTAGTGTTGACGCAAACTCTCAAGAAACTGACAATCAAAGTCAGGATGTGGAAGTGGTTGAAGTTTACGGTTCTAAGCCATATCAAGCATGGAAGCAAGAATTTTTGGATTCCAGAGACGAAGTCAGAAATTATCTAAATGACTCCATTAGCAATACAGATTTCAAAATAAAGTGTCGTCGAGTCAGTATACCGAATTCAAACTTTAAGGAACGAGTCTGTTCCAGTGGTTACGACACTAGAATTAAAAGGGAATTATTTGAAGATGCATTTTTCCTGGGGGCCGGGGGCTTTTATGTAGCGCAACGAGTGGCAGATTCAGGTTCAACGGAGAATAGAAAAAAACGAGAAGAGCACCTCGCGATTATTGAAAAAATATATGTTGAAGATGAAAAGTTCAGGGAATTATTTCATAAACATAAGCAGATTGAAGCAGGCTACCAAAAAGCCCACGTAGTAAAATTTGGATCTCTAAGTCGATTTAACGACAACCTCGAAAGCGATCAAGAAAACGAGCAATAAATTATACACCTCTCACGTTGAGCTATCTTCCTCCATAGCCGTTCGGTGCTCGGACAACGGCGCATACAACGTGTCAGGCATATAATTATATTGAAAAAAGTGCGTAGCGGTCCAAACCCCATGCGCTTTTGCGTATGTAACTGTTCGGATATGAACGCCGTCCCGATAAATAAGTAGTTTCTTTTGCACAAAAAATATAATACCGCATACAAGGTGCTCAACCGGACAAATTTTTGCTGAGTCGCTATTCTGCTTCGCAGGCATAAATCAACCCAACAACATTTGCCCATTAGCTTAGCGTTAATGTTCGATTTGGGCCTGAAACCCGTCGAAAGAAAAGCCCGTGCTTATGTCCGTTTTGTCGGAATTTTGCCATCAATAGGTTGGCAAAAACCACCTAAAGCCGACATTAACTTTTAGGTGTGGGAGACAAATAGGCAGGCTACGGTGGCGAAGCCGCACCGCGTGTTTGCGGCCCAGCCCGCGCGGCGGGCGAGCTTAATTTTTTTGTATGGATAATTCTTCCCTAAATACACGACATTCCTTTTCGAAGATGGGTAAAGTGAGGCCCAGACTTTGGCTGCAACCAAAGTTGGCTGTGTAGTAGTTCGGCGATTGAGTGGATCCTCAATAGAGAGACCGATAACAAACTCGAACGCTACACGGTACTCCAAGCAACATACTCGAATAGTCGACTGGGCCCCGAGCTCGCATTTAGCAAGCCAGAGTTAGATTATTATGAATAAAACCTTAGTGCAAAACATAAACGTAGGCGTAGATACCGGTAAGAATTTTCTCGATATTCATATTCGTCCATTAAACGAATATTTCAAAGTCAGTAATAACAAGAAATGCATTGGCGAGGCGATAAAACGTCTGCGGAGGCTCGACATCGAGCGTGTAGTTATCGAGTCAACGGGACGTTATTAAGCTGAATTTGTCGATGCTTGTGCCAAGGCTGGCATAGCGTTCAGTGTCGTCAATCCAGTTCATGTTAAGCGCTTTGCAGGTGCGATAGGCCGAAGAGCTAAAACGGATAAGCTGGACGCCGCTTTAATAGTTCAGTTCGGCGAAGTGATACAGCCAAAACTGCCGACGCTAAAGCCAGAGAATATGCAGAAGATGGCAGATATCGTACGACTAAGAAATCAGTTGATAGAAATGCAAACCAAAGAAAAGAATCGTCTTCAGATTATGCCGAAATCAGTCCAGTTGAGTATCAAAGCGATATTATTGATATAGAAAAAGCACATTGAAAAGATGAACGATGAGTTAGCAGAGCTTATAGAAAGTTGCCCAGATTATAGTGCGAAGAGTGAGCTTGTGCAGAGCATGTCTGGAATAGGGAAAGTGTCGGCAGCAGCGCTAATAAGCTACTTGCCAGAGCTAGGATTAATGAACAGTAAACAAGTCGCTGCGCTAGTTGGTGTTCACCAATGAACAAAGAAAGTGGAAAGTACAAAGGTAAACAGGTTACACAGGGAGGTCGTCATCAAGTCCGTACAGTTCTTTTTATGGCGATAATGTCTGCGATGCAATGTAATCCGAAGTTTAAGTCGTTTTACGAACGTCTAGTTGAGGCAGGGAAACCGAAAAAAGTAGCGATAATAGCCTGTGTAAGAAAGAGGGTTGTAATACTAAATTCAATGGTCAGAGGTGGTGTCATGTGGGAAGAAAAAGTAGTTTAAATTCAAGGTTGACGCCATAGTCGTTTGTTAGGTACGTTTATAAACATCAGAGCGATGCCCGATTTTTATCACCTGTACAACAAGTTCAGTTTCTCGGATTTCATAAATTATTCTATAAAGGCCTTGTCGGATACGATACAAGTAGAGTCCACTAAGCTTAATTGCTCCATCCCTTCGCGGGTTTTCAGCTAATAAGTCAATTTTGGCGAGGATTTTTTTAACGTCCGACTTGGGAATTGCCCTAAAATCTTTTGCTACTGATTTCTTGAAAGTGACGCTATATTTTTCCATCAGCTTCCAAACTGTTTAGCAAGTCCTCATAGGAAATTTCAGGCTCTTTGGCCCTTTGTCTTACTGCAGCCAAATCTTCTTGATCTTCTTTCATAAGGAGTCTTACTGCTTCATCAATCAGTTCTGATATTGAGGTATCTGATGATGCTGCCCGCAGTTTCAAAGCATTATGAATGGCTGGTTCGAAGTAGACGGTTGATCGTTTTGATAAAGCACTCATGAATATGTCTCCACTTGAGTAATGTTAAAACATTATAGCGTTAAAATGTCATTTGGGCTAATTTTTGCTCAAGAGTACCTAACTCCCGCATAAGCGGCACAAATGGCTTGGCTAAAATTTTGTGAGGGACGAACACAAGCCAAGCCATTTGTGTGTCCGCTATTGATGCGATTGTTAGGTAATTTTATCTCTAGGATACGTGGCAACAGTTAATACTAATGGGACAATTATTTGAGATGCGACATTCGTAAAATAAGCATCTGTAAAACCCAAAAGATGTACGGATATTTGATTTAAGCTTACGTTTATACCCAGTAGCGTGAAGAATAAGAATACAGACCCCATAAACTTATAGTTACGCCTGACAGCTATAAAGTCCTCTTGCCAGCATTTGAGTAATTTATAAAAACTCATAACCCCCCATGGTTACCCAACAATTTATTAGTGCGCAAGTTGCGCGTTTTTCTACCGAATTTGCGCTCGTTTTTTTCCATAGTGTCATCATTGCCAAGTTTCTGAAAGGCAAAGAGTACAATGGGTGCAAGAAAATCAGAATGACTTTGCTTCGGACAAAAACGAGCGATCGGGTCGTTTTCCTGAATATAGGAGAAAGTTGTAAAACATGTATAGATATTCAGTTTTTTTGCACGATATTTAGAATCTTTTTAACTACTAAACATTAAAAGCAGACCTTTATTGGCACTTTTCTGTCGGCACCTCAGTAAATGGTTTATGTCCGCTTTGTCGGATTAGCTGACGTTTGTTATCTGCTTACCTTACGGTTGTAATTTGCCCATAGTTGCCAATAAGTCTGCAATAAATCAACGGCTACTTTACGTACTTTTCAGACGAGTTGAAACGTAAAATGATAATGACAAAACTGATAAAAACCGTTTTAGGCTACCAACCACGAATCAATCATCATGATTCGCTTTATTTATTATAAATAGAGAACCTGCGACCAATACCAACATGGGTAGTAAAAACCACAATTCCTGCATAATAAACTCCTTGTTGAGAACT
>OLHL01000730.1_pt1 | contig 14167 bp, 10 predicted proteins | sample 1609441 | NCBI WGS metagenome assembly OLHL01 (sample SAMN05416833, study PRJEB24817) | seawater metagenome | isolation source: Sea water | place: Canada:Atlantic | collected 2013-07 | reverse complement strand
GCGCCGTCGTTTTCGCCGTCGCCATCAGTGTCAACATTTAACGGGTCAGTACCATTCGTCGCTTCGTCATCATCTGATACACCATCGTTATCATCATCGGTATCAAAAGCATTAGGCGTACCATCACCATCAGAGTCTAGTGGCGTATCATTCGGATCAAGAGGATCTGTGCCTAGAGCAACTTCATCAGCGTTACCGATGCCATCACCGTCCGAGTCGTTGTTAGGGTTATTATTTTCGGCATCTAGCTGGTCAGATACACCGTCGCTATCTGCATCGTTATTAGCAGATTCAAGCGCATCAATAATGTTGTCATTATCAGTATCATTAGGCGATGTCACGACCCCAACCTCTGTCGCATCATCATTACCATCATTATCCGTATCAGCGGATAGAGGATTGGTTCCTAACGTATTTTCTTCGCTATCGGTTAGGCCATCATTATCATCATCGGTATCGGCATTATTTCCTACGCCATCACCATCGGTATCAGTTGTTTCATTTGGATCAAGTGGGAACGCGTCATCACCATCCAACACGCCATCGTTATCATCATCAGGATCTGCGTTGTTACCAATACCATCGCCATCAGTATCTACCGACTCGTTAGGGTCGTTAGGAAATGCGTCATTAGCATCTAGAACACCATCACCATCGCTATCTAACGTCACCGCGATGGTAAAATAATCACCATTGTTCAACGTGACGTTGTTAATAACACCTGTGGTTTTATTTATTTCACCAATCGACTCAGCACCGGAACTAAAATCAGAATTTGTGTTCTTACGGACTAAGTAGAGCTTCGCGCTGAGCGGGAGATTAGCCGGAATAGCGAATTTCATAGATACAGACTGATTGAAGCCTGTTTTTTGCACTAGCCACTCACGGCCAATACGCAGTGAGTATGGAGCACCAACTTCTGTCGTTTGAAGAGAGTATGATCCACTGTTGTTACCAACTAAGAAAAACTGTCGATCACCGTTGATTGACGTGGTACGTGAAGATGACGCATTTGAAGAGGTGAAGTCAGACTGTAATGCTAGTGTTAAACGCGTGCTTTTAACGGAACGAGAAACTTTTTGATTTAATCCGCTGGTGTCATCTCGACCTAAACCAAAGACCGCATTTTTATAGTTTTCCCCTGGGTTAGAACTGACACCAAGCGAGTCATTCCAAATAACTGCGCCCGTACTGTCGGTGTAATTACCAACAAGATCGATACCATATTTGAGGCTTAGGTAAGAACTTACCTGTAGGCGTTCGGCAGTCGTCAGTGATTTGGTGTACCAAATCACCTCCATGATGTCACCTTGGAAAGCATCACCACTGTCTTTACGCCCATACCCTACGAGTAACTTATCACCGCGAGTAATGGAGGAGTACTGGGAAGTATATGTGTATTCTTCGCCGTTCAAACCGAGAACAAATGTCTTATTCTCAGTGCCGCCGATATTCGCATAGCCTAAAACAGACTGAGAAAGCGGAACGGCCGTTGGGTGAAATACGTTAATGTCGTCACCCGAAGAACGCTCTGGTCGTAGTAATAATTTACCGGCACCGGCAGCATCAACACCGTTGAGAGAGAAACCAGGCTCACCGGCGTAATTGCTGGTGCTATCCAATCCTGTTATGCGACCAGAGTTATTTTGTACATAGCTCGAAGTTAAGGTAACCGTAAAAATTGATAATGGAGTTTCACGCTCACCACTTGGAACGATTCCCGTACTATTATTTCTAAAGTGGCGGCTAGTTGTATATCCAGTAGTGTAAGGATGAAAGTTGTGACTAGCATCCGCCGAAGTTAATGACCAAGAACCTCGTGCATCAATATCACGATTGTTACCGGAGCTATCCTTCCAAGCGTCGTTAATGGAACCGGCGTCGTCTGCCTTGAGCCAAACAGCTGAATCATTCACACCACCAGGTGAAGCATTTGCTTGCTGATAACCTCCACTAGCAAATGCCGCTACCGTGGCTAGACTTATTGCAACGCCTTTGATGAACTTCATAATGTTCGCTCCGTTCGAAAGTAGATCTCAGCTATTTTGAGACTTACTTCACAGTCCATTTACAAAATTTTGCTGGATTCTAATACCTGTGTTAAGTCGACGCAATACGTATAAAGTAAAAACGATGACGCAGAATATGTCACTCTTTAACGCAAAACAGGCCAAAACCCTTGGTACTGCAGGATAATAAACGGTCGTTCATGTAACAAGGTGTTACCAAAGGAATTACATTCTCCTGACATAGATCACACTTAAATACACGTAAGGTTACAGAGTCCCTCACCCTATATAACTATTCCGGAGCATCAAAAGTGTTACTTTCAGACATACTCCAAGAGCGTCACTCCGTGCGAGGCTTCAAGGCCACTCCTATAGACTCAACATTACTGGAAGATGTTTTTTGCAAAGCGCAGCAGTCGCCCTCCAATTGCAATGTTCAACCTTGGCAGACTTATGTTGTGTCTGGGGAGAAAAAAGATGAACTCAGTAAGCTGCTCATTAGTGAGGTGATGAAGCAACAATCACCCGAGCCTGACTTTGATTGGAATATTGCCTATAAAGGTATTCATAGAGAGCGGCAATTTGGAGCCGCCAATGCTCTTTATAGTGCAATGGCAGTGGCCAGAGACGACAAAGCCAAAAGAAATATGGCCATGCTCCGAAATTGGACATTCTTTGATGCGCCACATGTCGTTTTCTTCACAATGGAAAAATACCTAAACATCATGGGCGCAGTTGATATAGGTATTTACGCTCAAACACTCGCATTACTATTAAAGGAACATGGTATAGATTCTTGTATGCAAGGGGCGCTTGGCCAATTCCCGAAACCGATTCATCGTATGCTGAACTTACCTGAAGGGCATGGGGTACTTTTTGGTATGTCATTCGGTTACGCCGATGAATCACCAGCGAATCAGTGCCGGACAAACCGCGCAGACATTACTCAGTCCGTTACTTTTCTGAGCTAGTCGTTACGGTAAAAAGCATGACACGAAGTTGCATCAACGCCTGCTATCAATTCAATAACCAGCGCCCTGACGCAAGGCTTCTTCAACGTCAATACCAACCGTTAACATACCAACATAGCGATCAACTTCGCCTTTAATGGCCACTGATACTTGAACATGAAACTTCATTGAAGACGCATCAAACTGAATATCACTTATAAATAACCGCTCAGACGTTTTTGCTATAGTTTCAGCATATGCTTGCTCGTCACTTTGATCATAGTCTGTGGTCACAACACTTTGAGCGGTGTTTAGGCCGTAGCGGTCAACAAGAAAAATTTCGGTAAACAAACCATCACTCGTGTCTTGTATTGCCTTAAACATCACTGACACTTGCCGAGCAAGCAGATCATCAATAAATGGCTGATCTTCGCCAGCTCTCTCCCTGCGCCAAGTTTCATCAAGTTTATTCTTCACCGATGGTGCTAACCCAGCACTCATTCTATTTTGTTGGGTTAAAGCACGAAACACTTCTCTATTACTCAATAATGGTCGCAACCGTCGTTCAAAAATACGGCGAATAGTTTTTTCTTCCAAGGCACTCAATGCAATTGGAGTACCGGCACACTCTGTGATCTGATTGTTAAACTTCTCCATAAACTCAGGGTATTCATCAACAAAGGTGTTGGTGAAATACACCCCCAAAGGGGTATAACGTAAAAATCGTCGATTAAACGTAGGTAAAGATCCTCTGAATGCAGAGTAATGACCTTTTTCTAACTCATTGTAATAACGATCATCTGCAATAAACGCATCAATTCGCCCAGAGGCCAACAATAATAAAAGCTGCCCGCCTTCATTCACCTCCTCGATATTGTTAAACCCATTACTCCGTAACCACTGAAACTGGCTACTTGAACGAACCGCAGCAAATCGTGTGTCAAGGGGCAAGCCTTCGGCTAAGGACCCAACATTCCCCATTGAATAGACGTACCATTTTTCGAGTGCAAACGGAGAAGACATCACCGCATTAGAACTGAGTTCTTCAGAATAGATCGAGGTAAACAAGCCATCTGCTTGGCGAGATTTCATATCACTAATAGCACGCCCCCAAGGCATAACTTTGACATTCACCCCTTCATCAAGCCCTTCAAAGATGCATTTCACCGCCGTCATGGCAACGCCCGACAACTCTCCCTTCAGCATCACTTGATAAGGAGGCCAAAGGCTTGTCCTCAACTCAACTGGCTTACCGGCCCACGCCACCTGAATAAAAGCAAAACACATGAAGATCAATATTCTCATAACAACACCCAACGGCAGACATTAAAAAGCATGGTTTACTTGCCTTATTCTTTTTATTTTAGCTTACCCTAACGAGCACGCACGAGCTGAGGCTAGACATAACTCGCCACACAAAAAAGCCACCCGGAGGTGGCTTTCAGAAAGACAACAACGATGACTTATTCCCACTCAATCGTCGCGGGTGGCTTACTTGATACATCGTAGGCCACACGGGAAACATGTTCGATTTCGTTAATGATTCGATTAGAGACTTTCTCCAGCAAATCATAGGGCAAGTGCGCCCAACGAGCGGTCATAAAGTCGATAGTTTCTACCGCACGAATGGCAATCACCCACTCATAGCGGCGTGCATCTCCAACCACACCCACTGACTTCTGCGGAATAAACACAGCAAAGGCCTGAGAAGTTTTGTGGTACCAATCGAAGTTATGCAGCTCTTCAAGGAAAATCGCATCGGCTTCACGCAGAATTTCAGCGTATTCTTTTTTAACCTCACCCAAAATACGGACACCCAAACCTGGGCCTGGGAATGGATGGCGATAAACCATGTCGTAAGGCAAGCCTAGCTCTAGACCCATTTTGCGCACTTCGTCTTTAAACAACTCACGCAATGGCTCAACCAATTCCATTTTCATATCGTCTGGCAAACCGCCAACATTGTGGTGAGATTTGATCACATGCGCTTTACCGGTTTTGGACGCGGCAGACTCAATAACATCAGGATAAATCGTACCCTGTGCAAGGAAATTAACGTCTTTCAACTTAGTGGCTTCTTCATCAAACACTTCGATGAACTTACCACCTATGATTTTACGCTTAGCTTCAGGATCAGAAACGCCCGCCAATGCATCAAGGAATAGCGCCTCGGCATCCGCTCGAATCACTTTAACGCCCATGTTCTTAGCGAACATGTCCATCACCATATCGCCTTCGTTTTTTCGCAAAAGACCATTATCAACAAACACGCAGGTCAGTTGATCACCAATCGCCTTATGCAACAGCGCAGCCACCACGGATGAATCCACCCCACCCGATAAACCCAGTAATACTTTTTGGTCGCCGACTTGCGCGCGAACACGTTCAATTTGATCTTCAGCAATTTTGGCCGGTGTCCACAGTGCTTCACAGCCACAAATATCGAGCACAAAGTGCTCAAGTAGACGCTGACCTTGTAGCGTGTGAGTCACCTCTGGGTGAAACTGAACACCGTAAAAATTCTTCTCAGCGTTAAACATGCCGGCAATAGGACAGCTCGGCGTAGATACCATCAATTCAAAGCCTTCCGGCATGGCCACCACTTTATCGCCGTGACTCATCCACACATCCAACAAGGCTTTGCCGTTGTCAGAGATGTGATCTTTGATGTCTTTTAAAAGAGCGTTCTCGTTCTCAACTTGAATCTGGGCGTAACCAAATTCACGTACATCGGAACCTTGAACCTTGCCGCCCAACTGCTCAGACATGGTTTGCATGCCATAGCAGATACCTAAAACAGGTAAGCCCAGCTCAAACACCACCTGTGGCGCGCGAGGAGAATTCGCTTCAGTCACGGACTCAGGGCCACCCGCAAGAATAATCCCGGTAGGCTTGTATTCACGAATCTCTGCTTCGTCCATATCCCAGGCGCGAATCTCAGAGAAAACACCGATTTCACGAACACGACGAGCAATAAGCTGGGTGTACTGTGAACCAAAATCCAGAATCAAAATGCGTTGAGCATGAATATCTTGAGACATAATCTTTTTTCCGTAACCCGTAAAACAGGAAAACTTGTAGAAGGTTATAAACTAAATCGGGGATGACAATGTCATCCCCGGTATTAAGCGATTTGCTCTTAGCCCAAACGGTAATTTGGAGCTTCTTTAGTGATCTGAACATCGTGAACATGAGACTCAGACATACCCGCTGACGTGATACGTACAAATTCAGGCTTAACACGCATCTCATCAATGGTTCCGCAACCTGTGTAACCCATGGAAGCACGAACACCACCCATTAGCTGATGCACAATGTTCGACAGTGGGCCTTTCACGGCGATACGACCTTCAATCCCTTCCGGAACCAACTTATCAACGCCCGCTTTTTTATCTTGGAAGTAACGGTCAGAAGAACCTTGGCTTTGCCCCATTGCGCCGAGTGAACCCATACCACGGTATGACTTATAAGCACGGCCTTGGAACAGCTCTACTTCGCCAGGTGCTTCATCTGTACCCGCCAACATAGAACCCACCATCACTACGCTTGCACCGGCAACGATCGCTTTTGCAATATCGCCGGAGAAGCGAATACCGCCATCAGCAACCACAGGTACGCCATAGCTCTTCATCGCTTCTGCCACATTCGCTACCGCTGAAATCTGAGGCACACCGACACCAGCAACAATACGAGTCGTACAAATAGAACCAGGGCCGATTCCGACTTTCACGCCATCTGCTCCGGCTTCAGCAAGAGCAACCGCTGCGGCTGCAGTAGCAATGTTGCCACCAATTACCTGAACAGACGGGAAGTTTTCTTTGACCCAACGAACGCGGTCAATAACACCAGTACCTGCTTCGTTTGAAGTATGACCATGTGCTGTATCGACGACGATGACATCCACACCGGCTTTTACTAGGGCCTCAACGCGTTCTTCAGTGCCCATACCAGTACCCACAGCGGCACCGACCAATAAACGTCCCTGCTCATCTTTAGCGGCATTTGGATAGGCTCTGGCTTTTTCAATATCTTTTACGGTCATCATGCCAACGAGCTGACCAGCGTCGTTAAGCACCATGACTTTTTCAATACGGTATTCGTGCAGCAAATCTTGAACGTCTTGTGGGCTAGTCCCTTCAACAACGGTCACTAGCTTTTTACGCGGTGTCATCACGCTGCTAACCAATGCATCAAGATTTTTCTCGAAGCGAACATCACGACTCGTCACAATACCCACAAGATCACCGTTATCTACAACGGGCATACCAGAAATATTGTGCAGCTGAGTTAGCTCAAGAATTTCACGAATTGTGGTCGTGCTCGGCACGGTGATTGGATCTTTAACCACACCGCTTTCGTACTTTTTAACTTTACGAACTTCAGCGGCTTGTTCATCAATCGTTAGGTTTTTATGAACAATACCCAAACCACCTTCCTGAGCAATGGCAATCGCCAAGCGTGCTTCAGTCACGGTATCCATCGCAGCAGAAATAAGCGGAACGTTAAGCTCGATGCCCTTAGTGAGACGAGTTTTCAGACTTACCTGATTAGGCAGTACCTCGGAATAACCGGGGACGAGCAGCACGTCATCAAAAGTGAGTGCATCTTGAGCGATTCGCAACATATGAAGTGCCTTCCGAAATGAGGTGATGGGAAAGGCGCCGCATTATATCGAAAGGTCTGAGCTGGGTAAACGCCCGTAAGCTAAAGAAACCGGCGATTAATCAAAAATTGTCTATTTATCTGATTATTTTTCCGACGGTTTTTCATTCCCACGCACAGGGCACGCCTTGGTATCAATAAAATCAGCCACCGCTGCACGCAGACTCCCATAACGAAACGAGGCAATATGCGGGCCTAAGCTATCTAGCCAACAGTTAGATTCGGGTAAGTTGAAATAGACCGTTCGCCCACCCTCATATGGCAACACACTGTCCATAGGACTATGTAATACCAAGGTAGCCACTCGAATATCTTTTACTTTGTTTTCTGGGTCCCAACGACTGGGCACCAACCAAGTAAACGGCATAAACAACCAACCTATCCAAGCGTGACCTAACGCATTTCGCGCAATACTAGGAAATCCCGTAAACGTAGAATCTAACACCAAAGCCTCAACCGGGTAGTCGTCTTGGTGTTCAGCAACAAAGTTGATGGCCAAAGCGGAGCCCATGGATTGGCCTATTACGGCGATATTATCGTTTGGAGACTCATCCACAAGCCAACGTGCTGCAGCCTCTAGATCCAGTAATACGTCCGGCATCACAGCTGCACCCTCAGACGCACCAAAACCTCGATAATCCAGAGCCAGTACTCGATACCCCTCTTCCACCAGCCAGTAAATACTGCGCGCATGAGTGGAAATATTTTGCGCATTGCCATGCAAATACAGAATTACTGGGCTGTCAGTTTTGATTTCTTCCGGTATAAGCCACCAAGCATGAAGCTTTACACCGTCTGACGCCTCAAGCCATACATCTTCGTATTTAACAGCGTAAGCCTCGGGGGTTTGAAGCCACAAGGTACGAGGCTGAAAGTACAAACGTGTTAACGAGCTACACCCCGTAATGCCCACCACAACAAGCGACAGCAGACATCCAAAAAGTAACCAGCGCTTAGAAGTACCAAGCATAACTTACATCCCAAGCATTAACCGCTTTCGAGCCAGCCCACTCGCGCTCAAACCCAAAGCGCAGCTGTACATCACCATATCCCACCAGCGCTTCTTGAATACTAAAACGACGACGTGAGGTTTGATCACCCAAGGCAATGGGCTGCCACTGAAATTCAATTAACTCTTGGTTATACGCGCCTTGCCACAACCAACCAAAGCGCGGGCCAACAGAAACTTGATGACCTTCATCAAATTGATTATCGGCTCTCGCCGTCACCTCACCTAAAATAAAAAACCGACCATCACCAAAGACACCACCTCGAAAATCAGGCACCGTAGTGTGCCACGCACGCCCAAAACCAATATTCAAACTAGAGAACAGCTCACTCTCTTGTTGTTCAAACCGATCTAACTTCGCCGCGACGGTCCATGCCACGGGGCTTTGGAAATCCGTTCTATGACTCAATGAAAGTACATCCACCAAGGTCAAAGATCTCAGTTGAAATCCTTCGTCTTCACCATACCGAAAACGGAAATCTCCCATTTCGATTTGAGCGCCCGGCGTAAACCCCATCGCCGGATCTAGAATATCGTGATACGCAATTCGCCAACCTAAATCACCATGCCACTGTTCATCAGTAAAGCCTCCAGATATGGTTAAACGACTGCTGCCATGACCTTGATCATCACGATAACGTGGGCGCTCAGGTTCATTAAACGGAGAACCCTGTGGCAACTTACTGCGTGCAGAGAGAATCGCGATGGTGCGTTTACGCAATACCGGGTTGGCCTGTTTCTTTTTAACAGAAAGATAACGGGCATAAGCATGCGCCAACTCTAATGCTTTGGTTTGTGATTCAGCCGGCAACCCTTCAAGAATGAGTGACATATCTTCATTAGATTCGACTAAACGATGCGCCGCTACTTTCTCAGCATCTGTACTTTGGTCGGACATCGATTCTAGGGTTTTCGCAGCCGATGGCCTAAAATCAGCACGACGAACAAAATGGTTATTCTGCAATGCCCTGATAGTATCGACCGGCACAGCCTTGGTAGAAAATTCATCCGCTAAATCTGCCCGTTCAGACGCCGCATCCAGCAAACCCATCAAACGATATGAACAATTTTCATCGAAGAAAAAATAATCAAAATAGGTGTCTTTAGTTTCCCAAATATGACGTACAAATTGATCAACTTCCGATTTACTGAAAGACAATTCGTACTCCCAAATGTCGCGATACTCCATATGCTGATAATCATTCGTTTTCACGTAATAATTCATCACTGACACAACACCCGGATACCCACCCGTTAAACCTTTATAGCTAAAAACCAATTCATTATCCGTTGGGTCAGCATTGGCGGCGAAGTTCACGCTGTAAGCGAGTAACTTACTACTGTCTCGATCTTCACGATCTAAACGCACCAAGGTATGGCCATACATGGAAGACGGAGAGTTAATATGAGACGCAGGAAATATGAGCGTAATACGATGAGCATCTAATTCATCACGCCACTGCTCAAATTCAGGGCAAGGTTGATCAATAAAATCAACGTCTGGTAATTGTTTTTTGATCCACTGATAACGCGCAGGAAAACGACATTGAGCCGAAGCATCGGGGGCCTGTTCCACTAACAAAAAAGCGGCAATATCAGCCTTAAGTTCAGAGACCAAGTCCGTTCGACCACTGTCAGATAAAAAGAAATCCGGACTATCGTTTTGACTTAAAGTGCGAAAGGTATATGGGTGATATCGATAATGAAGTAAGTGGCTCCATTGACGCTTTGCAGCCAAACTTTCCAACAGATCAATTTCCAATACATCGTTATTAGGCAATAGAGTTTGGTTAATCGTTGACTGAGGTTCTACTGATTCAACATCTGCATGAACTAAAGATGTATAAATTAAAGACGAACACACGAACAAAACCAGCACAGTCACGGCTGATGCATTGCGCAAAAACACCACAAATAATCCTTAGTAATCACACATAAAAAAACGCGCCGCAGCGCGTTTTCTTTTAGCTACCATTGAGGCAACCCGAACAAACTTAACCTACGTACTTCTGCAAAGAAGCATCTTGCGCCATCGCCTGAGTCAGAGACTCATACGCGTCAGCCGCCGTAGACTCAGCAGTAAACATGCTGTCGAAGTTAGACTGCACAGTCGCACCAAAGGCTGCCTTGTCAGTAGCTTCAATACCCATTACCTGAGCAAGCGCATCCAAAGTTTCACCTTGACCACGAGCCGCATCAACCGCCAGTTGGTCCATATTGTCATTCATAAACGTTTGAGCCATTTTCAAAGGGCCATTAGCCGCTTCACAACCCAAAGTACCAGAGGTCATACCAAAGGTTTGGTTACCAGAAGTACCGTTAGTCGTTGCAGCCAATACGTGCTCGTACCATTCGTTTGCATCCGGGAAAACAACCGCAGTTCCCAAGCCACAACCAGCAGGGCCGTTAGCGAAAGAGACTGAAGAAGCAGAGACTAGCATTGCAGCAGCAATCAGTTTTTTCATGGACTTATTCCTTGTTCTGTTTGACATAGGTTTGATCGTATTAATATTGATCATTCTTTCTTTGATTATGCAGCGGCCCAACTCATTAGAGTGTCTTTCAAGACCGACCTGACTAACCTAAGCCTCTTTGAGAATGATGTCCAGCCCCGAAAAGTGAAAAGCAGAGAGCCTTACCACTGGTCAAACTGGCTACCTTATGTCAGCCTCTGTGCAAATACTGAATGAACGAAAATATGTATCAAACAGACAACCCCAGAGACAGCAGTGTTTTCACCGTCTCTGACCTCAATAAACGCGCTAAACAGCTGCTCGAAATTACATTTTCGTCCGTGCGTGTTGAAGGTGAAATCTCGAATCTATCACGCCCATCGTCAGGTCACTGGTACTTCACACTCAAAGACGCTGGCGCTCAGGTTCGTTGCGCCATGTTTCGTTCACGTACAGCCGGATTAAAGTTTCAGCCCAAAGAAGGCGATCAGGTGGAGCTGCGTGCCAAGGTTAGCTTGTACGAAAACCGCGGCGACTATCAGCTAATCGTTGATAATATGAAGCCCGCCGGTGAAGGTGCTCTGCTATTGGCGTTTGAACAGCTTAAACGCAAACTGACTGCCGAAGGTCTGTTTGAGCAAGAACGTAAACGCCCTCTTCCGCCTGCTCAATCAGTGAAACGCATTGCCATCGTCACTTCCCCGACCGGCGCGGCAATTCATGACATGATCACAGTATTAAAACGTCGCTGGCCCATGATCGAAGTGAATGTCTACCCAACCGCCGTGCAAGGCAAAGACGCACCTCAACAAATTATCAACGCATTGGCACGCGCCAACCGTGACGCAGCGAATAACCCAGACCAAGCCGCCGATGTAGTCATTGTTGGGCGTGGCGGTGGCTCTTTAGAAGATCTTTGGAGCTTTAACGACGAAGCCGTGGCTCGTGCCATTGTTGCCTCGACTCTTCCAGTCATCAGTGCAGTTGGCCACGAGGTGGACTTCACCATTGCCGACTTTGTTGCGGATGTTCGTGCACCAACGCCCTCCGCCGCCGCTGAAATCATCAGTCCAGACGGATCGCAGCTGCTAAAACACGTTCGTGATTATCAACAACGCCTAGTAAGAACTCAACGAGACGTACTCACCCATCAGCGCCGCCAATTAAATCAATTAACAAGCCGCTTGCGCAGCCCACAACAATTACTGCAAACCCAAGCACAGCGTTTGGATCAATTAGAAATTCGCCTACAGCGCGCAATGCAATTACGCACTCACGAGCCATCAGAAAAGCTCTTACGCTTAAAACAAGCGCTAGAGCACATGCACCCGCAGAAAGGGTTGGATCAACATCAGCGCCAGCTCACTCAGCTTTCTGAAAGAATTCAGCGTGCAATGAATCTAGGCCTAGAAACAAAAAAGAAGGAACTGATCAGCGGTGTTCGCTTACTAAACTCGGTCAGCCCGTTAGAAGTATTAAGCCGTGGGTATTCCATTACGCAAACAAACGATGGCTCAGTGATTCATAACGCACAAGAGGTCAAAAGCGGCGATACCTTAGAAACTCGACTGCACTCAGGCAAAGTCATCAGCACAGTGACCGACGTACATCATGATTAATGTAAAAACTTTGATTAGCACGACCCTACTTTCCTTTTTAGCGGTAGTGACACATGCAGACATGCCCCACCACGCCATTCCCGGCGGTATCGTCAGCGTGCCTTTAGCGCACTCAGGTGATACTGCTCCAAAGGTAGAATTTCAAGGCAAACCCGCCATGACGGTACAAAATAAACAGGGTGAATGGATTGCCGTAGTCGGCGTACCGTTGAAACAAAAAGGTTCGGTTGAAATCGCGGTCAATAATAAAAAAATTAGCTTACCCATTATTGATTTTCCGTACGAAGAACAGCACATCGAAATCAAAGAGAAGCGTAAGGTCAATCCACAAAAAAACGACATGACGCGCATTGGTAATGAATACAATCAGATGATGCCAGTGTATAAAAGTTTTAGTCATGATCTAGCGCCCGACTGGAACGCCATGCTTAAGCCAACCGAAGGGCCGTACAGTAGTGCTTTTGGATTAAAGCGTTTTTTTAATGGCCAAGCGCGAAAACCGCACAGTGGTATCGACATCGCGGCACCAGAAGGCGCGCCGATTAAAGCCCCCGCCGATGGCACCATTGCGCTAACGGGCGATTTCTTTTTTAACGGCAACAGCGTCTTCATCGATCACGGGCAAGGCTTAATCAGCATGATGTGCCATATGAGTCGAATTGATGTCAAAGAAGGAGACGTAATAAAACAAGGAGATTTAATTGGTGCCGTAGGTAAAACAGGACGCGCCACCGGCCCGCATTTGCATTGGACGGTCAGTCTCAATAACGCGCGTGTGAATCCAAAATTACTGCTTAAAGATGATCAGCCAAAATGAAAAACATTCCCGGAACGTCCGGTTTAATGCCAATAAAAGGCAGCGGCTGTGGAATCCGCCCGGATACGGAAAAAATGGAAGACTCGGAAGGGTTTGATTTCTCTGCAGCAGCCGAGCTGCTGCAGGAACATAAAACGTCAGAAGACGCTACTGCACAGCCGCGTCATTCTCAGCATCCGCTTCAGCCTGAGCACGAGCCAACTCAGCATCCCGCTTCAACGTCAGAAGATCAATCTTAGCCTGAACCTCAGGGGTAGGTTCTGGCGCATTATACTCTAGGACTTCACGCTGGTGATGCTTATCCAACGACTGTAACAACGCACTAAAACTGCGAACACGACCACCTCGTACCAAGGCAATACGTCCTAGCGCTTTGCAATGCAGTTTTCCATCCACCAGAAAACGATGCTCTGAATACATGTATTTACGATCCCAGTAGAGCACCCGGCTTTCAATATCCACTTCTGTAAATGGTTTAATTTCACGAACAAAAGTCACCGTCTGGCTTGCAACCACGGTACGCCAACCCTCTTTAAAGATTAGGGGCAGCAAACCGATTTCAGCAAACCATTGAACCCGGCCAACATCAATAAATGATGGATACCGTGTATTAGTTAAGTGCATGTTCAGATCCATATCCCATGGCAT